>Ga0187854_10001485_pt1 | contig 23000 bp, 21 predicted proteins | sample June2016WEW_6_15_FD_132445 | JGI IMG/M metagenome (GOLD analysis project Ga0187854, IMG submission 132445) | Peatland microbial communities from SPRUCE experiment site at the Marcell Experimental Forest, Minnesota, USA - June2016WEW_6_150 | ecosystem: Environmental > Terrestrial > Soil >...
AAGGTTTTAAGTTGTTAACGTTCAGCCTTGCACCAGGTTTCTTGTGTTAAAATCAAGCTACCCCCTATGAGAGACGGGCCGGATCGGTTCCTAACCGGTCGGCTCGTCTTTTATATCAAGAAAAACCATTGATCGCAGAAACATACCTAAATCTTTATGCCTAGTAATGTCCGTAGCATTGACAGGTTATTATTTGTGTAGGGAAGATTAAAATCAACCCCACTAAGAACCGGGAAATCCGGATCAATTCAGGGCATCTCGAGCATGGAGGTGCCCTTATGATTTCGGAAAAAGAAAGTGACTTCAGTGAGCAGGTCGAAGCCACTCTCATCAAGCAGGCGCAAGCGGGAAGCCAGGAAAGCTTGAATGTGCTACTGCTCTGGCACGAACGACTGGTACATTTGACCACCCTTCCGTTTTGCTGCTACTGCTTCGATGTCCCTGCGGCACATGCCTGTTATTGTATTGGTACAAAAAAAGCGCCATCCATCCTGGAGAGCGTTTTCGGGCGAGCCCCAACCGGCGCATGCAGCGCCAGTGTATCATTTTTTCAGCCAACAGTCTCGACCTGAGCCTGGACCCGTAGATCGGAAATCTACCTCGCTGGAATGGTCGCAGTTGGCATATAACGATTTAGCCGCTTCCAGTGAATTGCGATACCCTTTCTCAATTATGCACCAGTTCTGGTAAATCGTGCCTGCCTCCGACCGGCAGAGCCGCTGACGATTGAGGTAGATATTAGCCGCCTTAAGGTCAATAAATAGGATTAGACCATGGCTTCTTTGCATTGGTTAAAAACAGCCAGACTGGCAGTGTCATGGTCCGTCAATTCCATTCATCGGCATGTATCACAATGCTGCACCGGGTAATTTCGCTCAACTTTTGATAGGCTAATCAGAATGTCCCGACCTGTCGGGGGTGCTCTTATTCTGCCATATCCAACTAGTAAGCGATGGTTGGGTAAAGCCTGGCACCAATCAGGACAAGTATTGCCGTTGATATCACCAGTACAATAATATCCGGGCCAAATCCAGTAGAACTGGTACCACCAACAATCATCATCGATCGAATCGCATCCACCATATAAGTCAACGGATTGATTTTTGACACCACCTGCAACCAACCAGGCATGATCGAGATGGGATAAATGGCATTGCTTGCAAAAAATAACGGCATTGTCAATATCTGCCCGATGCCCATGAAGCGCTCGCGCGTTTTGACGATGCAGGCAATGATCAGAGAAAAAGTCGAGAAGAATGAGGCGCCCAAAACGACCACCAGGAGCACGTAGAGCAATGACAGGGGATTCCAGTTAATGTGAACGCCTAAAATCAAAGACAGGAGGAAAATAATGAGAGCCTGGGTAATGGCACGGATACCGGCCGAAAGGGCTTTCCCCAATACCAAAGCCCCGCGCGGCGTGGGGCTGGCCAGGAACTTATGCAGGATGCCCAGGTCGCGTTCCCAGATGATCGCAATGCCATAGAAGATGGCAATAAACAAGACACTTTGTGCTAGGATACCCGGCGCCATAAAATCCATATAGCTTAAATTCCCGGTAGGAATGGCGTGCGTTCGTGTGAACACCTGGCCGAAGACCAGCAGCCACAAGGCCGGTTGGATGGCGCGTGTGGCTAATTCAGATGGATCATGGCGCAGTTTACGCGCTTCCAGTTCGGTAATCACCAGAGTTTTATTAATAAATTGATACACCTGGGTGAACGGGTTGGCGTTTCTATCCGTTATTGCACTAACCGAGTCTACGGGCTGTTTTGCGAGTGCGTGAAGTTTCACGGTAACTACCTCCTGTCTCGATAACATTTCCAGAATAATATATAAAGACGTCATCCAACGTGGCATTGGTTTTTCCAATAGACGCCTTAAGCTCTGCCGGGCTGCCGATGGCTGCCACTTTACCCAGGTGCATGATGGCTAGCCGGTTACAAATTGAGTCAGCTTCTTCCATCATGTGGGTGGTCAGGAAAATAGTGGTGCCATAATTCTGTCGCAATTCCTTCAGATGTTCCCAGACCAGATTACGCGCCGAGGGGTCCAATCCGATGGTAGGTTCATCTAAAAACAATACCTTGGGGCGATGCAACATGGATTGAGCAATCTCCAACCTGCGGATCATACCGCCGGAGTACTCGCGCACGAGTTTATCGGCGAAATCATTCAAACCCATAAAATTTAACGATTCACGGGCCCGGGTTTCTCGTTCTGCCTTCGGAATATCATACAGTTTGGCAAAGATAAGCAGGTTTTCATACCCGGTGAGCGTGCCATCGGCTGAGAGCAGTTGCGGTACGTAACCAATCGACCGGCGTACCTGGGCTTGCTGTGTACCAATGTCGAAACCAGCGACGGTCGCATGACCGGAAGTGGGCGGCAGCAACGTGGTCAGCATTTTAATTGAAGTGGTTTTCCCGGCGCCATTGGGCCCCAAAAGTCCGAATACCTCGCCTTGTTCAATGCTCAAGGAAAGCTGATCCACTGCAGTGAAGTTCTTATATTTGCGCGTCAATGCTTTCGTTTCAAGAATTACCATCTTATTTCTTTTCCGGGATATCAATCCTCCGCCTCATTTAATTGACAGCTCTTCTCGCGGTAGCGGTTCGACGTTCGCTGGCTCTTCCGCTTCCACCTGCCCGTGAATGTAACGCTTGCCGCGCAGCAGCGAGGCGAGCGCCGCCAACACCGATAGCACAACCGAGATCGAAAATGCGATCCGCAGCCCTTGCTCGAACGGCCCCGCGATCAAGCCGGGAAAGAAGGTCTTGCTCAATAGATGCGCCTGCGCTGCTGCCGGCAGACTGTGAAGCAATTGCGCCGGGAGCAGCGTGCCCAGAGGGTTGTAGCCTAAAAACGCGGCAAAGAGCGCCGCGGTCGGAGGCAGATTCGCGATGCCCTGTGCCGCATTACCCGGCAGTCCAGCCTGGGTCAAGCCGTTATAGAGAGCAGTCGGCAGTCTCGCTGCCAGGCCTGCAGTGACCATTGTAAAAATCAGCGTAATGCTCAACGTATTCGCCGTATTTTGAAATGTTGAGCGCATCCCGGACGAGACGCCGCGATGTTCTGCCGGGACGGAATTCATGATCGCGGTCGTGTTGGGTGCGGCGAACATGCCCATCCCCATACCGATGACGAAAATGATGACTGCAAAGGCCGGGAAATAGAAATTTGGCGGCAGTAACATCAGGCCTCCAAAACCCGCCGCGGTCAACAACATCCCACCGGTCGAAAAGAAGCGCGCGCCAAAACGATCCGACAGATACCCGCTCAACGGTCCCATTACGAAGAATCCAGCGGTGAGCGGCAGCATGTAAATGCCTGCCCACAGCGGCGTATCTTCGAAGTTGTAACCGTGCAAAGGCAGCCAGATACCTTGCAGCCAGATGATCAGCATAAAGGTCAAACCGCCGCGTGCGAGCGAGGCGAGGAAACCGGCGACATTGCCCGCCAGGAACATCCGAATCTTGAACAATTCCAGCCGGAACATTGGCTCCAGCGTCCGCTGCTCCACAAAGAAAAATGCGACCAACAGTGCTACTCCACCTACCAGGCAGCTAATAACGAACGGGTTGCCCCAGCCCATACTCGAACTGCCATACGGCTCCAGTCCATAGGTCATGCCGGTGAGCACCGCTGTCAAACCCAATGCAAAGAGAACGTTGCCGGGAATGTCGAGCTTCTGGTGCTCCCGCAGCTTGGCCGTCTCGTGCAACGCCAGGTAGGCCCAGATCGTGCCGCCGACGGAGAAGGGGACGCTGACAAGAAAGACCGCCCGCCAATTGATCGCCGCGAGCAGGCCGCCGGCAAGCAGGCCGATGAATTGACCGGAAAGGAGTGCGATCTGGTTTATGCCCATGGCCATCCCGCGTTGATCTGGCGGAAACGCGTCAGTCAAGATCGCAGTTGAGTTGGAAAAGAGGAATGCGCCACCGACTGCTTGAACCAGGCGAAAGATGATGATCTGCAGCGCAGCCCCGTTGCCCGTTCCTTGCACCAGGAACAGCAAGATCGAGCCGACCGCAAAGATCGCAAAGCCGAGGTTGTACAAGCGTACGCGGCCAAGCATATCCGAAATGCGACCGAACGTCACCAGCAGGGTCGCCGTGACGATCCCATAACCCATCAGCACCCACAAGAGATAGTCGGTCTCGCCCGGTGCCAGTGGGTTGATGCCGATGCCGCGAAAGATCGCCGGCAAAGCAATTAAGACGATGCTGCCATCGAGCGCGGCCATAAACGCGCCCAAGGTTGTGTTGGATAGGGCAATCCATTTGTAATCGATGTGACTCAACCGGCGACGCCCGGAGCCTGCGAGTGGTTTTTCCAAACTCATTTGACTCACCTCATCATCCGTTTAAAAAAAATCCACTGATCTAAAAAAACACTATGCTTCCCAACTGGCGAATTGTCCCTTCAAATGGATTTGTGAGAAATCTCGATGGCATCAACTGGGCGATCTTCAGTGGTGAATCATCTGACCCAAATACTCGCTCGCTGTTCCCGGCGTGGTAAATCACACGACTTCGCAAAGATGAGCAGATTCTCGTACCCAATAAAGGGGGCACCGTCAAACAAATGTTGCTGAACACAGCCTATAATCCGCAGGACCTCGCTTGCCTGGTGAAGGATGCCCACAACTGCTACTATGTCGTTGATGGAAGAGTAGCCTGATCGCATTCTGAGCGTAGTAGTCTTGCTCACGCCATTTGTTCAAGAAGGATAGAACTGCTCGCCCGCTTCTGCCTTATTCTACTAGCCTGCCGCGATTGGTCCACCAAAGCGCTGTGTCAAATGGTGGGTCCTAATAATGGTCATCATGTCCCCTCGCCAATGTCCTTTCTTTCTCGCGGTCGGAGGTAAAGAGCGGCCCAAGCAATTGCATCGCCTGCACGACCATCGCACGCTCTGCGGGGGAAAGCGTTGCCAGCACCTCCGTCAAGTAAGCTTGCGTGGTTGCCCGAGCTGATTTAAGAATCGCACGCCCGCGTGCAGTGAGTTCCAGGGTTACATAGCGTCTGTCTACGGCGTCATGCTTGCGCTCGCGCTTGACCAGAGAACGCGTCACCAGCCCGTCTATCAACCGGCACATGGAAGCCGACGAAAGCCCGATGTGCTCCGCGACCGCGATGAGCGATGTGCCGGAATGCTGGTTTATAAAGCCGAGTGCGCGGAATTCGGGCACGGACAGGTCGGCATTGCGATGCTGCCGCATATGGTCACGGATAATGCGCATTAGTTGGGGCACAACTTCGAGTAGTTCCGCTCCAGCTTGGTCGGGTGTTTCGTTCATTATAGTTTCAATTTCTAATAATTATAAAACGCAATTATATACTCATGGAATTGATTTGTCAACGTAGCGGCAAGTCGGGATTTTGTAGGGAAGATTAAAATCAACCCCACCAAGAACCGGAAAAATCTGATTCAATCGAGGGTATCTTAAGCATGGAGGTGCCCTTATGATTTTGGAAAAGGAAAGCGGCTTCGGCTGCCAGCCCGAAACCGCTCTCATCCAGCAGGCGCAAGGTGGAAACCAGGAAAGCTTGAATCTGCTCCTGCTCAGGCACGAACGACTGGTACATTGGGTCGTTCAACGTCAGTGGTTATACACATTGCCATACGCAGCCGCCGTGCAGGAAGGGCAGCGCGGGCTATGGCATGCCATTCTGGGGTTTGACCCAGAGAGAGGCAGCAAATTCTCGACCTACGCCTACCAGGCAATTATGAAGTATGTTTGGGGGGCTGTAAAGGCTGAGGTACGCCGAATTCGTCGGGAAATACCCACGGAAGTATTGGGGCTATACTTTTCCGAGAGTAGTCCTGACCCGGCCAGGCTGCGGGATTGGGAAGATGTGCGGCAAAGCTTGTCTGGGCTGGTCAGGTGGCTGCCCGAAAAGCAGGCGCAGATCATCCAGATACATTATGGTTTGGACGAATATGTTTCGCACAGCCAGCCCGAGATCGCGAAACGGTTTGGGGTCACTAAGCAGCGGATCAGCCAACTGGAAATAGCTGCTCTGGTCTGGCTGCGACAGCCTGCCCACAGCCAGGAACTGCGCAGCCTGCTGGCCCGGCATGATCAAGCCCAATATGAGTTGGCGGATCGATTGGCACAGGCCTGGTTGCGGCGGCGGGGGAGGGCGAAGTGGATGCCACTAAAGGGACTCCCGAGCAGACCCGGGCGGAAGAGGCTCTTTTCGTCAACCGGTGTGGCCTGTTGAGCCTGTGGAAGAACCTGCCCTTGCATTGGCCGACTCCCGCGGGCATGCCAGCATCGCTTAAAAAGCACTACCGGTCAGAATATGTTTCCCCCTGGCGATCGGCAGTAGCAGACCCTGATCAGGTGCTGGCCTGGAAAGGCCTGTCCGACTTTGACCTGGCCCTGCGGCTGGTTGATTTTAGGGGTCTGCGCCCAGTTCGGCACAACTTTTTGGCTGGAAATCCGGGCGAGGCTGGGAACCTTTCGACCCGGTTTCCTTTTTTCTGTTGACTGCTTGGCAAATTGCGAACCGCTGGAGCTGTCACCAATGCCTCCAAAACCTGGCGGATGTGCGCTATGCCGATTATGCCGTCTGGTTTGGCTTTCACAACGGGGTCTACCCCACCGAAGGGGGCGTACGCTAACCAATCCTCCAATAGCCCGAGAACCACTCCACCCACCCGGATGCAACCGAACATGCAAGCGGCGAAGCCCGCTATGACTACCGCAGCCTGCCTTTGCGCCTGGCGGATCCGTTCCGACGTTTCAGTGTCACCTTGTTGGACGATGTACGCCCGGCGAATGGGCATGAAGATATTCCCGCGGCTGGTTTGCTTCTGCAGCTCAAGACCCATTATCCCGATCTGCAGGTGGATGCCGTGGCCGGAGATGCCGGGTTCGGTTTTGAAGCCTATCTGCATACCGTCTATGCCGCACTGCAGGCCTGCCGCGTGATCGATCGCCGCTGCCATGAAACCGACCGGGACAAAACCCAATGGCCCACGCGCGGCTATGACGATCATGGGCGCCCGATCTGCTCCTATGGGCATTCTCTGATCTCCTATGGCTTCGATCGTGAACGCCAACGCCACAAATGGGCCTGTGACCAGGCTTGTCTGCTGGGAAAAGAGCCCCAGGTCAAGCTCTCCCAAGTCGCCTACCCTCCGCCTGAGTGTCCTTACCTGGCCAATCAGCCCCATGGCCGGGTCATCAATGTGGGCGAGCGCTTTGCCGATGCTTCCATCCGCCTGGTCCGGGATGTCCCGATACGCAGCTCGGCTTGGAAAAGCCTCTATCCGCGCGCCCGCAATGCTGTGGAAGACCGCAATGACACTTTCGAAGGCTGGGGCTTGAAACGCATGCCCGTCTTTGGTATGCTCCGCTCCAAAGCCCTGCTCTTCTTGGCCGATGTCCTGGATACCTTGAGCACGCTGGCTCGCCTGGTGCGTGAAGCGACTCTGGCCTCTCTGGTGTCCTGAGCGTCTGCCTGAGCCCCTCTGGCTTTCACTCAATCCGCCTGGGAATTCTCCCGTCCGGCTCATTCAACGCGCCTGTACCTAGGATTTTCCCTTCCTTCCCTCGTTTTGAAACTAAATTGGGGGCAGTTTCCATTGCCCGTCCCAGCATAACTGCCAGTTCTGCTTCGTTCTGGCCGCTCCTGGATCGTGCTCCCAGGCCCGTCAACCCCACTTTTCCCTTGACCACCCTTCCGTTTTGCTGCTTCTGCTTCGATGTCCCTATTCACATAATGGAACAAAGAACAAGATTATTTTTGATAATTATTAAGGGAATTTTTAGAGCCCCAGCGAGAAAACCGCCAGGATTTTTCAGGAAGCTTTCTTCCTATATGGCCGGTTTGTGCCCATAATAGCACCGACCAGCACGATGATGACAATTACAATTGCGAGTGTGATGATACCGGTGGTATCTCCGGAAACCGAGACAGGGGTTGGACCAGGTGTTGGCGTGAATTCCGTTTCATTTCCTGCCTGGTGGCTGACAATAGCTGCCGGTGAGGCAGAAGCCGCCCAGGCAGTATTAAAGGCGTGCAAAACGCCTGCCAGGAAGGTGACGGAAACCAGAACAATACTTAAAATAATGAGCGTACGAGGGATATGGGCAGGTTTCATGTTCCTGCCAAGTATAACAGAAACCTGCATTCATGCGCCCGAAAAGATCGACAAAAAAATAAAAACACCCCTTAGTAAGAGGTGTTTTCCTGGCGGAGAGGGCGGGATTCGAACCCGCGAACCTTTGTGGGTTACACGCTTTCCAAGCGTGCGCGCTAAGCCAGCTACGCGACCTCTCCGTTTGAGCGGGCGAATTATACCAGAGAATCTTCGGTATGTTTCGCGAACCGTCCATCCAGAACGAATTGTTTCCCGTTGGCTGGTTTTCCGTTTCCATTGGGCTTGGCGTTCAAAGGTCCCGTTTTCTTTTTCTGGAAAACGGATATAACGCGGGCAGGCAGGAGCCCCCAGCGGCTGGCGCCCAGATACAAGATCTCGAGGATCAGATCCTCGTAGGAAATACCTTCAGAGGCAGCCTGGATGCAAAGATCGCTATAACCGGGTGTCAGGCCAGGCAAGGTGTTGATTTCTATCAAACGCGGCTGGCCTTCGGCGTCAAGGCGGATGTCGGTGCGGGAGATATCCAGTGCACCCAAAACGACATGCGCACGATATGCCAGATGCTGAAGCTTCCTGGTTAGTTCCGGTTCAACCGGGGCAGGGCAAAGATAGCTGGGTGCGCCTTCGGAACCCACGGACTGCGCCTTGGCTTCAATCCCGTAGACGCCGGGCGTAACCGAGCGCGAACTATCCAGCTCGAGCACAGGCAGACGATGAAAACCGTCTTTATCGTAATACTCGGGGTGCCGTGAGTATAGAATGGTGTCGTGGCGCCCCATGACACCGACCGTGAACTCGCGGCCCGGTAAAAAGGCCTCAACCAGGGCCGGTTGATGGTACATGCGGATCAGATATTCGGAACGCTCGCGCAGTTCGGTCTCGTTGTTGACAATGGCCTTGGCATCCACGCCCATGCCGGTGCCTTCACGCGCCGGCTTTACGAATAGCGGGAAGCGCAATTCGGGGCGCAGCGGTTCGTCGCCGAACGTAAACTCCTGGAATGGGGCAACGGGCAGGTTGCGGTCCCGCCACAGGCGTTTGGTCAGCGTCTTGTCCAGCGAAACAGCATTGGTCAGGACACGCGAACCAGTATAGGGGATTTTTAACATTTCCAGCAAGGCTGGAATTTGGGCTTCACGAGCGTCGCCCCCTAGACCTTCGGCGATATTGAAGCAAATATCTGGCTTGATTTCCTTAAGAGCTGTGGGCAGGTTCGCATCGGCCTGGATAAAGAACGTCTGGTGACCATCGGCTTCAATGGCTGCCCGGATATAATCTATGGTTTCTATATAATCGTAGTCCGCGCCGGCATCTGGCGGTACATCCGGTGGGAGAGGCTTATCATGCTCCTTGATATTTGCGAGCACTGCCACACGCCACGGATGAGCCGGACGCGGCAGACAACTGGGAGGCTTTTCGTTATCCTTTTCTTGATCTTGCACTGTAATGGTCATTTTATTTTCCTCGATATAGGATGGTATTCATCTTAGTAGTATACGATAATATACGAAAATAACAAGAGGTGGATGGAGATTTTAAGCTTTCTATCACCTATCAATATCACTGCGCAGCAAACGGTCCAATAAATCGAAATCCACTCTTGCAGTAAGGTCCAGGCTCAGAGGCGTCACCGAAACCTCGTGCCGGACACGCAGGACGTAGGCATCACTGCCTTTGTATTCGTCACCCAGCGAGGCCTCTTCCATATAATCAAGCCTTCCCGGTTCATCCCAGGACTTCCGTTTAGGGGCAACTGGCACGTAGTATTGCTGGCGGGCAACCCGCGTAATCTGCCATGGTGTTTCCTTTGTGGCATCGCAGGGAACATCTACTTTAAGCAGATCCACATCCGGAGGAAAACGCTTCTCCATCAATTGGCGAGCAAAATGCGCAGTGAAGTAGGCTGCGGCTGAAAAGTCGACATCTTTGGAAAGTGACAGGTGGTGCTCCCGGCCGGTCTGTAGGGACATCGCCAGAGATGGGATTCTGTGGGAGGCTGCCTCCAGAGCCGCGCCGACTGTTCCGGAAATGGTAACGCCGGTGGCCACGTTTTCACCATAATTGATGCCGGAGACCACCAGATCGGGAAGCTGAGGCATTATCTCTAATATGCCATGTTGAACGGCCTGGGCCGGACTCCCACCAACCGCGTATACGCTCCACTCTTTTCCGTGGATCCGAACGACCTCGGTCCGGATAATGCCATCAGAATTGGATGGCAGGCTGCGGCCCATCCCTGAGGACTGGTCACGCGGGGCAGCCACTGTGACAAACCCGAGCTCGGAGAGCGCCTCAGCGGCAGCCCACAGGCCCGGCGATTGGATTCCGTCGTCATTGGTAAGCAGTATCTGGCGCTTCCCCATGGCACCTCCTGAAATAGAAAGAAGCGGGAATTCCCGCTTCACTGGTGCCCCTTGTGCGATTCGAACGCACGGCCTTTTGGTCCGCAACCAAACGCTCTAATCCGCTGAGCTAAAGGGGCGTAGGATTTAAGCGAGAGAATTCTAATCGAGAAAGCTATGTCGGTCAAGCTTTCCTGGAATCGTAATTTCACAGGGAGGTTGGGCGGTACGCCTTTACAAAAAAAGCCTTTTTTTAGTATGCTATTGAAAAATCGGTACAAAGGTTCTACAATAGACAGGTATCGATATTTTACCATTTTTGGATTACTTCCTTCACCCGACGATTCGTAATCTTCTCTTTTCTCCATGCCCATCCTCACCCTTACTACAGACTTCGGTGTAAAAGACGGCTTTGTCGGCACGATGAAAGGTATCATATGGGGCATTTGCCCTTCTGTGCAGATCGCCGATATCAGCCACTCAATCATTCCGCAAAACGTGCTCGAAGGGGCGTTCGTCCTTTGGCGCGCCTATCCGTTTTTCCCGGCTGGCTCAGTACATGTGGCAGTCATCGACCCCGGCGTAGGCACCCTGCGCCGTCCGATGGCAGCCCGGCTGGGTGAACATTATTTTGTTGGGCCTGATAACGGCCTCTTCACGCCCATCTACGAGGACGCCGAAAGAAACGGCTGGCCAATGGAAATGGTCCACCTGACAAACAAAAAATATTTTCTGGCGCAGGTCAGCCACACTTTTCACGGCCGCGATATCTTCGCCCCGGTAGGGGCAGCCCTTGCCAACGGCGTCCCTTTGGCAGACTTGGGGCCGGCCATAACCGACCCGGTGCGGCTTTCCATGCCAAAGTCCGAAAAAACCCTCACCGGTTGGCGTGCCCACGTCATGGTGGTGGATATCTTTGGCAACCTGACCACTGACCTGCCGGCCTCCGCACTGGAAGGCCAGGAAAGTGTACTGTTCCGCCTGCTGGGACAGGAGGTGCGCGGCTTGGTCGATTCTTACGGCCACGAGCAGCCCGGCTCTTTGGTTGCCTTGATCGACAGCCAGGACTTTGTTGAAATTGCTACAGTCAACGGTAACGCCGCAAAAGTGCTGGGAGCGCAAACAGGTGATATCGTTGAGGTCATTTTCAAGAGTTAGAGTAGAATAGAACTGCAAGCCCATTGCGGTGTTATTTTTATTTGAGTATCCATGACTGCCGAGACCTCACTGGTTATCGAGAAACTTTCTTTTCGTTATCGCGACCGGGAAACCACAGCCATCCGGGATATTTCATTCTCTGCAAATCCGGGGGAAATATTACTGATCGCTGGCGCAAGTGGTTGTGGAAAGACAACGCTTATCCGTTGCATTAACGGCTTGATACCACGCTCTTATAAGGGTGAGTTATCCGGCCGTATTTTACTTAATCAAAGCGACACGAAAGGCTGGCCGCTGGCCAGAATCTCCCAGACGGTTGGTACGGTTCTTCAAGATCCGGAACGACAAATTTTGGGGACAAGGGTGTTGCATGAGGTGGCTTTTGGGCTGGAAAACCTGGCCATGCCGCGTCCGGAAATCATCAGCCGTGTGGATGAGAGCCTCCAATATCTCAATATTGCCTACCTGCGAGACAGGGAAACCTTTAACCTGTCTGGAGGGGAAAAGCAGAAAGTGGCACTGGCCGGGGTACTGGCCATGCGCCCGTCTGTTCTATTGCTGGATGAACCACTTGCCAGTCTGGACCCCGCCTCGGCCTACGAAACCCTCGACATGGTCCGCCGCCTGGCAGATGAGGGCATGACTGTTTTAATGATCGAGCATCGTGTCGAAGACGTGCTGCGCATACGGCCGGAACGAATTATGTTCATGTCGGACGGGGATATCAAATACATTGGCCCATTGAAAGGGCTGGAGGAAGTGGTCGATTACCACGAAGTCAAACTCTCCGCACCAGTCATCATCTTACGGGCTGCGCAAGATCCGGCCCCGGCCGAGTTGAAGATTCTCCCCACCGCAGCCGACAGGGGAGCCGTGACAGAACCGCTGGTTCAATTCGACCATGTGGCGTTCGATTATGAAAGTGGTATCGAAGTCTTGCACGATATCAACCTGGACATCCGCCGCGGCGACGTCATCGCCGTCCTGGGACCGAACGGAGCCGGGAAAACCACTTTCGTCAAGCATGCCATCGGCCTGCTCAAGCCCAAGTCCGGACATGTCCGGGTGGGTGGGCGTGACACTCGTGAGGCCAGCGTGGCCCAGATCGCCGCCACGCTTGGATATGTATTCCAGAGCCCGAGCCATATGCTCTTCGCACCCACTGTGAGGGAGGAGTTGGCGTTCGGACCGAAGAACCTGCAGCATCCCAAAGACCAGATCGAAAAGGAGGTGAAAGAGGCCCTACAGATTGTCAATCTTTCGGAGATGGAAAACGATCCACCCCTTGCGCTGTCCTTCGGTCAGCAGAAGCGCGTCAGCATCGCCGCCATTCTGGCCATGCGCTCGCGCATCCTGGTGATGGACGAGCCGACCGCCGGTCAGGATTACCACAACTACATGAGTTTCATGGATGCCATCTTGCAATTACCCGGGTTCGAAGCCATTTTGTTTATCACGCATGATGTTGATCTGGCAGTCATTTATGCCAACCGGGTCTTGATGGTAGCCGACGGCTCAATCGTCGCGGATTGTTCCCCACATGATGTGTTGAGCGACCTGATACGGCTGGAGAAATACCGACTTGTGCCCACCAGTCTGCTAAGCGAGAACCTGGAACGCTGGCCGCGCACCCAACGGTTCTTGCGCGCCGAAGCGCTGGCGCATATCCCATCTCAATAAATTAGCGAGCGGGGGGAATACTCCCATCCTCGTCTATTTATTGAGAGCATACTGGCGCATTTTTATTAGCCAATTTCAAGAGGAGAATAAAATGGATAAGAAATTAGTCAATATGTTGCTTACCCTGGTTGTCGTTGTGGCCATCTTTGCCCTGGCTGTCTTCCTGGTCGGAAACGTCCTGGGTGTGAAAAGTTTCCAGACCGATAACGCCACTGTGCTTCTGCGCTTTGGCTTCGTAGTCCTGGGCGCCCTGATTGCCTTTGCCGTTTACCTGGCAACCCGTGACAACAAGGCCTGGGAAGTCGGCACCCGCCAGGTGGTCTGGATGGCTATCGGCGCGGCCCTTTACGCGGTCTTTTCCTGGCTGTTCAACGGAACCGTGTTTTTGGTACCTTCCATCAGTCAGGTGGCCCTGCGCCCGGCCATCGCCATACCGATGTTCTTCGGCTATGCCTTCGGCCCGGTGGTGGGCTTCTTCAGTGGGGCAGTCGGGAACATATTCGGCGATGCCCTGACTGGCTTTGGCCTCAGCCCTCAGTGGAGTATTGCCAACGGCCTGATCGGCTTTATTTCCGGCCTGCCGATGTTATTCGCCGACAAGAAGAAGAGCCTGGATTTCATCCTGATCATCGGCGCGGTACTGGCTGCTCTGGCAGTGGTTGTATATTTATTCAACCGCAGCGCGATAAACCAACTCTATTACTCTGACACCCCACAACCTACATCCATCCTGGCCGGACTTTCCATTGTGATTGGTTTGGTTCTTGTGTTGATTGTACGCTTTGCCTTTGGAAAGAACATTGACCTCGCCACGGCGGTCACATGGGCCATGCTTGGCAACATCCTCGGCATCGGTTTTGCCGCCATCTCCGACATATGGATCAATGGCTATAGCCCCGCCACAGCCATCGTCGGCGAATTCCTGCCGGCGGCCGGCCCGAACCTGATCTTCGCTGCCATCCTGGTTCCATTGCTGGTGGTCGCCTACGCGGCCGTCCAGAAACAATCAGGACGCTAACGATTTATCATTCCAAGCTCCCTGAGCGAAGCGAAGGGGGCGAAGCAATCCTCCGGTCATTCCCCAGAATTGCTTCGTCGCTTTGCTCCTCGCATTGACAGGAGAGAACATGCTTGTCACCTGGCGATACCGCAAACGCAAGTCTCTGATCCAGTGGTTCGACCCGCGCGCCTGGATGATCTTTTATGGCTGCTTCCTGGTCACCACGCTGTTATTCTGGGATATCCGATTTCTGCTGCCCTTGATTGTCATCTCGGTGGTGGTCCTGCTGACCTCCGGGCTTAAGTGGCACGAGATCCGGCGGTCGTTCCTGTTTATTGTCGGCTTTATTTTCGTCTTTACATTCCTGACTTTCCTGACCGGTCGGGGCGGCTCGGAAGTCTATAAGCAGGAACACCTCATCCGGGAGTTCCGGGCTTCTTTTTCGATCCTGGGTTGGACTCCCACCTTGAAGATTACTGTTGAGCGGGCCTTCTTCGCCGTGAGCCAGTTTGGACGGGTTTTTGGGATTGCCATCATGACCATTCTGATCCCGTTCTCGCTCAACCCGGCACTCTACGGGATCACCTTCCGTGGAATTGGCTTGCCGGATAAGATTGCCTATGCCATGGACCTGACAATGCGCTTCATCCCCACTTTTGGTCGGGATTTCCAATTGACCATGGATGCCCAGCGGGCGCGTGGTTATGAGCTGGAGAATATTTCCGGCGGGCTTTTCGCCCAGGTACGCAAGCTCGGGCCGATCTTTGTCCCGGTCACTATCCATGCCATCATGGGCAGCGAGGATATTATCGACGCAATGGACTTGCGGGCTTTCGGCATTGGTCCGCGCACCTGGCTGGAGCAACTCCGTTATCATATAAAGGACGGACTGCTGATCGCTTTCGGCGTTTTGATGCTGGTGGCAGGCTTCGTGCTGGTTTTCAAAGGTTTAGGGGGATTCTGGGTACCAGACGCATTAATGCGCCTGGGCACCGGCTGAAACTTGAGTAGCAGCATAAATATCTAAACAAAAAAATTGAAGAACCGCATTTTGAGTGCAGGCATTCAAAATGCGAAACCCTCCTAAATTTTCCGATATTTTCTTATTCGAAAAGTTTCTTCCAATCCAATTCTTCGGCTGTCTTGTGAAGCCGGTGGCCGTCATCCACGGGAATATAAGTCAGGTGGGTAAAGATTTTTTCAGCTAATTTTCGGGTGGGTTCGAGCGGGATGAATTCATCATGTATCCCCTGAACGATGATTGTGGGGATGGAAATTTGGGAGGAAAGACTATTAGTAAATCCAGGTAGTGTCAGCGCCGGGGCGAGTAATACCAGTTTACGTACCTGATCCGGATGATTCATCGCAAAAAGTGAGGCCATCAACCCGCCCAGGCTGGAGCCAACCAAAGTCCAGCCGGTTTCGGTTCCCAGAATCGTTTTCAGTTGTTCCATTCTTTCTGGAAAGCCGCCAATAAAATCCGGAATGAGCATGCCGGGGAAAATGTCGTGCAGAAGGGCAGCTTTATAGGTCTGGCTGCTGCTGTCTGAGCCGTGGATGTAAAGGATGTGTGAGGGGTCGATCATTAGCTGATTATACAGAGAATCTCGGATTCCAATGAGTATTGCATAAATATCTGAAAAAATAATCTGGCATATGCAATTTATTCTTTATGCCGTATCAACAATTCATGCAAGAAGTAGTAGAAGTGACGCGGCCTCCCAATATTCAATTGTGCTATACTAGTGGATGAATTGAACAACACCGATGCCATTAATTATTTTTTTCCTGTGTGTTGCGCGACGAGGTTTACCTTAATTGCTGTAATCATCCATCTTTTGGTTTTCCCAGGTTCCTGCAATTATGGCAGGTTGTCAATGTCTTTTTGCCTGTTGGTCTCCTGTTTCTTACTCCCACAAGTAGGGTACTGAGGAATAGCAGCAAAATGCAGGAAGCAATAGAGCAAATTCTATGCCTGATGATGAAACTCGTTCTCCCCTTGAATTGCTTTATAATGTCAGCCGCGAACTGGCCTCGGCCTTGGATTTGCGAACTGTATTGCAGCGCATACTGTTTCAATCGCTTAAGTATGTAGGCGGTGAACGCGGCAGTATAGTTGTTATGGACGACAATGGCAAAGTGGTTGATTCTGCCATTGTCTACGGACGCAAGATCCATGACCATACCACCCAGCAACTGCGTGAAACCGTCGAGCGCGGCCTGGCTGGGTGGGTTGTCCGGAAACGACAGCCAGCCTGGGTACCGGATACCAGTCGGGATGAGCGTTGGCTGCGCCGCCCAGATGACGCGGTCGACAAATCAGGAGCCAAAGCCGCTTTATGCGTGCCGCTGATGGCGCGCGAACGTCTGGTTGGGGTGCTGACTCTGGTTCACCCGGAGCCGGGAGCGTACACCAAAGAACATTTTAACTTGATGCAGGCCATTGCGGATCAATCCGGGATCGCCGTATTAAATGCCCGCTTGTATGCAGAGAGCCAGCGCCAGGCCCGCGTGATGACCGCGCTGGCAGTCAGCGCTGCTGCCATTAACGCTTCTTTGCGCATGGATGAAGTTCTCCAGCGCATCCTTAACGAGACTATCCAGGCTTTGGAGGTGGCAACGGTGACGCTGGCGCTGGTTGAACCAAACTGGGACTTGATCTTCCGTGCAGCTACAGGCGAGTACAAGGATGGAATTGTCGGTAAACGGGTCCCAGCCGGACAAGGCATCGTTGGCTGGGTGGTACATCAAGGGGAAGGCGTTGTCATCCCGGTCGTCCAGGAAGATAAACGTTTCCTTCCTGGTGTTGAGCAGTTTGAGGGCTTTGAAACGCGCGCAATGGCAGTTGCACCCATTTATGCCCAAGAACGCGTCATCGGCGTATTACAGGCTATCAACCCTCGCTCCGGTGCATTCGACCCGGATGCCTTGCTGGTGCTGGCCGGAATCGGCAACCTGGCTGGAACCACCATCCAGCACGCGCAGTTATTCGAGCGTCTGGAGGCAGCCCATAAACGATATAGGGAGTTGTTCGATGATAGTGTGGACCCTATTTTTGTAACCGGCTGGGATGGAAAGATTCACGAAGCCAACCGCCAGGCGGCTCTCATCAGCGGGTATCCATCCCAACAACTGCAAGGGATGCTGATCGAAAAGTTGCACGATGTCACACGTGGCGATAAGACTGTTAGCGTAGAAAAACTCAGAGCCGGCGAGACGATGAGTTATGAGGCGATACTCAAGAGCTCTTCCGGACATGCAATTCCCATCCAGGTTCAGGTACGGCGGGTGGTTTTTGAAGAAGCCGAATCATTACAATGGCTCATGCGTGACATTACCGAACGCAAGGATCTGGATACGTTGCGCGAAGACATGATGTCCATGATCTATCACGACTTGCGATCGCCGCTGGCAAATATCGTCTCCGGTCTGGATGTGCTGACTACATTGTACCCCGGCCAGGAAAACGAGAACCTGCATTCGGTGGTGACAATTGCCAGGCGTTCCACCGACCGCATTCAACGGCTGGTCAGTTCGTTGCTCGACATAAACCGGCTGGAATCAGGCCAGGCTATCCTATCCCAACAGGCAGTGGTGGTTACCATATTGGCAGAGGAAGTGATGGATGCAGTTCTCCCCATGGTTGAAAGCCGGCACCAGACATTAACAAACAACTTGCCGGAGAAATTACCACCTGTATGGGTGGATGTGGATATGATCCGGCGTGTTTTGATTAACCTGCTGGAAAATGCGTCCAAATTCACCCAACCAGAAGGAAAGATTGAACTCGGGGCCAAACGTGATGGTGAATGGCTGCATTTGTGGGTTAAGGATAACGGCCCGGGTATCCCATTTACCGATCAGGAAAGAATCTTCGAGAAGTTCACCCGCTTGAAAACAGACGGATCTGCGACCGGTCTGGGAGTTGGTCTGGCTTTTTGCAGGTTGGCCGTGGAAGGTCATGGCGGAAAAATCTGGGTAGAGAGCCAAACCGGCCAAGGGGCCAAATTCAGTCTGACTCTGCCCTTAGCAAACGGAAAATAAATTTCCTCTCAGGAATAGATATGCAGTCCATTGCCAAAGATGTTTATATCGAGGTTGAGTATCCGGGCGTAACATTGGGAGTTATCTCACTTGCTCACGGGCTGGTTCAGGTTGATGCGCCACCCTCCCCGGAAGATGCTCGTATCTGGCGGGCAGCTTTGCTCAGCCTGGGCGGTGGTTCTGAACGGTTGTTGGTTAACCTGGATGCTCACCCGGATCGTACTTTGGGTGCGCGCGCAATGGACTGCACCATTGTTGCCCACGAGAAAACGGCCCAGGTTTTTCGAAGCCGCCCCAATACATTTAAAGCCCAAGGGGAAGATACCGGCTCAGACTGGGAGAATATCCCTGGCTTGGGCAACGTCCGTTGGATTTTGCCGGAAATTACTTTCAGCCACCAAATGATCCTTCACTGGGACGATAATGCTCCAATTGTGTTGGAGTATCATCCCGGACCATCGGCCGGGGCCTCTTGGGCAATCCTGCCGGAGGAAAAAGTCGTCTTTGTCGGTGATGCGGTTCTTCGGAACCAGCCTCCATTCCTGGCCGGGGCAGATTTGTCTGCCTGGTTGGAGACTCTTAAGCTGCTTCTCTCTCCGGCCTATCGCGGCTGGCTGGTGGTCAGCGGGCGTGGCGGATTGGTAAACGCAGATATCATCCGGGCGCAAAGAGATTATCTTGATCAGGTGTTAAATAAGATTGAAAAACTGGCAAATAAGAAGAGCTCACCAGAATCCGTGGAGAACCTGATCACGCCTCTTTTAAGCTCATTCAAGATCCCTTCCAGCCGGCACCAAAAATATGCCCAACGCCTGCGTTATGGCTTATACCATTATTATGCCCGCCATTACCATCCGGCCAGTAATGTTGCCGGAGAGGAGTGAAATATTCGTGGCAGGCGAATACCAACCTGTTTTTGAACTGACCAGGGGGAACATTGTTGAATCCACTCATTTTGGGTCGGTTGCAGTTGTTGATTCGAACGGCCGTTTGCTGGCTTGGTATGGTGAGCCAAAATTAGTAACCTTCATGCGGTCCAGTGCCAAACCGTTCCAGGCATTGCCATTCATTGAGCACGGCGGTGACCGTACCTTTCATCTGACATCCAAGGAAATTGCCATTATCTGTGCGTCGCATGAAGGCACGGATGAGCATGTTGAGGTAATCAAGGGTATCCAGGCCAAAGTGGGCGTGTCGGAGGGTGACCTGCTTTGCGGTACACACCTGCTTTCCCATCTACCGACAATAGAAGCGATGAGAACTCGTGGCGAGAGGGTCACTCCCAACCGGAACAATTGTTCTGGCAAACATACCGGCATGCTGGCACACGCCCGTATGCGCGGCCTGCCGATTGCGGATTATATCAACCCGGAACATCCCATCCAAAAATCCATTCTGGAGACCGTATCGGAAATGTGCGGGATAGAGGCTGATCGGGTTGAGATCGGAACGGACGGATGTTCCGCCCCTAATTTTGCAGTGCCACTTTCCAACGCTGCTCTTGGCTTTGCCCGCCTGTGCGACCCGCGCAGCCTTTCACAGGAACGCGCGACCGCCTGCCGCCGGATCACTTCGGCAATGATGGCAAATCCGGTCATGGTTAGCGGGAAAGGACGGTTCGATACGCGTGTAATGGAAGTTTGTTCCAAGCGTATTCTGATGAAGGGCGGCGCGGAAGGTTATCAGGCCATGGGGGTCATGCCCGGGGCATTGGGTGCGGAAAGCCCCGGAATTGGGATCGTTTTCAAAGTGTCAGATGGCGACCTCTCGGTGCGCGGTGCGGATGGTTTTTTCCGCAACCGGGTTCGTCCGCCTATGGCTTTGGAAATCCTGAAACAACTTGAAATAATTTCCGAAAAGGAAATGGAAGCATTGGCTGAGTTCGGGCCGGTCACGCCGGTCACGAATGCTCGGAAAATTGTGGTGGGAGAAGCCCGCCCAGTATTTACCCTAAACCGAGAGTAACCATAGCGACGGCGGACCGTTGTCCGCTGCCTTGTTCTAGCCACACACATGGAACCCGATTCTTTCCAACTTGCTAGCGAAGTGCATGCCCGCCTGCTGGATTTCTATGGGCAGCCCACCTGGCGCAATCCCTTGCCGCCGGTGGATGAACTCGTGTCGACCATCCTCTCCCAGAATACCAATGATATCAATCGTGACCGGGCTTTTGAGTCGCTCCGGCAACATTTCCCAACCTGGGAGGCAGTCCGTGATGCCAATCCCGGCTCGATTGTTGCGGCCATTCGGACGGCCGGATTGGCCAACCAGAAAGGGCCGCGCATCCAGCAGGTTTTGCAGGAGATTTCTACAGAACGCGCTTCTCTGGACCTGAACTTTCTCAAAGATCTGCCGCTCGAAGAAGCGCGCGCTTGGCTGATGAAATTCAAGGGTGTAGGCCCAAAGACCGCAGCAATTGTGCTGCTCTTTTCGCTGGGACGTCCGGCCTTTCCAGTGGATACCCATATCTATCGGGTAACCGGGCGCATTGGCCTGCTCCCGGAAAAGATGACAGTTGAAGAAGCACACATCCACCTTGAGAAATTATTCCCGCCGGAAGCTTACTACGCCACACATTTGAATATTATCCGGCTGGGGCGTGAAATTTGTGTGGCACGCCGTCCGGCCTGCCAAAGTTGCCCGCTTTCCAGACTTTGCAAATATGCAAAGAATCTAGATGCTTAATGAGGTATATAATGTAATTGACTATTTTAACTATATTCTTAATCTATATATAGATAGGAGGTGAGGACGATGCTGTGCAGTGTTCGCGAAGCTGGCCAGGGACTGGTCGAATATACTTTTCTCTTACTTTTGCTTGCAGTAGCTGTCTTACTAACATTATTTTATCTTGGTCCAGTCATTGGCGAGGCATTTTCTAAAATAAACAGCAAGCTTGTGACTTACTAGCTAGGATCTCTCGCCAGACCGACGAGAGATCCTCCTGCTCCCTGTTAGTAGTATAGCCGCAAAGGTTTAAATACTTGCTTGCATGGACCACGGCCCGGCCCATGTTACCGTTACAGGAAAGACTTTTCCGCGCAGATTCTGCTCAGTTTCCGCGAAAACAAGTTTATTGTTGGGGGTGCGACCGCGCCAACGGTTCTTTACTTTATCTTCAAACAATACTTCCACTTTTTTGCCAAGATAGTTGCGATTGATCTCCCCGACGATGTTCTCCTGCAACTCTTCCAGTAAACGGAAGCGGCGCATTTTTTCTTCTTCCGGTACATCGTCGATAAACCGGCGTTCGGCCACGGTGCCCGGACGGGCCGAGTAACGCGCCAGGTGCGCTACATCCAGCCGCAGGTCTGCCAGGAGTCGGTAGGTCTCCATGAACTGGGTTTCGCTTTCGCCGGGGAACCCCACGATTATATCGGTGGCGATGGAGCTGCCGGGGATGCGCTCCCGGATTTTATTAACGATTACGCGGTATCCATTCTGGGTATAGCCGCGCCGCATATTTTTCAGCACCTCATCGTCCCCGGCCTGGACCGGAATTTCAATGTGTGGCATCACTTTGGGGAGTTCGGCCACTGCGCCCATAATATCTTCGCCAAAGTAATTCGGGTGGGAAGTAAGGAAGCGGATCCGTTCCAGACCCTCGACTTGGTGCAGCATTCGCAGCAGCGCCGCCAGGTTCGGACCCTCGGATAAGTCTTTCCCATACCGGTCAACGATCTGTCCAAGCAGGGTGATTTCCTTTACCCCCTGCGCCACCAATGCCTGCACTTCGGCCAGCACTTCAGCAGCCGGGCGGGACCGTTCTGCGCCGCGCCGGGATGGGATGATGCAGAAGGTGCAGGCATGCGAACAACCCAGCACCACCGGCACATGCGCCGAGATCAGTCTGCCGCGCTCGTATTCCGGCAGGAAAAGACCTGCCGCGCGCGTTGGCGAAAGCTCACCGTCCATAACCGAGAAGCGATTGCCGGTCTCGGCAGCTTCATTGAGGCGTGCATCCTCCTGGGTTAAAAATGAGATCAGCGGACCCGGGTCGGAAGGCGGGGAGAAAACATCCACATAAGGGAAGCGGGCGCGCAGCTTCACGTTATCCCGAATCCCGACCAGGCAACCCATCAGGTTAACCACCAGTGCGGGGTTCTTCGTCTTGAGAGGTTTGATGGAGCTGAGCCGGCCATAGGCCTTATCCTCGGCAGCCTGGCGCACCATACAGGTGTTGAGTACGATCACATCCGCGTCTTCAAGCGTACCGGTAAAAGTGTACCCCATGCGCTCCAGGGCTGATCCGACGCGCTGGGAATCGGCCACATTCATCTGGCAGCCTTCAGTCCAAACGTGATATTTTTTCATTTTCATAGGGTGTTAATTATACCAAGTTTGTCTGCATTCTAAAATGTAAACCAGCTGGCTCTTGAGGATTGCCATAGAGAGTAAGAACTGGGGTGTTGGGCGGGCCTCGCCCGCCCAACAACTCAAAAACTTCTTTTTTCCCGCCTATCGGGCGGGAGTCAGGGGGTTGGATCTAACGAACTTAGGACTTTATGAAGTTCGTGCCATCCAGCCTGGTTACCTGTTAGCAAAACTTGAAAAGTGAACTCAGTCAAACATCAAAGGTGAACCGTAGAATTGGCGAGTGGTAGGGTCAAGGAATGGACCATTGTCTGTTCATACCAAATGCGAACCTCGAGAGTCTG
>Ga0187854_10001487_pt1 | contig 22987 bp, 20 predicted proteins | sample June2016WEW_6_15_FD_132445 | JGI IMG/M metagenome (GOLD analysis project Ga0187854, IMG submission 132445) | Peatland microbial communities from SPRUCE experiment site at the Marcell Experimental Forest, Minnesota, USA - June2016WEW_6_150 | ecosystem: Environmental > Terrestrial > Soil >...
ATAATACATAGACTTCTAACCTTTGGGGGTGTTTATAGGATAATCGCGTTTGCTGCAAGAAAGAAGATGAGAAAGAGAGCAAAGGAAAAAGCAGTACTTTCAACGCAAAATCCTTAGTTGGCTCCGCTTAAGAAAATGCAGCTTTGTAGATAGAAGCGATAATTCATCCAAAGCGTCACAGGAGATTCTTTAAACCTGTCCTCAAACCTCTTGGATCGAGCTGAATAGCTAGCTGTAACCCTTGAAGACAGGATCGGAACTGCTAGCAGGAGCTGAATCAGCAGTTTCAGCAGTCGAGGGAGCTTCGCTGATAGCTGAAAGTGAAGGGGCTAGCTGATTCCTGGGAATTTTATTCTTGGCACCCAGAAATCCACTAAACACCTTTACACCGTCGCCACTCTTTATCGAATCCAGAATATTTTTGCTGAGATCCCTCTGAGAGAGGGTGTAAGGTAGGGGGGTAAACAGCGGATAAACACCTTAACACAGAACGAACAGCTGTTCGTTTTTCTGGTTCCAAGCCGGTAGCTGGAATGCTAGCAGGTTTTTTTTGAGGACGATTTGAATGGAATGATTGGAACGGTGTTTACCGGTGTTTAGGGGTGTTTATGGGGTTGGTAAACACGGTTGGAATTCTGTAAAGGTTATGATTTATTCCGGTTTGATGCTCCAAGAGGGAGTGTGTTAGGGTGTTTGGTGGGAAATGAGGATGGAGGGAAAAATTAAATTGAACATGGGAAGGATGGAGGGGTGAGTGGAGTGTTGTATCTTCCTAAAAGTATTGATTGACAGTTTAATTCCAAAAATGTAGAGTATTTGCTGATCTTAATATTTGACATAATCCGTCAAAGGATATGTTTCAGCCAGAATCGATAGAATCACTGTTGAACGAAATATCAAAGCAAATCTTTGAAGAGAATTTTAAATTCGCCATTTATGTTTTATGGATACCTCAAATATAACAATTGAAACAACAAATCTTTGCTTAAAGGGTATTACTTTAGATTACAAAGATAGTATTTTCAGAGAATTTACAGCCGAAATTACTACCCACATGACTCCCAAGTCAGCGGAAATAATTGAAGAAACTATTGAATTTATACAAACTTCAATAAAAGAAAATAAAGATGGTAGTAATTTTCAAATGGTTATTCTCGATAAGAAAAGCAAAGATTTTTTGGGCTGTGCTGGACTTCATCATATAGACAGAAAAACTCCGGAATTAGGTATCTGGATAAAAAAATCAGCTCACGGGCATGGCTATGGCAAAGAAGCAATGATCGCGCTCAAAGAATGGGCGGATAAAAACTTGGATTATGAATATATCCTCTATCCGGTTGTTGAAGAAAATTACCCAAGCAGAAGAATTCCGGAGTTTTTAGATGGCAAGGTCGCAAGAGAATACGATAAAGTCAATATGGGCGGGAAAAATCTACACTTACTGGAATATAGGATTTATCCTCCCAAAAAATAAATGGCGAATTTCTTGCTATCGGAAATGCCTTTCGATACATCGTACAACCCATGATTAATTCCATACCCGACCTTCTACCGGAACTTTTAAACCCTTAAAGAATTTGGGCTATTTTGGGGAAAATGACCCAAACCCTTAAAAGTTAAAAAGTTAGAATAGGGAGCCCTCACACCCCTTCAAAAATTCATCCAGCGGGTGGGAGTCACTTTTTCCCTGACCATTTCCTCCCTGAATCTTCTGGGAATCATCTTCTACGGGTTCTGGTATGGGTACCTTTAAGCCGCCATCCTCCACCTTCAAATTATTTTTTCTCTCCCCCCAGAAATCCACTAAACACCTTTACACCGTCGCCATTCTCTATCGAATCCGGAATGTTTTTATATGGATCCCTTCGCCAGAGGGTGTTAAGTGGTGGGGTAAACACCAAATAAACACCTAAACACGGCGCGGGAATGGTTTCCGATCCTGGCCATGTTTCTGGGTCCATTTTTTCGGTCTTCCGGCTCCAAGGTTAGCGAGCTCCCAAGATCGTGAGCGATTGACCATTTTTAATTGCATCAAAATTTCTGAAATTTATCAAATGACAATTCAATTTTTTTGGGAGGCATATTGTCTGCGTAAATTGTCATGTGAATTTTCCATAAATGAACCGCTTCAAAATTATTGTCACCCACTCGATATATAAATCTCCTGCTACCCTCCCCGAATAAGGTCGCATCCTCTCCAGGAAACAATATTTGGTCGTAGCCCCCTGAGGTTTTGTTACTCCTAAATTTAAAGCCTAAATATTTTGGAATTGGTTTAAATCCACGGATATCACCGCTTGAGGATCCATCAATCCTTAAGAAATATAATTCTGGAAATAACATATCCATTCCCCAAACATTTGCCGTGACAACCCCCTTATTTTCTATTTTTAAGATCAATTCATAATGATGAGAGCCGTCGGCGTCTGATTTAATAAGTGCATATCTAACTTCTGGCACCAATAATGGGTGTTTAAACCTATTCATGACATCCCTTATTTGATAATCCTCCATGGGTTCTGATTTAAAATTCCTTCTTTGGTAATATTTAAAATCTTTTGCCTGAATAGCTCCTTGCAAACTTTGTGGAATGTAGATGACATATATAACCTTCCCTGGATGTATCCTATTTAATTCCACCTGTTTAATTTTCAAACCGTCAATTTTGGGTTTGACATTGGAATCGATAATGTCTTCAAGCCATTCCCGTTTAATAAGATGAGGATCGAATCCCACGTCAATGGCTTTTGGAGAGGTATTCTCTTCAATAACTCCATAGACTATGGTTCCTCCTTCAGCATTTGCAAAAGAGGAAACATCCTTGCTTATTTCACGGATTATTTTGTCCCTGCTTTGCCCGTTTTTTTCAAGTAAAGAATCACACCTTTTATAATCCAAATATGTGCTTTCTTTTATGCTGTTATCAATCAACCTCTGGATATCTTCTTCCCCCCATTCATAAGGCTGCTTTTCCATAAAGACTTACTCCTTTTCTTGAAAATGGTTCGAGATCTCAAAGAGAAAACCGAATTTCTCTCCTGGAATGGAGGCTCGCAAATCTATAAAACATAATACCGCCTCTTGACGAAGTAATAAATGACAAGAGGAAAAATCCAATTTCATGCCAATAATACTTCCTCGGGGGAAAAAGTCAAGAGGCCGAAAATTAAAATTCGGCCAAATTCAAGAGATCTCTCCGCCCCTATCCGTACCGTCCAGAAAGTATCCCAGGTGGTTCCGATCTTGGCCATGATTCTGGTTCCATTTCTCTGTCAGATCTGGGAGCTATGGGAGGTGTTTAGGTGTTAAGTAGGTGTTTAATGGGGTACTTAACACCGTTCAACTGATGGAAAGGATGCATTTTATTCTGGTTTGTTGACTTGGAGAGGACGGTGTTAGGGTGTTTAGTGGGAAATGAGAGGGGATGAATAAAAGAATTTATTTAACCAGAATTTTATCGTTGAAATATCTTTTTGACTGATGTAGATTTTTATCAGCTGTCGCCCATAGAGGGGGTTACGATTTCTTCTTGTTATCGAAAGTTTTCCAAAGGTGCGGAGATTGGTGCACGTACTCCGCAAAATCGATTGATAATGACTTACGAAAATGATTGACTATCGAACATACTGCAAGATTCGGCACCTTTGGCTTCGACGGCATATTCCACTGAGACAGATTGCCCGCATGCTTTCCCTCAGCCGCCAGACAGTAAGGAAATGGGCAAAAAAGGACAAATTCGAGGCAGGGAAGCGTGCAGATCAAACAATTAACCTAAAAGCAATACGGCAAGGGGCATCATTTTTAGATAATAGAACCGCATTTCCCCTCGGCAACCAACACCAAGATTTCAAAGATACAGATACCGCAACCGAAAAGCCGTCCTTAGCGGCTCAACGCACGGCCTCCAAGAATCACTTTGATTCTCCGCATGATTCGTGGATGCTCATGCTTCTATTAGGCAGTGTCAAACCTTCACGGCCTGTTGCCCAAAGTAATCTGTGAACATCGCCATTGAAGTTAAAAGGAATAAATGCGCAAGACCGGATGATACCTTCGTGATTAAAAAGCACGAGACATATCCCTTGAGTACTTCCATGTTTGGGACAGTCCCCCTGGTAGCAGCTCCCGGTCCTTTTCCCGTTGTATCCCAACCCATTGGCTACGGATAAAATGTCATTCTTCAATTTCAATTGCTGGTAAAAGTCCATGTTATGAATCCTCCACTACTACGCCTCCTTTTTGCTTCGTTCCTCCAACCTCTCCCGCAAAAAGGCGCATAAAATTTCCCGCCCGAGCTGGGAGGTAGTAACAATTTGCTCTGGATTTTTCAGACTCTCTTCCAGGGCGAGCCTCCGGAGAAAATCCCGGTACCGCCGAGGAAGAGCAATGGTGACTGGTACTACTCTTCCTGGAACCATAGATATAACCTCCTATCTTGGATCTTATATAATTATGTTCATAAAAAAATTCATGAAGAATGATAGATGGGATCTAAGGCGGGATCGGTGAGGAACAAAAAAGGGACTACCCCTGAGAAAGAGATAGTCCCCTTGGTCTGGCGATTTAAAAAACGAACAACTGTTCGTTTTTCAATGCCACTTTCTGTTATTTATCCAGCCCAACCACACCTTTGATGCTGTCTTTCCATTCAATTTGCGGATTATTTTTGTATTGGAAATAGAGATTCCAGATAAACCCGTTGGATTGTATCTGCATCAATTGACGAGCTATAGCTCTCGTAGTGGGGGCGGTCTCACCATTCAGAGTCAGTCTGGCGAGGAGGTCATTAGGTATTCCTAACCAGATTGTATCCGTAACGAAAGGGGATACCTGGTCGATAAAAAAGTTCTCTCTCTTCCAGGGACCGCTGACACCGCTGACACTGGTGACAGGGAGTAGGGGGGAGGGGAATACGAAGTCAGCTTCGCTTTTGGGGGTGCCCAAGGAAAAAGGAAAAAAAGAGGCCTATTCGCTTTTCAACAGGTGATATTCTTCTCCGCTGTAAGAGCCTCCTGCGCCATTTTCCATCCTTCCAGGCAATAACACGATGAATGGGTCTTGAAGACGATCGGATCGAGATAAGTGGTCGATTCAAGGTAATCTGGGATGGCCTCGATAGGTTGGATTAATTTCGGATCCAACTCCGCATAATCCTTCCTCAGAGTCCTGAAATCTTTTTCTGGCTCCGGAGCCTGCGGTTTATCGGTCCCGGCCTATTCCTCAACCTTTTTTGCTTCGTTTGAATCTTCTCCCGGAGATTGATTTTTCAAGTCGCCCGGGGCGTCTTGATCCGTCGTTGCTCCCGAAGGGGCCTGTTCCTTGTCAATAAAGAACTGTCATTTATTTCCTGGGTCACCTTGACGAATCCTGGAGGGGAACTTTTAAACTTTTAACAAAAAAATCGATTTTGGGGCCAAAACCACAAAATTTCTTAAAAGTTTAAAAGTTCATGGGCCTGACCCGACCCATTCTCCCCTTGTCGGAATAGCGTTGACAACTCCCGCGAAGGGTGATAATAATGATACTGTCATTTAATGCAGAAAAGGGCCGGATGTTTTCAATTTGCCTTCTCTCTGTAGAGGGAGGAGTGTGGATTGAGGCACCGGCTCTTTTTGTTTTTCGAGATTTCTATAAAAAACCGCCGTGGTGCATCATTCCCGACATGGAGGGGGGATGTGTCCCGGCGTTTTTTTTGGCCGAGGAGGACCTGGATAAGTGGCAAACCTCCCCCAGGAAAGATGACAGGTAAGCCGCTCGTGTGAATGCGGCGGGGGAGACAGTCAAGTGCAGAATTTAAAGAGACAGGGTATAGGACCCACAGGAGGGGTGAGTCCGGAGTTTTTCGATATCCAGGACCTTTCCGTCCACCTGAAAATCAAGGTCAAGACCCTTTATTTTTTAGCGGAAGAGGACCGGATTCCTCACTACCGGGTTGGGAAATTAATTCGTTTTAAACGCTCTGAAATCGACGCCTGGATGGAGGGAAATAAAAAGGGTTGCGTGGCCTCAGAACAGGTGGCCATGAAGGCGCTGGGGCCTGTGCGGAAGCCTAAAATAGATATTGACCGGATAGTCCGAAAAGCAATTGATGGGACAAGAGGACAGGGGTATACTACTTCCCACGGGAAAACCAGACCTCAAGGACCTCAGGAAGGAGGTCAATAATGGGATTGTTTAAAAGAGGCTCGGTCTGGTGGATGCGGTTCACGTATCAAGAAAAGCAGTATCGGCAGTCAACGGAAACCGAAGACAAGAAGCTGGCGCAGAGGATTTATGACAAGGTCCGTGGCGAGATCGCTGAAGGGAAATGGTTCGAAAAACTCCCTGGGGAGGACAGGACCTTCAGGGAGATGATGGAAAAGTATATGGTGGAACATTCCGCAAGAAATAAAGCTCCCAAGTCTCACCGTCGGGATAAGAGCCTTCGTGATCATCTGGTTGGCCATTTTGGGGACCTGACGCTTGCGGAGATCACCCCCAGTCAAGTTTCAGAGTATAAAACCAAAAGAAGGGGAGAAGGTGCCTCTCCCCGCACCTTGAACTATGAACTTGCTCTGATGAGTCATGCTTTCAACTTGGCCATCAAAGAATGGGAGTGGGTCAAGGAGAATCCGGTCGCGAAGGTCTCGAAGGAGAAGGTGAATAACCTGATAGAACGCTGGTTGACCTTGGAAGAGCAAAAAAATCTCCTTGCTTCATCTCCCAAGTGGCTCCAGGAGATCATCCTCTTGGCGGTTAATACAGGTCTGCGTCAGAGTGAAATCCTCGACCTGAAGTGGCCACTAGTGGATCTGTCCAGAAAAACCATCACTATCCTGGAGCAGAAAAACCAGGGGAAAGATACTCTGCCCTTGAATGAAGGAGCTCTGGAGGTCCTGAGGAAAAGATTACAGGTACGTCGTGGCGAGACCGAATATGTTTTTCATACCCGAAATGCGACAAGGATCACCCCCAAAAATCTTCAACAGGCGTTCCATACCGCTCGTAAGAAGGCTGGGATTGAAAAACTTCGTTTCCATGATTTACGACACACTTTTGCCACAAGACTGGTGCAGGCGGGGGTCGACCTGTACACGGTGCAGAAACTGGGTAGATGGAAAAACATTTCCATGATCATGCGCTATGCTCACCATTATCCTGAGAGTCTGCGGTCTGGAGTAGAGGTGCTGGATAGAATCGGGAGAAAAATTAGCACAAATTTAGCACAGCCCAGTGAAAATGGAGTTCCAGCCTCAATGTAACTATTTGAAATTACAAGTGGGCGGCGAGGATGATGGTCGGTTTATTATTCCTACCTCTAACCAAGGGGGAAGTCAAGCCTTGTTAAGAAAAGGCTGTGATTCAGACCTTAGACTTCCGACATCAGACCCGACGGGAAAACCACCAAGGATTAAACGAAAATAGAGTATGATGTCTAAAGTCTGAAGTCCAGTGTCTGAATTGCAGAGGAAAGGGTTCAGGTGAAAGCTTTTATTCTTTTCCTTCAGCCTTTGGCCCCTCGAACCCTGGCAAAAATCTTGACGAACTCGGGCGGGATGTTTGATATTTAGATTAATTGGACTTTAGTTTGCCGTTAAAAAGTCGAAAATTCTTTATGAGGGGGATTAAAATTTTTCTTTAAGCGGGCCCCACCCGTTTAGTTGATCAAAGTCATGCCGGAATTAGTCGGATCGGTCAAGAGAATGTTCGAAAAGAAAAGTAAATCTAACCAACCCCAGCGTTCCCTTGTCGAGCAGCGGAGGAAAAGATCGCTGGACCTTCTCATTACCTTAGGGGGGATGCTGGTGGTTTTGTTGGCGACCCTTTATCTGCATTTCCTGGCCCCTCCGGGTTGGACCAAGCACAACAAAGTTGTAATCATCCCGGCGGGAAAGAGCTTTCATGATATCGCTCGAATTCTGGAGGAAAATGGAATCATTCGAGATCGAAGGAGTTTTTACCTCCTGGCCCGGATTGAGGGGGCAGTCTCTAAAGCTAAGGCCGGAGAATATGAAGTTCACACCGCCATGGTCCCCAGCGCGGTCCTTTCAAAATTAGTCCGGGGAGAGGTCATTCAATACCCCGTCACGATTCCCGAGGGATATAATATCTATCAGATCGGGGAGATATTGGAGCAAGCCAAAGTATGCTCCAGGAAAATCTTTTTGGAGAAAGCAAAGGATCCCCTCCTCGTTGCCTCCATGGGTATGGAGGGGGATGCGCTGGAAGGTTATCTCTTCCCCGATACTTACAATTTCCCCAAGGGATTTGGAGAAGAACAGGTCATTCGCCAGATGGTGGCCCGTTTCAAAGCGGTTTATGGTTCTCTGGCCAAGAGAGCGGAAAGGATGGGACTGAGCCAGAGAGACGTAGTCATCCTGGCCTCGATGATCGAGAAAGAGGCCATGGACGATCAGGAGAGGAGGTTGATCGCTGCAGTATTCCACAATCGCCTGAATCGGGGAATGGCCTTGCAGAGTGACCCCACTGCGATCTACGGAGTCAAAGAGAGAAACAACGTGGATGGAAGAATCACCAGGGATGATTTGCTAAGAAGAACCCCCTACAACACTTATATCATCAGTGGCCTGCCCAAAGGGCCCATAGCCAACCCGGGGCTTAAATCCCTGCAAGCAGTGTTATACCCTGCCGACGTAAATTACTTATATTTTGTTTCCAAGAATGATGGGACCCACTACTTTTCGAGCACCTTGCGAGAACATAATTGGGCGGTAGCCTATTACCAGCGAAGGGCGAAGAAATGATTCCTGAGTTCCCCCCCGATAAATTACCTGCTACCCCTCAGAAATATGACTCACCTACTCCCTCCTTTTTAGCCAAGTGTAAGTAAAAACAAAGAAATATTTATTTCTTAAATTTTTCTTGACAAGCTTTCGATAAGTCCGTATATTGACCATGAAGTGGAATAAAGTGGTATATAGTGTATTGAAAGGGAAATTGAGGGATGTTCAGGGGAAGGTTTGAGCATACCATAGATCCCAAAGGTCGAGTCTCCATCCCGGCAAAATTCCGCGAGCTGCTTTCAGAGAAATATGATGATCGCATTATTATAACCAATTTCGACCGCTGCCTTGTAGCCTACCCTTACGAAGAGTGGAGAAGCGTAGAAGAGAAGATCGGTTCTCTTTCCATGGTCAAAAAAGAGGTGAAAGCCTTTCAGCGATTCTTTATCTCCGGGGCGGCGGAATGCCCAATCGATAAACTCGGCCGAGTCCTGATTCCTCCAACTCTCCGGGCTTATGCTCTGTTAGAAAAAGACGTAGTCTTCGCCGGCATGGGCAAAATGTTTGAACTCTGGAGCCGGGAGCGGTGGACCGAGGAGATTAAACGGGCGGAGGAGAATTTCGAGGGCATGCGTGAGTCCCTCGCCAGTTTGGGCATTTGAGAATGGAGCAGCCCCAGCATCTACCGGCCCTGTTCTTGGAAGTTCTTGAATATTTAGATTGCCAGCCGGGCAAAGTATACGTTGACGGAACCGTGGGGAGCGGGGGGCATAGCCGGGGGATTTTAGATAAGAGCTCCCCCACAGGAAAGTTGATCGGCTTGGATTGGGATGAAGAGGCCCTCGGACGAGCCTGGAAGAACCTTTCATCTTTTGGAGGAAGAGTCGAGCTCATAAAGGCGAATTTCAAAGACTTGAGATCGGTCTTGGACTCCCTTTCCATCTCCGGAGTGGATGGGATCCTTTTGGACCTGGGAGTTTCCACAGAGCAGCTGGAAAGTCGAGATCGGGGGTTCAGCTTCCGCTGGGAGGCCCCTCTGGATATGCGCATGAGTCAGGAGACGCCAATCACTGCCCAAGACCTTTTACAAAATCTTTCTTCCGAAGAGATTGGCACCCTTCTCCAGGAGTACGGAGAAGAACGGTGGGCCCGCCGGATCGCCAAAAATATCGTTCGCCAGCGCCAGAGGGCGCCCATCGGGACCACCGGCGAGCTGGTGGCGGTAATCGAAAAATCCGTCCCCCCGCAACACCGCCGCATCCATCCGGCAACCAGAACCTTCCAAGCCCTGCGTATTTCCGTTAATGAGGAATTGAGCAACCTGAGAATTTTTCTCAACCAGTGCCCGGAGCTCCTGAACCCCGGAGGCCGCTTGGGTATCATCTCTTACCACTCCCTGGAGGATCGAATCGTAAAAAATCATTTCCGGCAATGGATCCAAAAACGGGGAGAGAAAGATCGGGGATTTCGAGTTTTGACCCGGAAACCGGTCGTCCCTTCTCCGGGAGAGGTTGCCCAAAATCCGAGAGCCCGGAGCGCGAAGATGAGAGTCGTGGAAAGGCTTGCCGCAAATAGATTCTAAAAAAGGAGGAGGAAGTGGCCGAAGTCATCTCTAAACAAATTGCGGTCATCCCCGGCGGGCGGGAGCAAGCGGCAGAGTCCCCCTCCCGGGCAGAATCCAGATCGAAAGGGGTCAACCGCAACCTCATCTTCGTGGCTCTAGTCCTGGCCCTGGTTTTCATCGGCTGTTCTCTTTTTTATGTCTGGTCCCATCAGCAGATCATCGCTCTGGGTTACGAGACCTCTCAGGCCACCCGGGAAGAACAGGAGCTTCTTCAGGAGAATAAAAAATTGCGGCTGAAGTTGGCGGGGCTCAAAGCCCCCGGTCGAATCGAAAGGATGGCCTCCCAAGAACTGGGCCTAGTAAGCCCCCAGAAGGAACAGCTGATCATCGTGCGATGAAGCCCAATCTTCAGACATGGCTTCGCCTCCGCATCACCATCCTCCTTGGCCTGTTTTCTTTCCTTTTCCTCGTCATCTTTGGGCGAGCCTATCAGCTCCAGGTGGTCCAGAGCAAAAAACTCGCCGCGATGGCCGACCGGCAATCGCAGCGCATCGTGCAACTGGTTCCCAAAAGGGGGATCCTCTACGACCGAAAAAAGGAGGAGATGGCGATCAGCGTGGAAGTGGATTCGGTCTTTATCCAACCGGGGAAAGCGGAGGATATCCAGACGGTGGCCCAAAAAATCGGACCGGTCCTGGGTCAAAAGCCCGGACCCCTTCTGAGCAAGATGAAAAAGGAAGAGCCCTTCGTCTGGCTGCAAAGGGGAATTACTCCGGAACAGCGAGCCGCCATAGAAAAATATAACCTCTCCGGGGTCGATTTTTTGAAAGAGACGAAACGATTCTATCCCCAGGGAGAAGTTGGCGTTCATGTCATTGGATTTGCCGGATTGGACGCTCAGGGCCTGGAAGGGGTCGAATTGGGATATGATGAGTTCATCCGGGGAGAGCCGGGGTTCATCGTCATTTCCAAAGACGCCCTCGGCCGAAGTATTACTCCCCAGAGCCTCCCCTTCCACCAGTCCCTGGATGGCTGTGAAATCATCCTGACCATCGATAAGAATATTCAATACATCGTAGAGAAAGAGCTCAAGAAGTCAGTCCAGGCCTGTTCGGCCAAGGGAGGCATGGCGGTCGTGATGAACCCCAAGACGGGAGAGATCTTGGCCATGGCCGTTCAGCCTTCCTTTGACCCTAACCACTTTTCTTCCTCCCCTCCCCAGGTGCGCAAGAACCGGACTCTGACGGATACCTTCGAACCCGGTTCGACCTTCAAGGTATTTCTCCTATCCGCAGCGCTGGAAGAGCAGATTGCCGAACCCAAAGAGATGTTCTTTTGTGAAAATGGCTCCTATATGGTTGGAGGGAGGGTGGTCCACGATGTACATAAGTATGGGTGGCTTTCCCTGGGGGACGTCATCAAGTTTTCCAGTAATATCGGAGCCAGTAAAGTGGGACGCAAAGTGGGCAAAAACAAATTGTACCGCTACCTCAAAAATTTTGGTTTTGGCGGTAAGACCGGGGTAGACCTTCCTGGAGAGGTCTCGGGCTTCCTCGCGGCCCCCCGATATTGGTCTGAAGTCGGACTGGCCAACATCAGTTTCGGGCAGGGAGTCTCGGTCACCGCCCTCCAGCTCACCGCCGCCCTTGCCGCAGTGGCCAACGGGGGAGTCCTGATGAGGCCCTATGCGGTCAAGGCGGTTCTGGATTCGAACGGGAACGTTCTAAAGGAAAATCGGCCCAAACCGATCCGGCGGATCATTTCTGCGGAGACGGCCACCACCGTCACTCAGATCTTAAAGAGCGTCATGGAAGAAGGGGGAACCGGAAGAGCCGCCTCCCTTTCGGGCTATGAAGCAGCCGGAAAGACGGGCACGGCGCAAAAAGCCCTCGCCAATGGCCGGGGATACTCGGACAAAAGAATGGGTTCTTTCTATGGGTTTGCTCCCGCGGATAACCCCCAGGTGGTCATCACGGTGGTCATCGATGAACCCCAGGGAAGTAATTACGGGGGAGTGGTCGCGGCCCCGGCCTTTAAAGGCATCGGAGAACAGATCCTTCCTTACATGGGAATTTATCCCAAGGGGGTGACCTACCTGACCAAAGTGGGGTCTCAAAAAATGCCCGGAGGGGAGGAACCGGTGCGGCGCATTTCCGTCCAGTCAGCGATCCTAGGAGTCGCGGAGGAGCCCGGGGTCATGCCCGATTTCTCCGGGAAATCAATCCGCCAGGTCGTGCTGACCGCTCAAAAGTTGGGACTGGATTTGAAACTGGTGGGAACCGGAAAGGCTATCTCCCAGAACCCACCCCCCGGCCAGGTTCTCCAGGATCAGACTCGGGGAGTCGTCAAATTTGAGCCGACGAGCTAGATCTCGAGCCCCTAATCGGAAATGCGATTCAGACAACAGACTTTTGGCATCAGACGAAGGGGCAAAATGTCTGGTAAGGAAACGAAGAAAAGGTCTGGAGTCTAAAGTCTGAGGTCCAGGGTCTGAATTGTAGGAATCGGAAATCCATTTTTTTGACCTCCAGCAGAAAAGAGGTATAATGAAAAAATTAATTTGGGGAATTGCAGTTGAAGTTAATTGATCTAATTTCCAGCTTGCCCGCGAAAGAAGTCATCGGAAACCCTGAGGTGGAGGTCAAAGGGCTGGCCTATCATTCGGGGGCGGTACAGGAAGGCTTTCTATTTGCGGCGATGCGCGGGCTGCGAGAGGATGGAAGGCGGTTCATATCTGATGCGCTCTCTCGGGGTGCCTGTGCCGTGTTGGTCGACCAGCCTCTGGATTCGCAGGGTGCAGTCCAAATCGTTGTCCCAGATGCACGGGAGGCGCTGGCCAGGCTTTCCTCTGCTTTTTACGGCTTCCCCTCATCCTTCTTGACCGTGATCGGGGTCACGGGAACGAATGGAAAGACCACGACTTCCTATCTTATTGAATCCATCCTCCACGAAGATGGGAAGAGCGTCGGGGTGATGGGAACGATCAACTACCGATACCAGGGTCAGGTCATGCCGGCTCCTACGACCACCCCTGAATCCCTGGACCTGCAGAGAAATTTACAGGCCATGGGAGAAGCGGGGGTTACCCACGCCGTCCTGGAGGTCTCTTCCCATTCCCTGGATCTGCAGCGAGTCCGGGGGTGTGATTTCGATGTGGCCCTCTTTACCAATCTCACCCGGGATCATCTGGATTACCACGGTTCGATGGAAGAATATTTCCGCGCCAAGCAGCTGCTCTTCACCCGGTACTTACTGGAGAGCAAGAAGGAGAAGCATTTTGCCGTTATCAACATGGATGACTCCAAGGGGGTTGAACTCTCCCGGGTGGCCAACGGCACTGTCTTTCGTTATGGAATTAGCCAGCGGGGTGAAGTCTGGCCCCAAAGAGTCGAAGAGAGCCCGGAGGGGATCCGGTGCCAGGTGGGGACACCCCGCGGGTTCTGGGAGTTCTTTTCTCCTTTGATCGGTAGACATAACCTCTACAACATCCTGGCTGCGGTAAGCGTGGGTGAAGTTTTGGGGATTCCCCATCAGACAATGGCTGCGGGAATCGCCCGGCTCCAGCGCGTTCCGGGAAGACTGGAACGCGTGCCCGGCCTCCAGGGAATCGGAGTTTTTGTGGACTATGCCCATACCCCGGATGCGCTGGAGAGGGCTCTGGAAACTTTAAATCAAGTCCGGTCGGGTCGATTGATTGTAGTCTTTGGCTGCGGAGGAGATCGGGACCGGGGGAAGCGGCCGGTCATGGGAGAGGTTGCGGCGAAGGGAAGCGATCTCGCGGTTATCACTTCCGACAATCCTCGCACCGAAGATCCCCTGAGGATCGTCGAAGAAGTGGAGAAGGGGGTCCGGCGGACCGGCCGGGAAAAATACCAGATCGACGATTTATCCAATGGCTGGGACAGCCCGGGGTACGTGGTGATTCCCGGCCGGAGAGAGGCCATCCGCGAGGCCATCCATTTCGCTCGCCCCGGAGATGTGGTCCTGATCGCGGGAAAGGGTCATGAGGATTATCAGATCCTGGGGGATAAGAAGATCCACTTCGACGACCGCGAGGAGGCGGCAGAAGCGTTGGCCCGAGTCAGGAGGGAAGGAGATCGTTAATCTCTCTGCGGACGAGATTGCCCGGGCGACCCGAGGAAAAATTTTTTTTGGAGACTCTCGTAACCAAATAGAGGGGGTAGGCAGCGATTCGCGGCAGATAAGGCCCGGGGAACTTTTTGTTCCCCTCCAAGGCCCCAACTTTGATGGACATAAATTTATCCATGCGGCACTGGGCAAAGGGGCCGCCGGGTCTCTTGCCCGGCGCGGCTGGGAACAGGGGGCCGGGGATTTTGATTTTTCCGGAAAATTCCTGGTCCTGGTGGAAGATGTTTTAGAATCTCTGGGGGAGTTGGCTCATTTCTGGCGCCAGCAGCAGAGGGCCTTAAAGGTGGTGGCCATCACCGGAAGCAATGGAAAGACCACCACCAAAGAGATGGCTTCTCAGATCCTGGCGGGAAGCTTCCGGATTTTGAAGACCGAAGGGAATCTGAACAATCTGATCGGGCTCCCCCTGATGCTCCTGAGACTCTCGCCGACTCATGAAGTGGCAGTTCTGGAGATGGGGATGAACGTTCCGGGGGAAATCCGGAGGCTGAAGGAAATCGCCGAACCCCAGATTTCCCTGATTACCAACATCGGCCGGGCCCACCTGGAGTTCCTGGGGAGTCTAGAAGGGGTCGCCCGGGCCAAAGGGGAACTCTGGGAGGGGCTGAAGACGGAAGATTGGATTGCAGTCAATGTCGATGACCCTCGGGTGGTCAGATTAGCCGCTCCCGCTAAGTGCCGGAAGAAGACTTTCGGGATGATCCCAGAGGCCGAGGTCCGGGGCGCGGAGGTCAAGGTCGAAGAGGGGAGGGGGGTCCGCTTTTCCTTGACCATGGAAGGAAAAAGTTTGCCGGTGCGTTTAGCCGCCTTCGGGCAACATAATGTTAACAACGCCCTGGGTGCTGCCTCTCTGGCCTCAATCCTGGGAATGAATATCGAAGGGATTGCCGCCGGGCTGGAGAAGTTCCAGCCTTACCCCGGGAGAGGAAGAATCATCCCTCTCGGCAAAAATGTCCACCTTCTGGATGAAGGTTACAACTCCAACCCAGATTCCCTGGAGGCCACCCTGTCGGCCTTTTCCGCGATGAAAGGGAAGAGCCGCGGACTGCTGGTGTTGGGGGATATGCTGGAGATTGGGCCCGACACGACAGAAGCCCATGAAAAGGCTGGAAGGCAAATGGGGGGGACGGGCTTCGCCCACCTGTTTTGCCTGGGGGAGATGGGTGAATATTTGGCCAGGGGAGCCAAAGAAACGGGGATGGATCCAAGAAGGATACACCTGGCGAAGGATTACGGGGAAATTTTGGCAGACCTGGGAGACCTGGTTGAAGAAGGAGACTGGATTCTGATCAAAGGATCCCGGAAGATGCGTATGGAGAGGATCGTTGAAGGATTGATCGAACGCCTGGGAAGACCCTGAGAGTTTAAAGATGCTTTTTTATTTGCTTTACGCCCTGCATGATAAATTTTCTCTTCTTAACGTTTTCCGTTATATCACCTTCCGGGCGATCCTGGCGGTCCTTACGGCTCTGCTCCTCTCTTTCTTAAGCGGTCCCTGGGTGATTCGGAAACTACAGCAACTCCAGGTCAAACAGTACATCCGCGACGATGGGCCCAGCAAGCACCTGGAGAAAGAAGGAACCCCTACGATGGGGGGAACGTTGATCCTTTTTTCCATCGTCGTTTCCGTCCTCCTATGGGCCGACCTGTCCAATTTTTTCATCTGGATTTCCCTTATGGTCCTCCTGGGCTTCGGGGCCATTGGTTTCGGCGATGATTATCTCAAGCTGACCCGGAAGAATTCCAAAGGCCTGAAGATGAAGGAAAAGCTGTTCTTACAGCTTCTGGTGGCTCTGGGGGCCTCTCTCCTTCTCTATTATTACCCGACCTTCAAGAGCACCGTAAGCTTCCCCTTTTTTAAAACCTTCATGCCCAATCTGGGGATGTTCTATATTGTCCTGGCCATCTTGGTCATCGCGGGAACTTCCAACGCGGTGAACCTGACCGATGGTCTCGACGGGCTAGCCACGGGCCCCGTGCTCATCACGGCCGGGGCTTTTATGGTGCTGGCCTACCTGGCCGGAAACGTGAAGATCGCCAGTTATCTTCAAATCCCTTATGTCTCCGGCAGTGGAGAGTTGACCGTTTTTTGCGGTGCTATGGTGGGCGCCTCCATGGGATTCCTGTGGTATAACACCTTCCCGGCGCAGATGTTCATGGGGGACACAGGTTCCGTGTCCCTGGGCGCAGCCCTGGGAGCGGTAGCGGTCATGACCAAACAGGAGATCCTCCTGGCCATCGTGGGCGGTCTCTTTGTGATTGAGACCCTTTCCGTGATCTTCCAGGTGGCCTCTTACAAACTCCGGAGGAAACGGATCTTTCGCATGGCCCCGCTGCACCACCATTTCGAACTGAAGGGTTGGGCTGAGCCCAAGGTGATCGTCCGTTTCTGGATCATCACCATCTTCCTGGCCCTGTTAGCATTTAGTACCCTGAAATTGAGATGAAGGGGGTGAGAGACAGGAATTGAGTTCGGAGTTCGGAGTTGGGAGTTCGGAGTTTGTAGGGGCACGCTGCAGCGTGCCCCTACGGAGTAAAAAATATAGAGTTCCGGACTCCTAACTACATTACTCCGAACTCTTAAGGCGATATGAATCTCAAAGGAAAAAAAATTCTCGTTGTCGGCCTGGCCCGCACGGGCGTAGCCACGGCGCGCTTCCTGGTGGAGAAAGGGGTCAGCGTAAAAGTCTCGGAAATGAAGCCCCCGGAAGAGCTCAAGGCAGCCCTGGAAGCCCTGCAGGGCCTGCCAGTGGAATGGGAGATGGGAGGACACACGTTCCCTTTCTTTCTGGATGCCGAACTGATCGTCGTCAGTCCCGGAGTTCCGATGGATATCCAGCCCCTCCAGCAAGCCCGGAAAAAGGGCATCCCGGTGATCAGCGAAATCGAGTTGGCCTTCTGGTTCTTACAGCGGCCCATGATCGCCATCACCGGGACCAACGGAAAAACAACGACTACCACCCTGATAGGGGAGATGCTCCGGGCCAGCGGGAAGAGTGCCTTTGTGGGGGGCAATATCGGAAATCCGCTGATCAATTTTGTGGCCGGTCCGCAAAAAGAGAAATGGGCGGTCGTAGAGGTGAGCAGCTTTCAACTGGAAGGGATTGAGAAGTTTCGGCCTTTTGTCGCGGCACTCTTGAACATCACGGAAGACCATCTGGACCGTTATCCCAGCTTTCATGATTACGGGGAGGCCAAAGGAAGGATCTTTCAGAATCAGGAAAGAAAAGATTATGCCGTGCTCAATGCGGACGAGTCTCTAACCTTCCAATTTGCCCACCGAGTGCAGTCCCAGGTGGTCCTCTTCAGCCGGGAGAGGTCGGTTCCGGTGGGATGTTTCCTGGAGAGGGGAGCGATTCTCTTCCAGGGGGCCGACGGGCAAAGAGAAAGATTTGGACTGGACCGCATGAAAATCAGGGGGGCTCATAACCTGGAAAATTTCATGGCCGCCATCGCAACCTGTAAGATCTGCGGCTGCCGGCGACAGGCCCTGCAAAAACTGATTGACGAATTTGAAGGACTCGAACACCGCCTGGAATGGGTCCGGGACATCGATGGGGTGAAGTTTTTCAACGATTCCAAGGGAACCAACGTGGGTTCCGTGGTCAAGTCTCTCCTGAGCTTTGAAGAACCCATTCTGTTGATCGCCGGGGGAAGGGACAAAGAGGGAGATTATGGACCCCTGAAGGACCTCATTGCCGAGAAGGTAAAAGGAATTGCCCTGATCGGGGAGGCCAGGGAGCGGATATTCGGTGTCCTGGGAGGCCTGACCGAGACGGTGAAGGTTGGTTCGCTGGAGGAAGCCGTTCACTGGGCCTGGTCCAAAGCCCGGCCGGGGGATGTGGTTCTCCTCTCGCCAGCCTGCTCGAGTTACGACATGTTCCAGAACTACCAGGAGCGTGGCAAGCGATTCAAAGCGATCGTGCAGGACCTTAAGAAAGAAAAGTTAGTCCCCGGTGGAAAAGAAGGGGAACTGGATTGACATGGACTTCATCAGAAGATTAGATCCCATCCTTCTTCTATCTACCCTGATCCTGGTGGGGTTTGGCATCGTGATGGTTTACAGCGCCAGCTTCGCCGTTGCCGATCAGCGCATGGGCGATCCTTACCATTTTCTGAAGAAACAGGCCATGGCCGCCGTTCTGGGAGTCATTCTGCTCGTTCTGGCGGCCAGGATGAACTACCATCTCTGGCAGATCCTTGCTCTGCCGCTGCTTCTGGCCAGCGCGGTGCTCCTGGCGGCCCTCATCCTGCCGGGAATGCGCCATGAGATCGGAGGGTCCTCCCGGTGGCTAAAAATAGCCTCCTTCTCCTTCCAGCCCGCAGAATTGGCCAAACTGGCCCTGGTGATTTATCTGGCCCGTTCTCTGACCAAAAAGGAGGGAAGGATGAAGGATTTCACCGTCGGCTTTCTTCCCCATATCATCGTCCTGGGAGTCCTGTTTGTCCTGGTGCTGAAGCAGCCCGACTTTGGAACGGGGGTCCTCTTCGCCGCCCTGGTTTTCATCATGCTTTTTGCCGCCGGGACCCGGCTGGTCTTCCTGGCAGGAGCTCTGGCGCCAGCCGTTCCGGTGCTGGCTTACCTGGCGATCCGGGCCGATTATCGATGGGAGAGGATTGTCGCTTTCTGGGATCCCTGGAAGGATCCGGGGAGAGCGGGATTCCAGATCATTCAGTCCTTTCTGGCCTTCGGCGCGGGAAAAGTCTTCGGTGTGGGACTGGGAGAAGGCCGGCAGAAACTCTTCTATCTGCCCGAAGTGCACACCGACTTTATCTTCTCCGTCATCGGGGAAGAGCTGGGTCTGGTGGGGGTTACCATTCTCACCGCTCTTTTCGTTCTCCTCATCATCCGGGGATTCCAGATTTGTTTCCGGGCCCGGGACCCTTTTGGCATTTATTTGTCTTTGGGAATCACCGTCTTGATTGCCATCCAGACCCTCCTCAATATGGGAGTGGTCCTGGGCTTACTGCCCACGAAGGGTTCCACCCTTCCTTTCATCAGTTACGGGGGAACTTCCCTGATGGTCAACTTGATGGCCGTGGGAATCCTTCTCAATATTCATTCCCAGGGTGGGAGAGCTGGACATGAGAGTCATGATCGCCGGCGGGGGAACGGGAGGACACCTCTTCCCGGCCCTGGCCGTGGCTGAAGCTTTTAAGGAGCGGGACCCGGCCAATCAGATGGTCTTCGTGGGAAGCCGGAGAGGATTGGAGTCCAGTGTGCTGGCCCGGGAGGGGTACGAGCTGAAGACCATCGAAGCAGCCGCCTGGAAGGGAAAAAAATTGGGAGGGAAACTGGGAAGTATGATGGCGATGCGTAGGAGCCTGGGCCAGTCCTGGAGGTTGCTCCATTCTTTTCAACCTGACCTGGTCCTGGGGTTTGGAGGATATGCCTCAGGCCCGGTGGTTTTAATGGCCTGGGCCTCTGGGTACAAAACGGCCATCCACGAACAGAACGCCTTCCCGGGATTGAGCAATCGAATTCTCGGGAAAGTTGTGGACCGTGTTTTCCTCTCTTTCGAAAGTTCGGCCCGGCATTTTCCACAGTCCAAGACCGTCCTCACCGGAAACCCGGTGAGAAAGAGGATACGACAAGAAAGGCTGGCCCCAGCCCAGAGAGCAGAAGAAAAGTTTACCCTGTTCATCTTCGGGGGGAGCCAGGGGGCGCACCATATAAACCAGGCTATGGGAGAGAGTTTGGCCCATCTCGGAGATCTCAAAAGCCGGATGCGGATCATTCATCAAACCGGGGATCGAGACTATGATGAGGTCCGGCAAGCCTATGAACGGGAAGGAGTGGAGGCCGAAGTTCAACGGTTCATCCAGGACATGGACCGGGCCTACGGGGCAGCCGATTTGGTCTTATGCCGTGCCGGGGCCACCACCCTCTTTGAACTGATGGCCTTGGGGAAACCGGCCATCCTGGTGCCTTATCCCTACGCGGCGAATGATCATCAGACCCTCAACGCCAAGACCCTGGTCGAGGCCGGGGCAGCGTTAATGGTGGCAGATGGAGACCTCAATGGTTTGAACCTGAGCCGTACCCTGCGACAGCTCAGAGAAGATCGGGAGAAGTTAAAGAAGATCGGAGAGCGGGCAGTGTCCCTGGCCCAACCCCGCGCCGCGGAAAAAATTGTGGACCTCTGCTACGAAATGGTGAGAGATGAATAAACAGACCTTTGGAATGAAACACCGGATCCGGAAGGTGCACTTTGTGGGCATCGGCGGGATTGGCATGAGCGGCATCGCTGAAGTGCTGCTGAACCTGGGATACCGGGTGAGCGGTTCCGATCTGGCCGAGTCAGATACAACGAATCGGCTGCAAAAGCTGGGAGCTGAGATATACGCTGGACATCGGGCCGAGAACTTGAAGGAAGCCGATGTGGTCGTCACCTCTTCCGCGGTTCGTAAAGATAATCCCGAGGTCAAGGCCGCTCAGGAACGGCTCATCCCCGTCATCCCGCGGGCAGAGATGCTGGCCGAGTTGATGCGGATGAAATATGGGATCGCAATTGCCGGAACCCATGGAAAGACCACCACCACTTCCATGATCGCGACGGTCCTGGCTCACGGAGGGCTGGATCCCACGGCCGTCATCGGGGGAAAGTTGAACAGTTTCGGGTCCAATGCCAAGCTGGGCCAGGGAGAACTCCTGGTGGCCGAAGCGGACGAGAGCGACGGTTCTTTTCTGAAGCTTTCCCCGACCATTGCCATCGTGACCAATATCGACCCGGAGCACCTGGACCACTACCAGAATCTGGAAGAGATTCAAAAAGCCTTCCTGGAGTTTATCAACAAAGTTCCTTTTTACGGACTGACCGTCCTCTGCCTGGATCATGAAAACGTGCAGGCCTTGATCCCCAGGGTTGCGAAGCGATTCGTGACCTATGGTTTGGCCACCCAGGCGAACTTTCGGGCAACGGAAATCTCTTTTCATGGGTTCACCACGACTTTCCGAGCTTTTAGAAATGACCAGGAACTGGGTCAGATCACCATTCAGATGCCCGGGTTGCACAGCGTTTACAATGCCCTCGCGACCATCGCCACAGCTTCCGAGCTGGACCTGAACTTCCAGGTGGTCAAAGAGGCGCTGGGGTCCTTCAGCGGGGTGCAGAGAAGGTTCCAGATCAAAGGGGAGTGGGGCGGGATTATGGTGGTGGATGATTATGGACATCATCCGGCCGAGATCAAAGCAACCCTCAGCGCAGCAAAGAGGGGTTGGGATCGGAGAACGGTGGTCATCTTTCAGCCCCACCGTTATACCCGGACCCGGGATCTTTTCAAGGATTTTCTGACTTCCTTCAATCAGGCTGATGTTCTTTTCCTGACTGGAATCTATCCCGCGGGGGAGGACCCCATTCCGGGGGTGCAGGTTCAGGACCTATATGAAGGAATCAAAGGATATGGTCACAAGGATGTGACTCTGGTTTCAGAAAAGGATAAGATTATCGAAGGAGTGCTCCCCCGCCTGCGGCCGGGAGACATGATTTTTACCCTGGGAGCGGGGGATATCTGGAGAATTGGGGAAAGGTTAATTGAGAAGCTAAAGGATAGATGAGTAGGGGCACGCTGTAGCGTGCCCCTACAGGGTCACGTGACAATGGAGAAGACAGATCCTATAAAATTGGCGGAAGATATTAAAGGAGAGATCCTTTACTCCGTGCCCATGGCGGAATACACCTCTTTTCGTGTTGGGGGGCCGGTAGATTATCTGGTTTTTCCCGCCGACGTGGAAGCTTTGCAGAAGACCCTGAAATGGTGCCGCCGGGAAAAGGTGGCCTATTTCATCCTCGGGAACGGAACGAACCTCCTGGTAAAGGATGGAGGGATTCGCGGCATGGCGATCTCTCTTTCCCGGGGATTTCGGGGGTTCACGGAATTTGAGCAGGGCCCCAAAGAGAGTTTGGTCTTCGTTGAAGCCGGAGAGCCACTGAGTAGGCTCTTGGAGTTCTCTTGCGAGAAAAACCTCACCGGGTTGGAATGGGCCGCGGGCATTCCGGGAACGGTGGGTGGCGCCCTCTTCATGAATGCCGGCGCCTTCGGAGGAGAGATGAAGGATAGCCTCCAATCCCTGCGGCTGATGGACGGGGAAGGGAATGTGCTGGAACAGGGAAGGAAGGAATTGAGTTTCTCTTACCGCTCTCTGGAGCTGAAAAAAGGATGGGTGATTCTCGGCAGTAAATTCAAATTGAAAACGGGGAACGATCAGGCGATCCGATCCAAAATGGAGGAATTTCTCCAAAAAAGAATGGCCAAACAACCTTTGAACCTTCCGAGCGCCGGGTCGGTTTTCAAAAACCCTTCCCGGGTAGCAGCGGGCAAATTGATCGAGGAAGTGGGGTTGAAGGGAACTCGCATCCGGGATGCCCAGATTTCTGAAAAGCATGCCAATTTCATCGTCAACCGGGGCCGGGCCAGATCCCGGGACATTTTGACCCTCGCAGAATGGGTCCGGGAGAAAGTTTTCCAGGAGAGGGGGATCCGGCTGGAGATGGAAATTCAAGTCGTAGGAGAAGACGAGTAAAAAAAATTCCTTGTTGCTGGTTTCTCG
>Ga0187854_10001491_pt1 | contig 22948 bp, 28 predicted proteins | sample June2016WEW_6_15_FD_132445 | JGI IMG/M metagenome (GOLD analysis project Ga0187854, IMG submission 132445) | Peatland microbial communities from SPRUCE experiment site at the Marcell Experimental Forest, Minnesota, USA - June2016WEW_6_150 | ecosystem: Environmental > Terrestrial > Soil >...
CGTGCAGCCAGAGCCTCAGGATGTCGCACAGGCGCTTTTTCCTTTCGCCCGAAGTAAGAAGCAGCATGAACAGCTTCCCAAGCCGCTTGTAGCGGATGCTCGACCGGGTGATCCCAAATATCTCCGGCAGGTATTCGGTTCGAAACTGGAGGAAGTCCGCGATGAAAATGCCGAAAGTCGTCATCACTTGCTCATCGACCAGCAGCAGAAACCCTCGGTCCGCGTTCGTGGTCCCGAGCCGATGAACAAAAAGGTCCCGATAGTAGAGCGCCGTGGGCAGGCCGACCATCATGACTTGGAACTTTGAGGCTGGCGTGATTTCGTGATTGTCGTAAATTGGGAACTTGCGGACGCCCCCAAACCCGGTCCTATTCTCTGCATGGGCTTGCATCGAGCGGTTGGCAATGATCCAGAGGGCTTTCTCCCGGCTCTCGGCTCTGCCAAAGACGCGCTTCCAGGGCGGCGGCACTTCTTCGTCCCATTCGCCGCGCCGACACAACATGGCAGCACATTGGGCTTCACCGAGCCGTTGCATGATCTCGGGAAACCGCTTTGGGTCGAACTGCGGGATGGCAGGCTCATTCCACTTCAAGTTCGGCGCGGAGAACATCTTTTCGTAGCCGCGCGCGTAGTGTGGAACGCTGGCAAAGAACGTAACGTCTTCCGCCCGGACCCGCTCGATGATGTCCGAGACGTCCGCCAGTTCGTAGCGGATGCCTTTGATGGACTCCACCAGGGCAGCCAATTCTTCCCGGACACGCTCCCGATATTTGGTCCAGGATGCCCGCAGCTCCTCGCGCAGGTACAGGCCGCGAAGGTTCGTCTGCTTCATCTGGTTAAGTTTCAGGATCAGTATGATATGGGCGGCAAAGTCCAGTTCGTCCTTCACGTCACGGGGCTCCAGGTCCGGGTCGAGAATGCGTATGCCGAGCTGGTCCAGGGACTTGCTAGGATCGCTCAAGTATCCGATCAGGGATGAGAATAGGCCGATATCCGAGGCTTGCACTTGGCTTGGCGGCACACCGTCTTTGATGGCGGCAGCGACAACGCTGAACCGGCCAGCGCAGGCGTTGATCAGGGGTTTGTGGAGGCGCACGATTTCGCGTGCGACGTAGCTGCGAGCGCCGCGCGGAACCACACCGAGAAAGATCGGGTCCGTCTGGATCATCGGAGCCGGACCGAGGCGCAGAGTGTGGGGTTACCGGTTGTTGGTCGAGAAAATGCAGCCTGCTTGGAGGGCTTACTTTCGCTTTTTCTTTGCATCGGGCACACTCCTGTGCTACCTTTGGATTGTACCCAACGAGTTCTTAGAGGCCCGCCTGGCAGCGGGCCTTCTCTATCTGTCGTAGTCTAGCACGAATGGCGGGAACGGAGCTAGACAAACACCGGTAAGTCGGTTTCTGAGTTCGCCGTGCGCAGGACAGAATCAGAGATTGACATCGCTGAACCGTCGGGAGACGCAAAGCAACGAGGCATGGTCGATCTTCCAAATCTGCGAGCAATCCAAGAGGTTCAGAGACTTCTGTTGGCGGAGGTCACCGACCATTTGATGGATCGGACTGAGCCTGGATGAGCCATCAAGAAGGTTCCCGCAGCGCCGGCTCTTGGCAGTTGTCCTCACTGAGGCTCAAGAACGCACCCCGGGACTGGTTGGGGCGCGGCGGCAAAAACAGGTCCTCACAGCGTGCCTTTACATGACCAGACTGGATTATTCAAGATATTTTCCGTGATGTCTATAACGCTATTGACTACTGGGAACTCTCTCTCATCTTCGCAGATGCCCCAACCGTAGGTCACTCCAAGAAAGTTTGCGCCAGCCTCGTTGGCAGCCTTCCAATCAGCAGGTTGGTCTCCCACGTACACAATCTCACTGATTTCGACATGTAACTTTTTTGCCGCTGAACGGAGTGCGTCAACTTTGGAATTACCTACAGGATCATCATTTGTGAAAATACATTCCGGGTGAAAGAACTTCATATTTGGGCCCAGGGCTGAGTCAACGTTGGACCTGACGTTGGAGGTTACGATTCCCAATTTAAGTCCTGCTGCTTTGAGCTTGGATAGAACTTCACCTATTCCTGGAAACGGCCTTGGGGGATAGTGTTGCATGAAAGTTTCTTTGTACTGTGCAAAAGCCTGGTCGGCGTACTCCCTTGGAAAGCCAACGGCCTGAAAGAAGTAGTTCATCGGGCTAATTCTGACGCCTTGGCTTACCATTACCTTAAAATCGCTCGCACTAGGTATCTTAAGCCCCAGCCCATATTCTTGATTCTTATCTTCGCAAAGACGTAGATGCGGAGTCAGCGAGTCAAGAAGCACACCGTCTAGATCGAAGATCACAGATGAAAGTTTTTTCATTGAAATACTTTATTGCGGCCGGCAAAGCGCGGACAAGAATTGCCTGAACAAGTAAATCGCATGGAGACGATGGAGCGAAAGCACGACGAAGCAGACAAACACACCGATAACTATGTATTGAATTGCAGGTAGCCATTTGCCATGTTTGTATTTAGACTCCCGATTACGCGTCTCATCATCCGCTTCCCGAATAAATATCCCGAGAGTTCCATCCTCCTCCGTCCGAGTCATTCTTCCAATCCAGTTTCGCCGTTTAGATATAATCTTGCGTTTGAAATCTTTGAATAAAACCTCTTTCTCCAAAACGCGCAGTATGTCCTCGGCAACGTGAACAAACTCTTCATTCCTGCGGTCAAGAAAAACGAAAAATACGGTTGCTAATGCTGCAGCGGTCGAAACTAAAAGCAGAGGCCACCAGTCCCCCTTTTGAAAGAGGCTAATGCAAGCGTTTACGACAAACCCGGCAAAAATGACAAAGAAGTTAAACATTGTTGTCCGCTGCTTTGCGTGGAAATCAAAATATCTCCAGGCGTACTCAAATCTTGTTTCACACAGTTTCCACTCCTGTTCGGCGGCTCTGCTGTCTCCCGTTGGTAGTCCAACTGACGTGTTCTCGTCCATTTCAGCCCCCTTCCTCCTCTAGTTCTGATCTTACTGCTAGGTTCCAGTCATGGGGACGCATCGAGCCTGGTATCGGCAACAAGTTCCTTCAACCTGGCTTCGACAGGTTTGTTTGTTACTCCCATGATTGCTGCCGCTGACTCTGGTGGCTAGGATATCATGAGCAGATGCCCACTCAAAGAAGTTCTGATCAGAAGTTCTGATCAGAGCGTCGCCCCGAACGCCGAAATTGCCTTCGAGCCAGTGGTTACCGCCCGGTCCGTCGCGCAATCGGAAGCTGTCATCCGATTTTCCTTGGTTGACATCGTTGAGCCAGGGGATGTATGTCGGCTTCCCGGAGAATCGCAGACCAGTATCGTTTCTATTGATGATTCGGATCGCAGCACTGCCGCGCGAGGTTAGCATGTTCGTTTGGTCCGGCGGGCAGGGGATGAACCTGCATTTCCGGCCACAGGGGCCAGCGTCCTACTTAGACGACCGCCGTGTTTCAAAACTTCATCGGCAACTGCGGCGTGGCAGGCTTGGCATCCCACTTCGACGGCTGCTGATTGAAAGGCAGCGATTCTGCCCGCTCATGCTCCAGCTCGGGCACGACAATCCTGAGTTTTTCTTCCAGCCATTCCGCTACCAGGCGCCGATGGCACCGCACATTGAACGACTCCCAACACAGAATGATGGCATTGGGGCCGAGGTCCTCAGCAACTTGCTTCGCGTCGAGCGATTCAAGCTGCTTGCGGTATTCCCGGTTAAACAGTTCGGGGTCCTTCGCTTTCAGAAGCCAGCGGGGTGGGGCAAGCGGCATGTATCGCTTGACGTGCGGCTTAAACCTGGGAATGCCTTGGCTGATCGCTACCGCGTCAGGGTGGTTTCCGCTCTTGGCAAAATTGGAAGTCGTGATCACGCTTTCGCCCTACTTTCGCCCCCACTGAATATTATCACGAACAGACTGCCGGGTGTCGTACAAAGACGCGGCTGCCTTTCTTGCTCAGCTTGCGAAATTGCCATTCCCTCGGGTCAGGATCGGGCTGGCCAGGCGCAAGATAGCGGACTCTCCCCGAGCAGTTCGGGCTATGGGCCGGTGCCCTTCCCTCAACGGACCCTGAGGGCAGGATGCCCGTGCAAAGGGCGACTTCGAGCTTGGTGAGCGCGTCCCTGATGCCGTCGCGGCCTTCGGCAAGGGGTGAAGGGTCATCCGATGGGTCGCCGCCTTCGAGCAACCAAATGCGCCGCAGGAACTCGGCAATCTCGGCGACTTCTGGCTTTCCGCAGGCGACTACTAGGCAGCGGCTCAGGAAGCGCGGTTCAAAGGTGCTCGGCGGATTCGTCCCATCCTCGCCCCGTCCGTTGCAGGTGAAAATCCAGATCACCGGCAGCGGGGTTCCCCGCTCCCAGCCGCCACCGAATTTCGGCTTAAGACTCGCTGTGCCGTCAAGGCGGGAGAGTAATTGGAGTTGCGCTTTGTCTGTCATCTGGTCAGCTTCATCCACCTTCACGACGTGAAACTTGCCGCGCGCCGGGCAATAGCAGAGGGTTTCGTTCAGCCGGTCCAGGGCCGACACATCGCACTTCTGGCTGCTCACATGGTGCAGGGTCCCTGGCAATTGCTCAGCGAAGGCCATCGCCATGCTTGTCTTGCCTGATCCTGGTGGACCCACGAGCAAGATGCCCACCGGCCTGGGGGCTTTCAGAAGATTTGCGAATAGCCGCTTCGGGCCTTCCAGGCCGATGAAGTCTTCGATCTTTCGCGGCTGGTACTTCTCGGTGAGAGGCATCGGGTATTCAAAGCCATTCTGTTTGGGCTCGCCAAAGTCAATGGTCGCTTCCACGGCTTATTCCCCCTCGAAGTTCTTGGCGCGCTTCAGGTCCTTGACTTGACCGTCCCACGCGCAGTTACCGCAACTTGCAGGTGAGTCATCATCCCACTCGCGGCATCCATCGTCGTCTTCGGTGCCATCGCAAACAAGTGTGACGGACACGGAAGCAGTGACATGGAGCCAGTCGCCCTTGCCGCATTTCGGGCAAAGGTAGCCGAATTGGTTTCCTACCGTTTCTGGGGTCTGCTTTTTAATAATTCACCTCGGCGGTTGGTCGCCACCCGTCTAGGTTTCAATCCTCATCCGGCAGCATGATGGTCACTACCGGCTCGCGTTGGTCGCCCGGTCCGCAGACCGCTTTCAGAGTCACGAGGTCCCGGCTGTCCAGCCGCTCGCGGTTGTGGTTTCGGACGTAGAGTTTGAACAGGAGCGTGTCGCCGTTGAACCTGGCCGCCGCGCACCTGAACATCCAGAGGATGTCCCAGAGCCTGCCTGTTTCGTCCTGGCAGCTTACGCCCTCGGGAACTTCCACGTACTTGCCCCACACCGTCCGAGTCATGGCCACGGGAAATTTGATTCCGGCCGCCCGAGCCACACTCGAAACGTCCACTAGCACGCCGTCCTCGATGGCCTGAGCCCGGCTGTAACTGCTGATTACCTCGCCAAATAGTTCGTTGGCCATTTGAGGCTCCTTTCTGGAGCTAAGCACTCCGACGACCGCCAAGCAAAGCCGGACGGTCGCCGCAAGGCTCAAAAGGTTGCTACTCGTAATAGATCCCACCCAAGCCCCCACGCACCCGCTTGAGGCCAAGGTCGCTGTAGACCTGCCGTCGAGCCCGCGCGTCAGCATTCTTCTTTGTCCGTTTCGCGGCGATTGCTGCAATCTGCTCGGGTGGAGTGGGCTTGAAATACCCTTCTCCCCGGTCTGCATCCCAGCCGGTGAAGGTGTAGAGTTTCCCGTTGTTTTCCAGGACCATCTTTGACATGCGCCTGAGAGTCTCGTAACCGAAGCCCTCGACGGTCAGATAGTCAAACTCGGTGTTGTGCCGGACGGGAATCATTTGGTCCTTCACTTTCGCCGTAGTCATGAACTCGGATGGGTCGGCCATTTCGTTTCCTCTTTCGGTTTGTGTCTTGCTATTCATGCATAGAGTATGTCTTAAGCACTTACTATTGTCAAGAGCATTACTTGGATTGCCAAAGATTTTCGCAGGCAGTCGGCCTGCCGCAAGCTCACCGAAGATTGCGTTGTGTTTGGCAATTGAATTGTCTGCAAGAGAGGATATGCTGGACTTGCGGTTATCACTAAGTATAATAGACGTAATAAGTTACGGGAAATCGCGCTAGGCTTCCCGTAGAGGCACCTTGAGGCCTGGGTATGGGGAATGGTAAGGGAAACTAAGTTATTGAAAATAAATAGGTAGCGGTGGCGAAGCGCACAATTAGTTGCCCTTCCGCGAGTGACTGCGGGTCGGCAGCAGAAAAAGTCAAGATAGGCTAGACGTGGTGGCTCGATTTGGTCGTCCCAAAATCCCTGGCTGTTGCTTTCGCTCATTGTTCGTTTCTCTTCTCGATGAATTGTCGAACTACCGCTAGAGCTTCCGATCCCATCCTGACCATCCCGAGATGGATGGACTCTATTCCGCCGTTCAGAACCTCTGCGTGTGACGGGTTCAGCTCACTCCCATGCTCGTGGCCCCACGCGCGGCTTTCACGCGCGCACTGCGGCGCTTTACCACCACGCGCGCGGAACGCCAATGAAGCGGTTATTTTGGGTCGGAGTGCGAGGCGCGGCCTGGCGGATCGACTGGCCGCGAACGAATCGCAGCATCTGACATCACCACGGCCTATGGGCGTGAGGTTCAGCTCAAATGGGACAAAACCCCGGCACCAAATAGGACTCGTTCTTGAGCACCACGTCGAGGCGCCGGCTGGAGACGCCGCGCGGGAATTAACATCCTGAAGATGTCTGCAACCTCGGCGGCGTTGAGCCCCCGCAGCCGGTGCAGAATCCTTCGCCTCCCTCCTTCCCCAGGCACGCCGGCAGTTTCCGCCCCCAGCGCTCGCGTAGCTTCAACTGCGCGCCCGCCGGCTTCTGCGTCAGGTGACCTCTTTCCACTTCCTGCAACACCTTCATCCGACCCGATCTTTCTGGGTCATACAAAGTTCCTGTCCCCCGATCCCCCAACTTGCCCTACACCAACAGGAACTTCCTACTTCGGTACAATAGGAGGTTCTCACCGTGCTACGCGGGTGTCACTTTCGGGTGTCACTTTCGTATTGACAACGAAACTGCCGTATGGTAACAAGATGCGGGATTGCTGCTCCTACCCGAGCCGCAGCCCTTGTTTACACAAGGACGAGTCGCTATGCGGGCGCGTCCCACCCCGGGCTCATCGAGTTTCCATTCTAGGCCTGTTAGCGAAGATTGGTCGGCTGAAAGGAATGGTGTCTTCTGCGGGCCGAGGCCTTGGGGTCTCACGGGTTTTGTTACTCCTTTGGCAACGACAGAACACCCTATTGAAGCCAGGACGAAAAGCTGTCAGCGATGGCCATCAGAGGGCCAAAACCGAGGCTTGAGACTATTGTGCCCCTCTCTCCGGGAACCGCCGACCAACAGCCCGAACTGCAGCTGGCTTCCGAGTACGGGGTGCTGGGGTCAGTGCTAGGTGTGGTGGCGGTGAGGACGCCACCGCGAACCTCAATGTCCAAGATGCATTGGCAGGGCCTCAGACAGGACGTGAGTAGGAGTGTGGCAAAGCATGCCGTTCGAATTTGACAAGGCTGTTGCTTACTGTTTGGCACACGACCGGTGGAACGGCAAGACAGCCCAAGCCCTGTTGGCCTGGAAGCGGGCGGAAGAGCTGGCGCAAACAGACGAGCAACAAATATTCACCAAAATGCTCGAAGCCGCCCGCGTGGCGCTGCAAGAGCCACCGGAACAGCTCGAGGACCGCGTAAAGCACCTTGAACGCGTTAACTCTTTATCCCAGTTGCTCGGCGACCCCCAGGTCGCTTTGCTTATGGGCGGGGCTACGAAAATAAAGGGGTACGTGTTCGAGTCCGCGAAGCTCCCGGAAATTCGCGGCGCCAGCGCCTTGTTGGATCGCATCAATCGGGTGGACCTCCGTGCCCTTTTCAGTCCCCTTTTCAATGGGTGCTCAGATTCTGAGAGAGAGCGAGCGGAGGTTGTGCGCGAGCAATTCAGACAACGCCACCAGATGGAGCCCCTGGACTGCCCCCAATGTGTGATTTACGCCAACGGAGGAGAAATCCTGGCTCTTGCTCCGAAAGGAATCGCGTCCGGTCTCGCCGACCAAATCGAGTATCTTTACAATTCAGAGACATTGACTGCCAACAGCGTGGCGGTGTGGCGATCTTGCTCGCTCGTGGAATTGTCATTTGGAGTGCATCCGCTTGATCTTTTCTCCGATCACTACAAGCAAATCAACGATGATCGGCTACGAAAGCTTTTGCGCAACTATTACGAAGAACTGGATCCCGAGCACTACTTCCGTCGCAAGACCTTTGGCGAACTAGCAAGCGCCGTGGCACTGGAAAAGTTGCGGCGTCGCGACGGAAACGAGGTTTGCGGCCGCCCACCAAAATCCATCCCGCACCTGGAGACCAATCCGTACGCGCGTCGGTGTACAAGCTGCGAGCGCCGCGCAGCGGTCGCTAAGCGACCAGTCGGGACCGAAGAACGATGGCTGTGTGAGCCCTGCGCTCGAAAGAGTGTGTTCGGCCAGGAGACAAAGAAAGAATCGGGTGAGCAAACCAAATGGTTCAGGGACGCAGGGCTGGATTGGCAGGCGCATGCTGCCAAAGCGTGGGCCACGGACTTCGACGAGTGGCTCGGCCTCGACGCGAAGGCCGAACTCAAGAAAACCTACTACGGTTCCTCGCCAAAAGCCCCCGCGTCAGGTCCTGAGGACCTGGAAGACATCGCCGAGGCGGCAACTCCTTCGGGCTTTATCGGTGCCATCTACGCCGACGGCAACAATATGGGGGCCCTGCTGGAGGAACTCGAGACCCCATCTGAATACGCCACCTTCGCCGAGAAGGTGAACGAGGCGACAAGAAATGCTACCTTCACGGCACTGGCAAAGCATCTCAAGCCGGTGAAGGGCAAGCATCGGTTTGAAGTTTTGAGCATTGGCGGAGACGACGTATTTCTCATCGTTCCCGCTCACGCGGCTCTGCGCATTGCTGTGACCATAGCGCGGGAGGTCGAAGAAGAACTTCGCCAGGAAGAAATCACGAGAGTTGGGGGCGGCTACGCTTGGTCCAAGGTTCATCGCACCAGACCCGGCAGCCAGCCACCTTCCCTCAGCGAAGTCGTTCTTTCCTCGGGCGTGGTGATCGCAGACCAGCACACGCCGGTGTTCCTCATTCGTCGGCTGGCAGAGGAATTGCTCAAATCAGCCAAGGCCAGGGCGAAGAAACTCCGCGAGCTCGACAAGCAGTATTACGGCGCTACGGTTGATTTCATGTCGCTCAAATCCCTCGGGATGATCGTCACGCGAATCGAGGATTTCCGCGATCAGGCGCTAAGGCGGAAAGACTTAGATTTTACGGCCAAGCCTTATACGATTCCCGAGGTTGAAGCGCTCTTGGCAGCAGTCGAGGAACTCAAGAAAGCCAATTTCCCCAAGTCACAGCTTTATCATCTGCGCGAACAAGTGGAGAAGGGATGGCTGGCCTCAATCGTTGACTACCTTTATTTCCTATGCCGATCACCTCATGCGGATGAACTGCGCGAAGTCCTTGATCAGTGGGTCGGCCGTTCGTCGACGGGCCGCATAAGCCCCATCGGACCCTGGATGCGTCGAGACGGGCAAGGGTGGGAGACCGTCCTCGGAGACCTCTTGGAAATCTACGACTTCGTGGCGGAGGAGATGTGAAATGGCGGCGAGGGTGAGCATCGCTATTACGCTGGCTTTCGAGACGCCGCCGAGCGTTGCAGGGGCTGGCGCCTCCGGGAGCAGGGCTGACCGCGCTGTGCAGCGGAACGCAAGCGGCCAATTCATCATCCCCGGTTCGCAGGTGAAAGGAAAACTGCGCCACGCCTGCGAGCAGCTCCTGCGGGCGGCGGGTTGCCCCGTATGTCACTCGCCGCGCGCCGAAACCATGTGTCCTAACGATTGCGCAGTGGATACTCCCTGCCCCATCTGCAAGGTTTTTGGCAATCCCGCCTCTCCGTCCCCGCTGAAGTTCCAGGACTTGCTGTGGCAAGACGACGTCCAAGACGGTGGTGAGCCGGTCCCGGCGTCACTGCGCGCCATGACCGCCATAAATCGCCGGCGCGGAACCGTGGAACCAAAACGCCTGTTCGTCGTGGAGACTGTTCCCCATCTGCCCACCCTGCGATTTTCCAACCAAGAGGCTGTTGTGGGCAAGCTTGATAACGAAGCACAGGTCAGGTTGCTTTTAGCGGGTTTCGGACTCATTACAGGGTGGGGTGGGATGAAATCGAGAGGGCTGGGATGGGCAGACGTTAAAAGAGTGGAAATCGGGGCGACCTACGATGGCAAGGAGGTCAAGCCGGACCGCTGGAACGAGGTGAAGCAACTTTGGAGCAGTTAAGGGTAAGCATCACGCCGAAATCGCCGCTCTGCTTCAGCGAAAGACGTCCGGGGACGCAGTTTCGGGAAAGCCTGGAATACATCCCTGGGGCCGCGCTGCGCGCGGCGGTGGCGATTCCGATGCGGGAAAAGCAAGAGAACGCTTTTGACGGTCTTTTCACTTCGGAGCATGCGGCCGTTTTCGCAAACGCCTATCCAGCCGAAAGCGTACTCCCTGCCACCGCAATGTCATGCAAGGCGCAGTCCGGGTTTTGCGGTGACGGAAAACACGGTGTCATCGACACACTTGTGGAGCGTTTGTGCTTTGAGGCATTACAACCGGCAGGGCCTCTCTACCTGCCGAGGTGCCCTCATTGCAAGCCCATGATGCGCATGGAGCGCCACACGGCCTTTTACAATTGGGACGGAGTGAAGGGTAAGAGAGCTTCGGTGAAGCAACGTTTGCTGACGCGGGTCGCCATCAATCGCCGCCGCGGAACGTCAGAAGACGAGCTGCTCTATTCGCCCATTGTCATCTCCGAAGCAGCCCGTGAGCGAGACGGAAAATACCGTGCGGTGAGTTTCACAGGGACTGTCACGGCAAGCGCTCACGAGCGTGTTCTCCAGAACTACCTTGAAGCGACGACGCATCTCGGAAGCGGTACATCCCGGGGGCTTGGACGCGTGGACATCAGGGTTGAGCTTGCCACGCAGCAGGATGAAACACGGAAGAAGGACCTGGGGAATAGAATCGCTGATTTCAACGATGCAATCGCGGAATTCTGGAAGTTGGTCCAAGAGCAGCTCGCTCCTTGCTCTGGCAGCCCCTGCCACAATCCCGACAAGGGCCGCTACTTTACCATCGGGCTTTATGCCGACGCCGTATTGAAGGACGAGGGCTGGCTGCCCACCGCTATCTTCACGGCGCAAATGCTGAAGGAACGCTGCGGTGTGCAAGACGAAAGACTTCAGCTCGTGCGCGCCTATAGCGCCTACGACTATCGCGGCGGATGGAATCTCGCCTGGGGGCTCCCCAAGGACGTTGATGTCGTCGTCCCCATGGGAAGCGTGTTTGTTTTCTGGACGGCAGACCTGGAGCGGTGGGTGTCCAATCTGTTGGACCTTGAACAGCGGGGAGTCGGGGAGCGGACTGCGGAAGGCTTTGGGCAGGTCCGCATCTGCGACAAGTTTCATGTGCTTGCCACACAGGAGGATCCGGCATGAGCTCACAACAGGCCGAGGGACAATGGCAAGAACAGCGCGTGCTGCTCGCGATGGAAAGGGCTGTCGCCCGTCAACTCGATGCATTAATCCATTCGGCAGGCCAGACGATCCTTTTGCTGCGCGACGATCGCGTCATGCGGCAGAGTCAATTACGCAACGCGTTGGGAGTAGCGACGGGAAAAGGGCAGGAAAGTTTAGCTGCCACGACGAACTTTCTCCGATACCAAATTGGGCGGAGCGGAGGGAACCAGGCATGGCTACACAATGATTTTGGACACAAGGTGATAAGTGCGTTAGAAAGCGACGCAGGGATTGTGTCTAAACTGGCCACTGCCGTAGCAAACGAAGTGGGTAGCATTGCCCCCTCGGTGGGGCGCGACCAAGTCTTTCGACAGGCGAGGCTGGAACTGGCACGGCTCTACCTCGGCTATCTGGATCGCTGGTTCCGCTACGGTTCCGCGGAGAGACGAAATTGGGACGACATCGAAGCTGCCACGAAGGAGAGCAAATAAAATGTTCGACAAGCTTGAAAGCCGCCTTGAACTCTCCGGCCGGGTTATTGCCGAGACTGCTTTCCGCATTGGCGCGGGGCGCTCGACAGCGGTCCTTGGAACCGACCTGCCCGTGGTGCGAGACGCCTTGGGGAAACCATACATCCCGGGTTCTAGCTTCAAGGGTGGGTTGCGCTCGAGAATGGAAAGCTTCGTCCGGGTGGTGGTGGACGACAGGAAGGCGGTCTGTGACCCGACACAAACTGAGCAGTGGTGCATAACCGACGAAGAAATTAAGGACCAGCAGGAAGAATTGACCAATCTCTCCCCGCCGGAACGCGACCTGAAGTTGAGCGAGTGGGTCGCAGAACAAAGTTGCCTCGCTTGCCGCACTTTCGGTTCCCCCTGGCTGGCTTCCCCCGTCCTGGTTCGCGATCTGCTGGTGGACGAATCCGTGTGGTTCGATCAGTACCAGGTTCGGAATGGCGTGGCGATCGACCGCGATACGGAGACGGCCAGCGAAGGAAAGCTGTACGACTACGAAGTTATCCCTTCCGGAACTCGCTTCCAATTCCGATTGCTGGCGGAGAACGCTGAGCCATGGAGCTTGGGCATGCTCTTCGTGGGCTTGCGGGCCTTTCAGGATGGCCAAGTTGCGATCGGCGGGAGCAAGAGCCGGGGGCTGGGCTGGATCAAACTCGACCTGGAGAAACCCAAATTTTTCTCGCTGAATGGCGAGAACGGCGATGCCCGCATTGAAAAGCTGTTTGGTTTTCTTGATGGCAAAGGGTTTGAAGATGTCGGCCCCGACAAGGTCAAGGAATGGGTCGACGCTTTCAGAGAGGAACTCGCGCGTCGGGCTAAGGAGGTGAGGGCATAATGTTTAAGCAGCTTTACAACGAACTCTCGCTCACTCTCCACATCGAGCCGGACGGCCCGATTCTGATTAAGGCCGGTGAAACCGGCGCGGACCCCACACGCCCCGACATGGAATTTGTCCGCACCGTCTATCTGGGCAAGGAGACAGTGTATCTCCCGGGCAGCAGCCTCAAAGGCGTATTGCGCGCCCAGTGTGAACGGCTGGCGCGCACCGTCCAGATCGAGAAATACTCAAAGGGGCTCGGAAAGTTCCGGCTCAGCTGTGACCCTCTTGAAAAGGGCCTTTCGTGTGGGGACCAGTGGAATGACGAGAAGAGGGACGCCAAGGAAAAGAAGCGCGAAGTGATCAAAAATGAGGAAATATACAACCGGTCTTGTTTTGTCTGTCGCCTATTCGGGAACACGTCTCTGGCCAGCCGGACTCGTATAACTGACGCCTATCCCAAGAATCCGGAGGCCGTTAAATCGGAAGAGCGGAATGGGGTGGCGATTGACCGCGTGTTTGGATCAGTGGCGGTCGGACCCTTCAACTATGAGGTAGCGACCGCCGGCGAATTCATCTGCCATCTTCAGTTGCGCAATTTCACCATCGCTCAACTCGGCTTGTTGGCGCTGGCGCTGCGCGATCTGGAGATGCAGCGCGTGGGCATCGGCTTCGCCAAGTCGAGGGGGTTGGGACGCGTCAAGTCAAGCATTCATGAGCTGACCGTCCGTTATCCCACTTGCTCTCTTAACGGCAAACTTCGCCTTCTGGGGAGCACCCTTCCCGATACTGAACCCAACCAGTTGCCAGGCGTAGGGGGATTTCCGTGCAGCGAAGATTACGGCCTCGACAAGGAAGACCTCGCCAGCCTGCCGGCAGGCATCACGCTCACCGCGGATGATTGGGAGGTGCCATTTTTGGCGCTAACCGACGCGGCGAAGGTGAAGGACCTCTTCCGAGAATGCGTCAGGTCCTGGAAAAGGACTGTGGAGGCGTTGCAGAAATCATGAACCAAGAATCCCAGCCAGCCAGAGTGCTGTGGCACTCCAAGCTACCCCGCCTGGAACTCGGGCAGTTGCTCGCCACAACCTTCACAGGGAAAAATGCGTGGCGCCTTGTAACCAGAATCGACCACAGGGAATTTGAGGGTTTTGATCCCGCGAATGCAACCGAGTTGGTCGCGGAGTGGCCCAACGGTCGCGCCTTTTCCGCCGAATGTGAGATTCGCTGGCGGCGCACCCTCACCGCCGATCACTATGATGTGCTCGTGCTCGCTGAGGACACGGATTCCATGCTTAGGGGATTTTCCAGCCTGGGCGGGAAGTGGAGTGCTGCTAAATCGGGATTGGGGCTGCTTGCCTGGGGTAGCCCCGTCCAAGCAGACACGCCACACATACGGGCTGAAACACGCTTGCCACGGAAGGTGCATTACCCCTCGGAGTGTGAAAACGGTCGACTCACTTACAAGTATTACCTGGACGGCTCTGGAGCCGTTCAATTCATCCGATTGGTGGGAATCGAGTAAGAGGAGGTGAGCTAGAATGCCGGCATTCGGCCCTCAAGAACCCAAGCCTTACGACTTCGTTCCTTTCCCGCCCCGTGTGGATCGAAGCAAGCCTGCCGGTCATGATCGGTTGTTGCCGAGTTTACTAAGCGGGACGATCACAGGTGAGCTCGTGGCTCAATCGCCCGTTCATGTTGGCTCGGGTGGCATCGAGCTTACCGGCGATTCGCGTCTTCCCCTGGTGAAGGACCATTTTAGGACGGCAAGCAACGTAGGAATCCCGGGTTCGTCGCTCAAAGGCATTGTGCGCAGCGTGGTCGAGGCAATCGCCTACTCCTGCGTCCGTGTTACTTCTCGCCGAAGCCGCGAGTTGCTTCCCAGGGAATTCCAGCCCTGTGAGGTGAGCAAGGATCGTCCGCAGCTCTGCCTCGCCTGCCGGCTGTTCGGCGCGATGGACTATCAAGGCCAAGTCCGCTTTGCTGACGCCGTGATGAGTCAGGGTAGGGTCGGGACGGTTCTCTCCCCCTCACTCTACGCTCCGCGGCCGGACGCTAGCCTGTACCGTAGGGCCGTGGGCCGCAAGTTTTATTTTCACGGAAAACTTGCCAAGGGCAACGTGCCCCTCGAGGTCTGCGACGTGGGAAGCCGCTTCCGGTTCCGGGCCGACTTCGTCAACCTCAGCGAGGCTGAGCTGGGCGTGCTCCTGGTCGCTTTGGGCCAAGGTGAACCTCAGTTCAACCTGAAACTGGGTGGGGCCAAGCCCGCTTGCTGTGGCAGCATTCAGGCCATCCTGAGGTCGATTAATCTCCACTCCGCTTATCAAGTCGCTCTCGAGTTCGACGCCGCCAGCATTGTGGGAAACGCGGCTCGGTATCTGCATGCCGGGGCAAGCAAGATTGATCATGCCAGTTTGGAGGCGCTTGGAAGGATCTGGCGAGTCGATCCAACCCGGACTTGTCCCTCGCTGAGTTATTAGGCCTGCCGCTGGCCGAGCGGCCAGGAAGGAACTGCCCTGTGGTTCTGGACAATCTCCTCAGTGGCACGATCGGGGCACTGGCGGCAGCCTGCGCAACGTTTTTGTACGATAAGCAAAAGACAAGGAAGGAAGACCAGCGCAGAGGGTTGGAGTACTACTCACGCGCGGCTGAGGACTACGAGAAATGGCGTTCATCCCGGACGCGCGCAGAGGAGGCCCGAAAGCAGGGGCGCGAGCCTGCTGTTGGCGACGAAACAGGAGTAACACCGGCTGAGTCTAACTTTCAAGTAGCTCACCACCTGGGGCTACCTGCTGACCTCTGGAAAAAGTCAATCAAACTGGCCGACGAGATGGAACTTACGGAAGTCGTAGTGGAGGGGTGCGCACTGTGGATTCTGCGCGACCGGCGCCGGGCGACGGAGGCCATAAACCTGCTTTCCGAAATCGCGCGCGCGGAAGCTGTTCCATCGCTCGGCATGCGCGCTCAGGAAGAAACGAGTTCCAAAGCGCCTCCGTCGATCGTTCGACGACGCCTGTCGGAAACGTCCTTACTCAAGCGTACAGCGGGGCGAGGTGATCGACGTCACAGCCAATGCAATCGAGTGAAGGAGGAGCAATAAGCCCATGTTGATGACTGGGCAAAAATGGGGGGTTGCTGACCAGATTGCCCGCGAACTTGCAAGGAGGGACTGCGACCCTAACGAAGTGGCGAAGGCATTTGTCCATCTGCGCACCCACCGCAAGGACACGCGGCGCTTCTTCGATTTCCTCAAGACTCTGGCAGACCGTGGCCAATTCCTGGTTCGGAGCCGCCGCACTCTGGATTACTACCGGGACCTGCAGGAGGTCTGCAACATGCATCTGGCCCAGTATCGTTCGGATCCAGACGGAATGGCCCAGGTGCTGGGCTGGGCGGTGCGGCTGATGCGTTATTATGTGGCCCTGCGGCCCGCCGAGCCCGCACGTCCATCGCCCGGGCAAAAACGTTCTTCGCCTTGGCAGCGGCGCTAGAGGAGTGGGACACATGGGGGTTTATCACTTCATGGGTCTGGGTCGCTCGCCCGGGGCGGTGACGGCCGCCATTTCTTATCTCAGTGCCCGGTACCAACGTTACGACGCCCGTGACTCGGAGTTCTTTGGCGGTTCAGGTGAGCTCGCCCAGCAGGACAAGCGCGGCGATGTGCAAGCTCTTATCTTCTTTACCACTCCTGAGGTCATAAGAGGCGAGGAGACTCCGGAGTGCGGGCTGAGCCTGGACTACGTCGATAATCTCGCGGGCCGGGTCCGCGGGGGACTCCATCAAGATAGAGAGCGCATGGGGCCGCTTTTAGGGGGCGTCTTGCCAGGGGAACTCCGCGGCGTCTGTGGAGGCCGCCGCGAGGTGGGGCTCTATTGGTGCCAAATTGATCGTACGGACCCATACCTCACATTTGAGCGTGCGGCCAGAGTGATGCACGCGACGAAACCGCCAGGGGAGATTGGCAAGGAAATTTGGATCAACCTCACGGGCGGTACAAACGTTGTCAACATCGCTCTTCAGTTAGCCGCTGCGCTGCTGGGACGACCTGCAAGGCTTTATTATCTGCTTTCCGAAGACGCGCGCTGCCTGCGCCATACGACGCCCCCGACCGATCTCGGCGCGGAGCGCGACCGGTTTTGGGTCGAGATTCCTGCGATCTATCTGGGGCTGGATGCCAGCGCCGCCTCCCTGCTGGAAGTGCTGGAGCAAGCGCCTCAACCTTTGGCCGATGACGAGCTCCTGAGCAGCCTCAAGTCCCACCCCACCCAGTGGGGTGCGTTCCAGAGCATGGACCTGCAGGCATTCCGCCATAGCTACCTCCTGCCCATGCGTGGCAACCACCTCGTCGTGCAAGTCGACGAGCACGTAGTTGCGGTCGGAGGGGGCTGGAGAACTTTGAAACGCTACTATGAAATCGTGGCCGATTTGCGCCGACCGGGAAGCGCGGCAGAGTCATCGTTGGGAGCTCTGCTATCAAATCGTGACTGGTTTCACAGGGATGCCATTCACCTTTGAGCAATTAGAAGTGTGTCCTGGGAAATGGGTTTTGTTCCGGGAGTTCTGCAGTTCCCTGGGTCTTGCACAAGCCATCCCTGTGAGGTTGGGGTAAAGGGGGCAAAGTCATGAGCAAATTGGAAAGAATCCGGGACGCGCTCGGGGCCGTCATCGTGAGCGGCGTGCTCTTTGGTCTTGTCCCGGGGCTGGTTACCGAATACATCAAACGTTCTTACCTGCTGGCTGCGGTATCGGTGATCCTGGTCATTGTTTCCTACTTTCTCCTGGGCGTCATGATTGACCAAGCAACGCGAAAGGCACGCGCCACGCTGGAGATGGAACAGCTCGAGGGCTTGGAACCCCGGCGAGGACTGATTGTATTCTCCAGCCCCGGCTCGAGGATCACTCCGGCGGAGAACGCCATCAAGTGTCACATTCGCCACCTACAGCACTGCTGGATCATTGCCGGCCCTGATCGGTCGTGGACCAAGCCCCACTCGCGCGAAAATGCCGTCCAAATCGTTCAACGCTCGCAAGCCCTCAATCCTGGAACCAAGTTCCACATGAAGGAGCTTGACGACGAACACAATCCGGCCAAGGCGTTCCACCTGCTTCAGTCGATTTATCATGAAGCCTTGGCGCTTGGTCTAACAGAAACGGACATGATTGCGGACTACACAGGCGGAACTGCCTCGATGAGCGTGGGCATGGCGCTGGCGTGCAGTACTTCTGAGGATAGGGATGCGGAATATATGAAGGCCCTGCAACAGACTCCGGCAGGCACCGCCACGCCAGCCTCGGAGGCGGTCCCAGTGTTGGTTGACCTACGCTTTGGGGCGAAACACTGATAGCTTGCGAGCCCGCCCACTCAATGGTGACCTCGGGCGGCGGGTGCCTGCGTTTGGCGGGTTTTGATCGCTGCGCGGGTGGCCAAGGGCCGGGCAGGGCCGTAAACACGTAAGCCTCCCCGGGTTCCCGTCTAGAAGAGGGTCCGGCATGATCTTCGATCGTTGGAAGAGATACCTGAAGGGGAGACCAATGCCATGACGGAACGCCGCACTCTCGACGTTCGCACCCTTTATGGGGGAACGGCCAAGCTGGCTGAGCTGGAAGCCTATCTTCAGAAGGCCAAGGAGGTGGCGGGTGAAGGCAACGAAGTCATCCTTACGGGCCAGGGACCCATCTGGCTTTATCTCAAAGTGGCACACGCCTTGCATGGCGAGGCACGCAAGCTGATTTACCGTGCGCCCGCCCTGAAGCAGGGTGACGTGCAGTTCGATGTGACTGTTTTCGATCACGACGCCTTCTGAGAAGGTTGTCGCCTGGTGGTTCTGATCAGAAATGTCGTTGCATTTGGTGGCGCAGGGCTCGGCCGTAGGAAAGACTGCCCCGATAGGAAGGGGATTGAGACGAAACCTCCTCGTTGTGCACCGGTACAACTACCACGTAGGAAAGACTGCCCCGACAGGAAGGGGATTGAGACAGGTTGATTGTCTGGGGTACTTTCACGACGTTTACCGGAGTGGGAAAGACTGCCCCGACAGGAAGGGGATTGAGACAAAACAATCGCGGGGCATGGAGGAAAAAACTGAAAAGCTAGGAAAGACTGCCCCGATAGGAAGGGGATTGAGACGTCCGACGATCAGTCCGACGATTCCCAACAGCCATCGTAGGAAAGACTGCCCCGATAGGAAGGGGATTGAGACGCTGCATGCAGAATGCGCGGGCACCGTCAACAACAAGTAGGAAAGACTGCCCCGATAGGAAGGGGATTGAGACTGACCACAAAGCGGCCAGGCAAGGTCACTAATCCTTCGTAGGAAAGACTGCCCCGATAGGAAGGGGATTGAGACATGGAGTTGGTGGCGCCGTGTTGGTCGTGTTGGTCCGTAGGAAAGACTGCCCCGATAGGAAGGGGATTGAGACCTTGGCCTGTTGCTTGCTCTCGACGAACCAGCGCCAGTGTAGGAAAGACTGCCCCGATAGGAAGGGGATTGAGACTTGTCCAAGATTTCAAGATCGCCCCATAGATTCGCAGTTGGAAAGATTGCCCCGATAGGAAGGGGATTGAGACTCACAATCGCAGTGGATGACGCACAGTTCTTGCCCACGTTGGAAAGATTGCCCCGATAGGAAGGGGATTGAGACAATGCGTCGCTGGCTTGTTTCCAATCGTGATAGTAGGTTGGAAAGATTGCCCCGATAGGAAGGGGATTGAGACGCGGAAATCTCTCCTGTCGAACACATCCCAGCCATGTTGGAAAGATTGCCCCGATAGGAAGGGGATTGAGACTCGGCATCGTTATGGTCGTGACACCGACAAATCGAGCGTAGGAAAGACTGCCCCGACAGGAAGGGGATTGAGACGTGTGTGGTATCGCTCACAACGTCGGCGGGCAGATGCGTAGGAAAGACTGCCCCGATAGGAAGGGGATTGAGACTTCTTGAGAACTGGGATGTACTTGTACCCCGCCCAGTAGGAAAGACTGCCCCGATAGGAAGGGGATTGAGACGTCGGCGTATACGTCATCGTCCGAGTATGCATCTTCAGTAGGAAAGACTGCCCCGATAGGAAGGGGATTGAGACATGTCCCCGGCCCACTGGGTCGTCTTCGCTTTCATGAGTTGGAAAGATTGCCCCGATAGGAAGGGGATTGAGGGTGATGTCCGTATCGTTCTCGCTTTACCCGCTGCGCTTTCACTTCCGCGCCGTTGATTCCCTGTTCTTCCCTGAAGGCAAGTCTGGCAACGTGGTGCGAGGCGCGTTTGGGGAGATCTTCCGCCATCTCGTCTGCCTGCCGGAGTGCCGCGATGCTCGCACTTGCGAGCGCCGCCAGAGCTGTCCTTACGCGCGGGTGTTTGAGCCTTCCCTGCTGGCTGGACCCAGCGGCATGGCCGATCCGCCGCGGCCGTTCGTCTTCCGCGCCGCGCATTTGGACGGGCGCCGGGTGGCGCCTGGCGAGGATTTCTTCTTCGATGTGAACCTATTCGACACGCAGGAGCCGCTGATCGCCTACTTCGTAGCGAGCTTTGCCCAGTTGGCGCGCGAGGGTATGGGGCCGCATCGCGGGCGAGCAGTACTCGAAAAGGTGACGAGCGTAGCGCCGCACGCCGGCAAGCTGGTGTTTGACGGCCCCGCACGCCGGTTTCATGAGCCCGTGGAGCCCTTGGCGCTCGACCTGACGCCGGACGCCGTGCGCGTGGGCCGCTTGCGAATCGAGTTCGTGACGCCTACCGAGATCAAAGGCGGCGACCAGGTGGTGGCCAAGCCGGAGTTTGGCGCGCTCTTCGCCCGGGCTCGCGACCGGTTGAGCGCGCTGCGGGGTCTCTACGGCGAAGGTTCGCTGCCGATAGACTTCCGGGCCATGGGCGAGCGCGCCGCCGCCGTGCGCATGACGCGCTGCGATCTGCGGCACGTCCAGGGGGAGCGAAGAAGCGGCCGCACCGGCCAGGTGCACCCGCTGGGAGGGTTTATCGGCGTGGCGGAGTACGAGGGAGACCTGGGTGAGTTCGTTCCCATCCTGAGCGCCGCCGAGTGGACGGGCGTGGGTCGCCAGACGGTGTGGGGCAAAGGGGCTATCCGGGTAGTCGTGCCATAGCCTCCGGGCAGATTGCAGAAACGCGCCCCGGCTCGCGAGTTGTGTTTGGCCCTGAAACTGAAGCCGGACGATGGCGATGCCTGAAACGCCCTCGCAGCTTTGGAGTGAACCGCGAAGAACAAGGCGCGGAGCCCCAACTAAGGCCTTGCGCCGGCACCTCCAGTCTGGTCAAGGGAACCGAGGTGACTGTAGGGGTTGTGATTGCTCTGCTTCTGGGCACAACCGCAATTGCGGGGGGATGGTATCTCTACCACGCATGGAAAGGCACGCCAATCGCCGCGCTTCCAAAGGACCCCCGACAATATGACGGCAAGCTTCTTTCGATCAGAGGAAAAGTTGTTGACCGTGCATCGTTAATGGTCGTGAAGTACTTTACAGTGCGAGACGAGACGGGCGAAATCAAGGTGATCACCGACAGATCCCTGCCACCTTTGGGGGAAGAAGTCCGGGTGCGAGGCAGAATCCGGGAAGCATTTGAAATCGGCGATTCGCAGGTCGTCGTCTTCATGGAAGCGCCCGCACGGCCACGGTAGGCGCCCTGCCGCAGGCTAGGAAGCAATGGAGAGGAAGATGAGCGAAGTAAAGCCTTTAGAAGGAAATATCTCCACCGACGTCGTTTACGCACCACCCGACGAAAGATACCACTACATTGCTTGCACCGTTCGCTGGAGGCGGCGCAGGCGGAGCGGGAAAGCAGCCGGGATCGGCTGGCGGCAGCGTCCCTGCACCGCCTAAACCAGCCCGCCGCCGCGGGAGACACGGTCGTCTTCCGCGAGCAAGCGCGTTTTACCCTCGGCCACCTTCCGCGCCTCACCACCCGCCCCGAGCACATCAAGCAGCTCCGCCAGACCATCCTAAACCTCGCTGTCCGCGGCCAACTCGTCCCCCAGGACCCCAACGAGGAGCCCGCCTCGCAATTGCAAAAGCGAATTCAGGCTGAGAAGGCGCGGATGGTGACGGAGGGAAAGGTCAAGAAGGACAAACCACTGCCTCCGGTTGCGGAAGATGAGGCGCCTTTCTCCGTGCCGACGAATTGGAGTTGGGCGAGAATCGGCACCTGCTCGTTGCTGATCGAGTACGGAACATCAGTGAAGACAGCGCATGCTGAGGATGGCATTCCGGTTCTAAAGATGGGGGATATTCAAGAAGGCCGGGTGCTTTTGGGCGGACAGAAAAAAGTGCCTCGTCGAATCGAAGACCTGCCACAACTATTCCTCAAGCGATTCGATCTCCTCTATAACCGGACGAATAGCGCGGAGCTTGTTGGAAAGACCGGCATCTATCTGGGTGCCGACGATGCCTACACGTTCGCATCGTACCTCATACGCATACGATTCCTTAACGACCGGACGAATCCCGTCTACTGCAACCTTGCGATGAATGCGCCATATTTCCGCGAGACACAGATCGTACCGGAGCTACAACAGCAGTGCGGACAAGCGAATGTGAATGGCACGAAATTGCGAAATATGATGATTCCACTCCCACCCCTCGCCGAACAACACCGCATTGTCGCCAAAGTGGATGAACTGATGACCCTATGCGACCGGCTGGAAGAGCAACTCTCGACCGCCAAGGTTGAAAGCCACCACCTCCTCGAAGCTGTGCTCCACCAAGCACTCAACGATAACTCTTAGGTCGCTTGAGAAACGGACCTTGAGAGTCAATTCGGACGGATCAAGCCTCATGCATTCCTACAATGGGCGGGCGACCGTCGAGCCTCGACCGGCAGGCCCGTTCGAGGCTGAAACGCCTGCTCGCGGCCGTGGCCGTGGGCGTGTCCGTCCACCATGAGGAGGCCCCTAGAGCATTTCCATGTATCATGTAGCGTATCGGGCGCTAAAAAAGAAGCCTTTGCAGTCTGCGACGGAAATAGACTGGAAGGCCTTTTTCGCTGCACGCAGCAGTTGTTCGTCGGTCC
>Ga0187854_10001494_pt1 | contig 22906 bp, 29 predicted proteins | sample June2016WEW_6_15_FD_132445 | JGI IMG/M metagenome (GOLD analysis project Ga0187854, IMG submission 132445) | Peatland microbial communities from SPRUCE experiment site at the Marcell Experimental Forest, Minnesota, USA - June2016WEW_6_150 | ecosystem: Environmental > Terrestrial > Soil >...
GCGGGCAGAAGAAGTGGGCACCCTCTTTACCTCCCAGCTCAACAAGCTGACCAGCCGGAAACACTGGATCGCCTTTACCCTCGAGCCCCTGGGAAAGATCCTCGTTGACGAAGGCGCCAAGAAGGCGATTCTCCAGAAAGGAAAGAGCCTGCTCCCTTCAGGGGTTCTGGGAGCGGAGGGAAAATTCACCCAGGGAGACCCCGTCATTCTGTCAGACGCCAGTGGCCTGGAGTTTGCCAAGGGGCTGGTGAATTATGAATCCGGGGAGATTCACAAAATCAAAGGGCTCAAGACATCTGAATTGGAAATCAGGCTGGGCCATAAGTGCAGCGATGAGGTCATTCACCGGGATGATTTGGTCTGTTTTTCTCCCGGGGCCGTCTGTTCCCTCGACGCGGAGGATAAAAAATCGAGCGGCCAGAGGAAATAAAGCAGATCCCAAATTCCAAATTATAAAAAAATTTCAAATCTCCAAACTCCGATGACCCAAACAAATAAAAAAGACATTCAGATTTCTCCGTCCGGCCATCAAACCGGATGATTAGGATTTGGGAATTCGGTCATCGGGATTTATTTGTGGTTTGGTGCTTGGGATTTGGTGCTTGTTTTGCGGGAGGGGGTTGGAATGTCCTTAAAAGATGAAATTCGAAATGTCGCCCGACAGGCCAGGGAGGCCAGTCTTATCCTGGGCAATCTTTCCACCTCCACGAAGAATTCGGCCCTGAAAGGAATGGCCGAAGCCCTGCTCCGGTCGACTTCCAGGCTGAAAAAGGCCAATGCTGCCGATGTTCAATCGGCCAAAAAGGAAAGGCTTCCTTCAGCCATGATCGACCGTTTGACCCTGTCGGGCGCCGTCATTCGGGCAATGGCCACAAGCCTGAAGGAGATTGCTCTTCTTCCAGATCCGGTGGGAGAGGTAACCAGGATGTGGAGGCGACCCAACGGTCTCTGGGTGGGGAAGATGCGGATTCCCCTGGGGGTGATCGGAATCATCTATGAGTCCCGGCCCAACGTCACCTCCGATGCGGCCGGGCTGTGTTTGAAGGCAGGGAATGCCGTGATTCTTCGGGGGGGTTCGGAGGCCATCCATTCCAACCTGGCCATTGCCGAGATTCTCCAGAAAGTCTGCCGACAGCATGGAATTCCTACACAGGCTGTTCAGGTAATCCCCACCATCTCTCGCAAGGCCGTGGAGGAAATGCTGCTTTTAGAGGAGTATATCGATGTGATCATTCCGCGGGGTGGGGAAGAATTAATCCGCTTCGTGGTCTCCCATTCTAAAATTCCAGTGATCAAACATTATAAAGGGGTCTGTCACATTTTCGTGGATTCCTCAGCGGCCTTGGATATGGCTCAAAAGATCTGTTACAATGCCAAAGTTCAACGTCCAGGGGTCTGTAATGCTATGGAGACCCTGCTGGTCCACTGTCAGATTGCGCCCTCCTTTCTCCCCTTAATGGCCAAGAAATTCAAGGCCGCGGGAGTGGAGCTGCGCGGGTGCCCGAAAACCCGTCGAATAGTAAAATCCGTTAAGGCGGCGAAGGAAGAAGACTGGTCGGCTGAATATTTGGATTTGATCCTGGCCGTCCGGGTCGTGGATAATCTGGATGAGGCCATCAAGCACATCATCCGTTACGGCTCCTCCCATACCGAATCCATTGTCACCCAGGATTATGCGAATGCCCAGAGATTTCTCAGGGAAGTGCCCTCTTCCACGGTTTTGGTCAATGCTTCCACCCGGTTCAGCGATGGGTTTGAGCTGGGACTGGGCGCAGAGATCGGCATCAGCACCACGAAGCTCCATGCCTTCGGCCCCATGGGAGTCGAAGACCTGACGACCTCAAAATTCATTGTTTACGGTACGGGGCAGATTCGTACATGAAAAAGATTGGCCTCTTCGGCGGAACCTTCAACCCCATCCATCTGGGCCACCTCCGCCCGGCCGAGGAGATCTGTGACGGCTTTGACCTGGATCAGATGATTTTTATCCCTGCCTCCCGCCCTCCCCACAAAACCAAAGACGGGATTATTCCAGCCCCCCAGCGCCTGGAAATGGTCCGGCTGGCCATCGCGGACAATCCCCGGTTTTCCCTCTCCGAGGTGGAGCTGGAACGGAAGGGCAAATCTTATTCCATCGAAACCATCGAGTTTTTCCGTCGAAAATTCGGCCCGGAAACCCATCTCTACTTTATCCTCGGGCTGGATGCCTTCTTAGAAATTAATACCTGGAAGGAATACGCGGCCCTCTTTGGCCTCTGCCATTTTGTGGTCATGACTCGTCCCGGTTTCGAAAAAAATTTCTCCCGCGAGCATCTTCCGGTTGAACTGTCCGGAGAATTTTGTTATGATGACCAAAAATTCAGCTACGCTCATGTTTCCGGATTTTTCGTCTACCCCCGGGAGATTACGGCCCTGGATATTTCCTCTACCCGGATTCGGGAGTATTTGCAGAAAGGGCAGTCGGTAAAGTATCTCTTGCCGACTCCAGTAGAAATGTTTATATATAAGAATAAACTTTATAGAGCGAAGGACATCGAATCAGCAGGTTGATCCCCCCCAGTTCCAAAGAAAAAGCTTTTCTCTGCGCTCGTGCCTTGTTGGACCGCAAGGCCATCGACTTGGTCATCTTAGAGGTCACGAACCTTTCTTCTTTTACGGATTATTTCCTGATCTGCAGCGGCAATTCTGACCGCCAGGTCCAAGCCCTCGCTTTCCATGTCGAGGAAAAATTGGGCAAGCAGGGGATTCACCCGCTGGGTATCGAAGGAAAAAGGGAGGGCCGCTGGATTCTCCTGGACTATGGGGATGTCATCGTTCATGTCTTCTACCAGCCGGTCCGCGAGTTCTATGACCTAGAGCGACTCTGGTCGGAAGCCGCCCGGCTCGAGTCCCCCCCGGTCAGTAGGGTTCGAAGAAAACGCCCCGGATGAAAAAGTTTTGTTTGACCCTCATCTTCGTAGGCCGAACGTCCGATAATTTTATAAAGGAAGGATGTGGGGTGTACGAAGAGCGGATCCGACGCTATGCAGACTTGAATCTGGTGGTGGTCCCGGAGGAGAGGGTCCTTTACAAAGGAAGAAAGGATTACATTCTCAAGCAGGAGGGGCGAAGGATCCGGGAAAAGGTCCGCCCCGACGTCTTCGGGGTCGCTCTGGATGAAGGCGGAAAGCCACTTTCCTCAGAAGGCTTTGCCCGTTCCCTGGAAAAATGGAGCGACTCGGGCTCCAGAGAAATCGCCTTCCTTCTGGGCGGCCCTTACGGGCTGGAGGAAGCTCTAAAGGAGGAGGCGGATTTTCGCCTCTCCCTTTCCCCCATGACCCTAGCCCACGGTATGGCCCGGCTGCTCCTGCTGGAACAGATCTACCGGGGTTTCACCCTACTCCGGGGCGAGCCGTACCATAAATAGAAGGAGCCGATCATGTTTTCCCGAACCCACTTCATCATCTTCACCCTCATTTTCATCGCCTTTGGCTACCTTTTTTACCTCAACCCAGGAGAGGTGGAGTTTTCCATCTATCAGGATCATACCCTTTCTATCTCGCCGGCTTTGATCGCCTTTGGGGCCTTCATCATCGGAGCCTTCTTTGTCTTTTTGGTCACCCTGTTCGTAGATGCCCGCCGCGCCTTCCAGTTGTGGCGTTCTTCGAAATCCGAAAGGAAAGAAGGCAAAATTCGCGAGCGGTACAGCGACGCCCTCGAGGAAATGTTGAGAGGAAATATCCAGCAGGCCAAGGAGACTCTCTCCAAAATTCTGGAGAAATACCCTCAGCATCTGGCCGCTTACATTTCCTTGGCCAATCTTTATTCTATCGAGGGGAAATATGCCGAGGCTATCGACGTCCTCGGCCAGGCCAAAGCCGTTGACCCGGAGAATCTGGAACTTCTCTTCGACCTGGTGAAGAACAACGTCGGCCTCAAGAGATACCCGGTAGCTTTAGAAACCCTCGATTACATTCTGACCCGTGACCCCTCGAACCGGGAAGCGCTCCGTAAAAAGAGGGATATTCACATCGTTATGGGCAATTGGGACGAAGCCTACCAGACCCAGAAGAGCGTGGTGAAACACACGAAAGAGAAAGATTACGCCCTGATCGAAAAGAAGGTTCTGGCGGGAATGGAATACAAATTTGCTGAGGAGCTAGCCCAGAAGGGGGAGTTCAAAGAGGCCGAGAAGGCTCTGCGGGAAATCGTCCGGGAAAATTCTACTTTTTCCCCGGCTCAGGTCTCCCTGGGGGATGTCCTCCAGCGTCAGGGCTCTTTTGACGAAGCCGCTAACGTCTGGAAAAAGGCTCTGGAGGCCTCCTGGAACCCTGTTTTTCTTGAGCGATTGGAATCTCTCTATCTGTCCATGGCCAACCCCCAGAAGGCCCTCGACCTCTATCGAGAATATATGCGGCAGCGATCGGAAGATAGTGTTCTGCGCTTTTTTTTCAGCCGGCTCCTCATCCGCCTGGAGATGGTAGACGAGGCCATTGATCAATTGCGGGAATTGGAGATGGCCGGTGTTCTTTTCCCCGAGCTCTTCATCCTGATGGGACAGGCCTACCACCGCCGGGGGGACTTGGCTCATTCCATGGAATCTTATGAAAAAGCGCTGGATACGAAGAAATTCCCCTTGCCTGCCTACCAGTGCTCGTCCTGCGGGCATACCCAGGAAGAGTGGTCGGGATTTTGCGAAACCTGTCATTCCTGGGGAACCTTCTCCATCCATCTTCCCGAATTTTCCCAAAAAATGCCGGTGATCCCCTACTATAGCTTCCCGGCAAGGTTATGAGCCCGGCCCCCTTCTGGCGCGTTCTTTTCGATTTCTTCTTCCCGCCCAAATGCCCTCTCTGTGGAGAGAACCCAGAAAGTCCTCCTGGCGAAGACCCCTGCCCAGCCTGCCTATCCCGGATTAAATATTTTTCTTCCCCCCGCTGTCCCCGTTGCGGGATCAGTTTTGTCTCCCCTTCGCAGAGTGATCATCTCTGTTCCGAATGTCTTACCGAAGAACGTTACTTTACGAAGGCTCGTGCCGTCTGTCTCTATGAGGGGCCGATTGTGGAGGCGATCTCCCGCTTTAAATATGGGGGAACACTATTTAAATCTCCTGCTAGCGTCCCAAAGTGCCCGTGGGCTTCCCATTTGATGCTACGATTTTCCCCCTCTTTGTTTGCGGAAACGTAAATCCCGAACTTTCGCCCGTCCTCATCCTTGCCGCTGAAAAGAAGATTGACAATCCGTTTCCGCTCTTCAAAGGGAAGCTCTGAAAAACCCTCCCCTGACATGAGCCTTCTTTCCTTTAAACGCTGTTCCAGTTCACTGGCTAGATTTTCGGCTTCTTCCCTTGAGGGCAAAGAGGCCATCTTTTCGTTGACTATTTCCATCTGCCCTTGAATTTCTTTACGCTTGATTTCCAGGTCTTTAATCCTAACGCTTAAGGTCTCCAAATAAGATGCAACATCCTCCTTTTCAAACCTCTGGATGGCGGCAGAGAGGTTGTTCCTCTGCCTGTCAACGCTATTTAATTCCTCTTGCAGGCTATTCCTTTTGCCTTCTAATTCCTCAAGCATCTTCCGCTTGGGCTTGGGGAACATGATTTCGAAAAGGCTCTTACTGCCCCCCAGGAAATCGAATAACTTTTCCATCACATCATTTTCCAGAAGGTCGGCCCGAATCTTAGAGCCTTTCTCTTTGTACGGGGCATAATAGGAATGCCCGCTGTAGGTCGTTCCCGTTAGGGCATATTTTGTTTTAGCGTCAAAGACTAATCTAGAGAACAGGTAGGGGTATTTTCTCACCCCGTAGTCTTGCCAGCGTTTATCAAATGCCTTGACCTTGATCCTGTCTAGGAGCTTTTGGGAAAGCAAATGCGGGATCTTTGAAGGGATGTCCCGATGAATATTTGTCAGTTTACTATGGAAATGCTGGATCCAAGTATCACCGGATTGCTCGAATAACAATTTGTAGGACCAGGAGGGGGCTTTGCCAAACTCCCGACTGATTGCTTTGAAAGACTTCCCGCCTTTAAGATACATTTCGGCTACCCGCTCAGCTAGCTTCTTGGCGTTTTCATCGACAGACCATTTACGGGTTTCCTTATCAAAATGTCTGCCGAAAGGGGTAAGAGCTACTCCCGGCTCACCCTTCTCTGCCCTGGCAATTCGGCCTGCTAGGCACTTCTCAGCTTGCTGTTTGGCGTAATATTCATGGACTTCAACGCCCAGGCCAATGATAAAATTTTGGTCGGCCTTGTAAAGATCATACTCTTGGCTCAGGACATAAAACTTGATGCCATTCTTTTTCAAGATTTCTAAATCTTGCTTGCTTCTCATGTTATCCCGACTCCATCGGGAAACGTCTGTCACCATGATTGCATCAAATTTTTTCCCCTTGGCATCTTCCATGAATTGAGTCAGGAGTTTTCGATCCTGTTCTGGGGTGGCGTGCTCTTGACCAGAATACATTTTGTAAATCCGGCCATTCAGGGTTTTAATGGCTTGCTCAATCTGTTGCCTCTGAATGTTGAGGGATTCGCCTCGTTTGGCTTTCGCTTCACTGCTGACCCGAATCAGCGGAGCAAATTTTAGGGCTTTCTGTGGAGTCATTTTCATTCCTCCCTATCTCTGAGCCTGATTAAATAACCTTTTGGAAATGATCGGCTGATGGTTCCCGTTGCCAAGATAGACCGCATTGGAAGCAATCTCTTTGATTCCGGCTGCGCTCCATTTCCTTCCATTTATTCCTTTGCGTTTTAACATTTCAACAATCCCGGTTAGTCCACGTCCCCTGGATCGGGCCTGGAAGATCATTTTAACAATTCTGGCCTGATCCTCGTCAACCGTCAAGTGCTTGTCCTTGACGATTTCCCCATTGCCATCACTTTTGGAGAGCATCCGATAACCATAAGGTGGATGGCCTACCCACTCCCTTTTCACTTTCTTGAAGGCCAAAGCATCCTTGATCCTTTCTCTGGTCTGGTCCCTTTCCAATTGAGCAAAAACAGAAAGCATCCCAAGGAAAGCCCTTCCCATAGGAGTTGTCGTTTCAAAAGGCTCTGTTATGGATTTGAAGCCCACTTTATGAGGCTCAAAAATATTTTCAATGATGGTCCAGAGGTCCTTTTGCTTTCGGGTCAATCGATCTACTTTATAGACCAGGACCACGCCGATTCCCCCGGCCTTTATCTTCTCGATCATCCGGGATAGGTCCGGCCTGTTCAGGTCCTTCCCCGAATAGCCCGGATCGGAAAAGACTTCCTCAAGCTCCCATCCCTGAGATTGACAATAAGATTTGATCCGGTCCGACTGATTATCCAAGGACAGGCCCTTGGCCTGCTCATCCGTGGATACTCGGCAATAGCCGACCGCCCTTTTGCTTTTTGCTTCCTCCTTCATTGTTCCCCTCCAGCATTTATTTTTATTGAAGGGGAGGGCCACTCTGTGCCAAAATACATTTGGCGGTGGCCCTCCCAAGGGTTCACTTCCTGGGAGTCCTGGTCAGTCACTTTCCGGCGGCAGGCCGGGGCTCCTTCTTCTTTTTCCTGTCAACTTTCGCTTCTGACTTTCCCCCAAATTTCGACAGTGATCTTTGGAGGGATTCCACCTTGCTGAAGAACTGGTTCATTTCTCTTCTTAAAGTTTTTACGTCCATTTTTAGTCTCCTTCTCAGTCTCCCTGGTTATTTTCGGGCAAAGATCGGGAGTTGATCTTTACCTTCGCTCCCTTAATTATTTTCACCTCCTTCCTTTTGGTTTTCGGGGTTTCTTTCCATCATCCTTTTGCTTCTTTACCCAGGCCCAAATCTCCTCGGGGTCGAAAAGTCGCCTCTTCCCAATCTTGTAGGATGGGATGGTTTTTGCTTCGATCATCCGGTTAATCGTGGGCTGGGATATGCTGATCAATTCGGATACCTCCCGGATTGAAATCAACCTCTTTTCCATTTCTATAACCCCCTTCCTACCTTTTTCATTTTTATCATATTATATCATGTTCTTCGGGGTTTGAAAATATATTTTTTGAGGGGAAACGCTTTTTTTGGGCGGGGGATAGGGATCTATAGGGGAAGGGTTAGTTCGTCGATCCTACATTAAACTCCAGGGGTTTTATACGGGTTTAGGGGGATTGGGGGGCCGTTTCAGGCCCCATTCCATTCGGGGGACCGGCGCAAAATGACCCTTCCCCTAAGCCCCTTCGATGGGGCTTTATTTTTGTTGGGATTCGCTAAAATAGGAAAATACCGATGATCGATTTATAGAAATTGATCAAGAAAGCAGAAGAGACGGAATGGCTAAAGTAAGGTGGCCACCCATTACGATTTTGGTTCGCGCCGAGCTGTTCTTCTTTCCTTTGCAAGCTCGATTCTTTTTGGTTCTGCATAAATGCGCTCTAGAAGTGCATAGGTAAAATCCAGAAGGTCCTCTGCGTCCTCCTTTTTTAATGTACCTTGATGGGCACCATCATTGCCATCATCTTTTATACAAGATGATAGGTCTTTCAATGATTTAGGAAGTATTCCATTATCAAATAACCACGGAAATCGCAATCCCAAGTCTCGTCTTATTTTTGAGTTGAGACCCTTTTCATCTTCTACAGGAAGCATAGTCCTAGTACATAAATCAACACACAATCTAAACATGGTCCCTGCTGCATTGAAGCACCCAACGGCTAAACAAACCGCTCCTTCCCGGAAAACTGCGTTGATATTGTCGGGTACATGGTCAGGGGGTTGCTTTGCGGCCATATCTTTAAGACCGATATATCCGTTGATGCCTACCAATCTGTTGATACATCCGTTAACTCTTGCTAACCCTTTTTCTATCGCCTCCTTACCCTCTAGGTCTTTTTGATAAAGAACAAATACCGTAGATTTCCTGCATTTACGACAAACGGAAAATGCTTCCCACCAATACTGCCAATCATATTTAACATACAATGGGAGTGCGTGCCAAACATCAAAAGTCATTTGCTTGGCTCCACAACGCGGGCAATCAGCAACCAACTCAGACACGATTATCTAGCCCCCATTCTCTTTCTAAAAAGAACTATACAAAAATCAGGGAATCATGTCAAGGGAGGATCGCCCCCTAAAAATTGAAAAGCCAGAGTGATGAGCCCTGGCTTTTGTGTCTTGAAGCATCCTTTACTTTTTCTCTGGTTTGAAATTTCCGCACCAGTCTTCACGACTTGTTTGCAGCCATGAACCTCGCCTGGAATCAGACCCCACAAGAGTCGAAATGGACACTGGTGGATTAGCCCTGCATTCGCCCAAATTTTCATTTAGCTGGTGCCAATACCAACATTTACTACATTCTACACCTTGCTTTTTCATTTTTGCTTACCTCCTTTTGTTGGATTTATTCTTGGCTCAGTGTTCTCTCATTCCGATCTGACTTCCCCTAATCCCTCCTCCATCCAAAACTGAAAAGCCGGGGTGATGATAGATGAGGAAAGAATTTCAAAGTTTCGGAAGAGGGCTTAAAAAATATTCCATGACCCACTTGCCCAATTTCAGTAGCAAGCTGACGACAAGTATATAGAACCCGCACCGCATTTTACTGATTACGGCAATGTCCCCCGAAATTTTGTTAATGGCATCAGCAACGGGTTGCAGGCTGGTAATAATACCGTACTCTTGATTAAAGGTAAACGTGACAGGCTTTGGAATAGAAAACAAATACCAAGAAATGAGTATTAATCCGGTCAAATCCATAATCAATGTAAGCAAATCTATGATGCGCACTGTCATATCACCGCACTCCTCTACTTATCAGAGAAATAGAAGCCAGGACTCATTTGCCTGATTTATTTGCATGGGAACGTATGTATTAACCCTCTCACTAAAAGAAGTTCAATCGAGGTTTCTTGAGTTTTTTTGAAGTCTTGAAGTTCTTGCCTTGCTATTTCATCATCCAGAATACGAATAAAGTTTTCTGTTTCCAGGACAAGGTTCATGGGCTGGCAGAATAATCTCTCTTTATTTTCTATGAGCATGTAAGTATTAGCCACTACAAGACCGAAGCCCACGCCTTTAATGTATAATTTGAATTCTTGGGTCTCTCTGACCTTCCCGTATAATTTTACGTCCATGGTCGCACCCGCCATTGATGAAAAAACCAGGACATAAATTAAAACAAGAACCGTTAATAATATTTTTCGCACTGTTTAACCTCCCTAATAGTAAATTTAAAAACCCCATTCCTCTGCCTACAAGAAATGGGGTTTCATTTTCCAAGGGCCATACGACCCCCCTATGGGTTAAAGGTTAATGGATATCAAGACTGGTGAGGTTCTGGGAGGATCATATATAAACTGGAAAGGGAAGTCAATAAAAAGATTGGACCGGAAACAGCTTAAAGTCCAGAAAGGGGGATTATTAAATAGAACTCATCTAATGATGAGTATTGTCTGATTTTCCCAAAAATGTTAAGGAGAGGTGGGGGAGGAAATCCCCCACTCGAAAGGAGGGTCTTATGTTAATACACCTTTTGAGTGAGGCCTGCTCCCGGATTGAATAACCAATGATGCGTTCTTTCTTAGTTTCTTGGTCAAAGACTAAGAAGAGAAGGAGGACCATCTTGGATTCAATTTGGGGAGGTAAACCATATAGGCCAGACCCTATGGAATGACCAACCATAGGCCATCTGGCCCGGGCCTCCCCCACCCCCGTACATATTTCCTGCGCCCCTTCATCAACAAAGGGAGTGGAAATCAAAATTGTCATGTCGAGGCTCATCCCTCTGTTTTCGGATCCACGAAAACAACGCGAATTGGCCGCGTCTCTGGTTCCACTCCGGGGGGAAGGCCACCAATGTAATTTTCTTTCCGATCTGGCGGGAAGTGTCCCAATAATTTGTGGGCTTCGCTTCTCGCTCTCGCTCGGATTGCCATTGCGGCGGGAGTCTTAATTTTGCTTACAATCTTTTTAGTGACTTTGTTCTTCCCTCTACCCTCAACGATTATCTTTTCAAAAGGCTCTTTATAATTCATTTCCTCTTTGATCTTCTTGGCAAGATAGTCGCCCGTAATTTTGTGGGCATCGAAAGATTCCTTCATGGGAGTAACGAGCATCTCCAAAACTTTTTCCTTGATTGATTTATCTGACATCAAAAACCTCCAATTTCCATTCCCCCCTAAGATATAGGGGGAATGATAAAAACTCCTGTCCTAGCCCCGAAAACCCCCCGTCTAAGAGGGGTTTTGAACCTGTTTTAAGACCGTCCCTGACCCTGCATTCCCCATCCTGAAGGGGAAAAGGGAACATTTAGGGGCAGAGCATCCCGGAACCAGTCTGAGTTGTCCCCCCATACATTCCACGCATTGTTTTCTGATGGCCTTCCACATCGAGCTTTTACTGATGCGAACTTTTCCCATTGCCTCTTATCCTCCCATTTGGAAAGGGGGAAGACAGGCCCCTTCACCATGGCAAAAGGAGGCTGGAGGCGTCCCGAAAAACCACAGTGCCCCATCTTCCCCCAATCGTTATGCCCCGAAGGGCAGAAACTTTCTGCCAACTTTCTGATATTCTCCCTGAAGCTCAAGCCGCCGCCGCAGATCAGAATTGAGTTTCATGCCGGTCATAAGTTTCTTCTTGATTTCCTCAAACTCTCGTTCAATTTGGCTTTCCGCACTTTGCAGAATCTCGATTGCTTCCATCAACTCCCTCTCCCTTGCCTTGTCGCCCATAAGCATTTTCGGGGAGGGGTCCGGGCTGTTGATCATGTCGGTCATTTTCTTCTTCCTGCTTTGAAAAAGGTCTTGAAGTTCAAAATACATATTTCGTCTGAGAAGGTCGATCTTTGCCATGGATGCCCTCAAGGCTTTATCTCGCTGAATCAGGGGGCTTATTTGGTCCAAGTCCTTTTCGTATTCCTGCCGTTCATAAGGGGCCATATCCAATTTTTTCAGGGTTGCCCGACACTCTTTTTCAAGTTCGATGAAATTTTCGTACATGATTGCTCCCCCTTCTGGGAAATGTTCACTTTATAATTATAAAGTCAACAAGGGGGCAGGCTATCCCCGCCCCCATTGGTTTAGTTTCTGCTCGCAAGGGCAACGAATGGGCTTAAGGTCTTGGCACTATGTCTTGTGGTCAAGGCCTGACTCCACCAAGGTTGCGCATCTAGCCGGGCAATTAGCCGGAAAGCAACTTGGTCTACGTCAAATTTCAGATGAAGGGAACTCTCCCATTTTGGAGTGTCGGATTTCATGATCAAAAGATACTGGCTGAAATCGCAAAGCATGATATCCCCACAGGTTCCCAAAGTTTGGGCATGTTCTGTATAAACTATTGGCTTCCCAAACAACGTATCGAACGGGCGTGCCGATGCTCCGCCATATCCTCCCGCCGGTAAAAATACGGGAATTCCTCCCGTCCCCACTGCCAACGACATCGTCGCCAACTGCGGGAGAATGTCGTCGTTGGCAACCCAGACGCAGGACGACTTTCTCCAAATCCTGGAGTACATGTTGACGACATTTTCGTAGCAGAGCGTCGCTGAATTCTGCCCCACTTCGGCATCGACTGTGATCAAGCAAGGCGCATTGAGTACACCAAGGGGCTGTCCCATTCCCGATCCTGCAAGGGCGACTTCATCCAAGCTCCAAGTGAGGGACTCGGAAAAAATTCTCTGCAAAAGTGGTTCCAGCGTGATGGGACTATCTTCTAAAATCTCGTTTGAGACATAGGCCATGCCCGCAAGTTTTTTCAGCTTGAGGCCGATTTGTCCTAATTTTGGCCTTACTCCTGTCAGTTGGGTTTCGGGCTCGACCCATTGAAAACTTACGCCCCCAAAAAGTTGTCCTGAACTCCGATCCCACGCTTGAAAACTTGGAATCGTTAAGTTGTTGCTCTGGATGGGAAGTTTCGTGGCGTTCCTGAGTAAGTCGGAATTCTCGATTGCAACTTCAAGAATCTCTGCCCTAAACTCTTCAGGCAGGAGGTAACCCCCCGCATCGGGCGTTTCGTTTACAGAGGGGGAGCCAGCGGCCTTAGTTTCTAAGCGGGGGTCAATTTCTCCCACCCCGTACTTCGTTTTGCGTTCGGCCTTGACAACAGCAAGGGCAAACTCTGCCAGGTTATCGAACCCGCCCGTGTCGCCGGAAGTGGCTCTGGCGGGATGATACGCTTTGTTTTTTGCCTTTAATTGTTCCTGAACTTTACGACTGATTAGATCATTGAATTCGGATTCGGTATATCTCACAGGTATGACCTCCTGATAAAAATTAGGTTCGGGTTTATCCACAACTCCGATCCCTAACTCTTCTCAGGAGTTTCTAGGCGGGGTTACTGCGGTCTATGTTGTATTGCGTCCTTAGTGCCTCTATTGCCTAATGGTTGTTTAATAAAGGGGGCCTCCCACCGGGAAGATTGGAGGTCGATTCCCGGACTCCAAGGGACGGAGGTCAACGAGAGGCCCCAATCATTCATATCTTCTCGCCAGAACTACTTTTCACGACGACATATCTTAACAACATCGAAGGAAAGGCATGGACCATGCGTCTGCCAGGTCTTGACCCATGGCGCATAAAGAAGATGACTCCGGCCTCTTCAAACTCTTTTCGTCTCCGCATCATGGCCGTGGGGGATTTCTGGAACATGTCACCAATCGCTTTCCACCCGATTATTGCCTCTTCACTCATCTCGCTTTCCCCTTACCTGAAAATAATTCAAAGGAATAATCTAGCCTATAATCCAAGATATGTCCTTTAACCCTTATTCTCCCTCGTATCACATTGGCCTTTCTTCACCTATTACTTCCTTTTCCCCCGTGTTTTTATCGCTTCTTTCAGACTGTTTTTCTTCGATTTCAGTTACTGTGATCGTGATTATCCGGCCATCTTTTGATTCAATTTCGAAGCGTACCCGGGCATTCTCCGAAAGGGTTGCGAACAATCTTTTTCCATTTTGTTCGTACTTTGGCGTGATTGATTTCCAATGGACAAAGATATCTCTTCCATCCTCTCCTTGGATAAATCCAAATCCCCGTTTTTCGTCAAACCACTTTACTTTTCCTAACATCGTTATCTTTTTCCTTTCACGTATTGCCACCTTGCTTATTAAAAAGTCTGTCTTCACTATAAATCAGGCCCTCGATCATTTCTCGTGAGTCTAACCTTCTGGTCAGTTCCCATAGTCGGTTTTCCATAAGCCTGAAGCGCCGCTCCCAAAAAATAGTTCGCTCTTCTAATTTATTTACAATTTCCAAAAGGTGAACGATTGCCAATATCTTTTCTTCATCAGATCCTTCCAGAAGTTTCCAGGCCTTCGTACTTCGATAACTTTCCTTGATTTGTTCTATGGTCACAGTCTCTGTCTCTACCATTCCTTACCTCCCTGGAATCCGGCCCGGCAAAAGACACTCAGAATGCCGGGCCGGACTGGCCCCCAATCGGGACTGTTGGGGCTTGTTCATCTTCTTTCTTGGTATTCATTTCAGCAATGAGCCTCTTGCGTTCTTTCGGGATTATACGACCCTATACGAACGAGAACTTCTGCTTGCTTTTCTACTTTCTCTTCCAACTTCTGGAATTGGCCCAGAAGGTTAATAAGTAAAAATCTTTTTTGCTCTTCATCGGCCAGTTCATCATACAATTTACATTGCCGGTAGCTATCCTCAACGTCCCGTATGATTTCCTTCGTCTCCTTTCTCTGTCTTCGCTGCTTTTCCTTGGCGCTCAATCTTGGCATTTTTCCTCCCTCCTTCTTTTAGTAGTCATTATCGTCCTCTTCGTTATCTTCCCTCTGATCTTTCCTCCTTTGCTCCTGGATCCACCCTTGCTCCTTATTGTTCAACTGGATATCGGGAATCTCATCTCCATACTCGATTCCCATATCCTGGCAATAAATTCTCTTTTCCCAAAGGAACGCGGGTAGCCAATTATTAAACAAAGTGGGCGAACAGAAATGACCAGGCTTAATAATATCGTCCTCCTTCGACCAATGAGTTTCAAGGCACTCGCTCATTAAGGCTGCTAAACCAAGGTAAAAAGTGTCGCCATAGTGTAAAAGGTCCCATTTATTTAGCCTATGCTTCTCCAAGGCGTTGCTGGCCCACTTGAGTCCAAGACAGGCTCCGTTGCGAAGCTTACTTTCCTGAATAGGAGTAAACACAATCTTTGGATCTTCATCATAACAGCCCAGGATTTTTTCTTGCTTTATAAGGGTTTGTTTGAAGTTCGTCACCATTCCGTTTATGATTGAATCTAAATTATTTACTTTAGGAAATAATTTAGATTCTATTAAAGGTAATTCTATTCTGTTAAGAATAGAATTAAGTTTAATGGGGTCATTATAAGAAGTTAAAATGACCCCTGGGTTTTTCCCTTTATCCATTAATTTTATTAACTTTTTTTCCTTCCATTCCTGAGTTTTTACTATTCTGACTTCTTTATAAATCCGCTCCTTTTCCTCAGCTTGTTTCCTCATCAATTCAAGAGTTTTATCAGGATGGTGGGGGTAGAATGGTATTTTCTCCAGATCCCAATCGAAACCCAGTTTGGTCAGCTTATAATCGTAGAAAGTCTTTATGTGGCCTCTACCATCCCTTCTATCGTGCCTCTCACGGGACAAAAATTTGATGTAGGTCATATCCGTCAGAGCGTTCTTGACTGCATGAAGACTAAGCCCCGTTATCCTTGAAATCAAAACGGCTGTGATCTGCTGGTTGCGGTAATAGAGGAATCTTACTTCCCTCATTACTTTGTGATGGACCGTTCCCCTCCTGGGGCGCATGGCCTTGACTTTTTCTTTTTGTTCCTGGGCCTGGTCGAATTCCCGAAATCGGTATTCATCGGTGGGTTTAATTTCTGGTTGGTTATTTACTAATTCTGTTTCCATTCATTTTCCTCCCGGATAGGTTTAAAGGAGCGGGGTTAGTGATCCAGGCACCAACCCCAAAGGCCCATGAAGCCCGCTCCTGAGATTAAAATCAAACTGCACATTCTTTGCCCATCCAACGTGGCGCATATTCTGTATCAAAAATTCTCGGACTGCACCCAAGGGCTGAGGCCCACCGATTCTGTTCCTCTAAACTGAGAGTAACCCGTTGGTGAATCACCCGAGAAATCAGAGTTTCTGCCACCCCCATGGCGATAGAGAAAGCCACGTTGGAGCCATACCTCCGAATGATTACCATCTTTAATTGAATGTTCATCCGCTCACCCATCAATTTTCTCCTTCTCCATAAAATAAAAAAAGGGCTGAGAAAGTGGATACGTACTTTTTCTCAGCCCCTTTGGACTAGCGCCCCTACTTGGGATACTTCAATTATCCAAGAAAATTATATAAAATTCCTGAATCCTTGTCCACCTTTTTTTTCATAACTATATTCATTTATTCAGCTTTTTGGGGGTATTTCTTTGGCCCATATGGAGGGAAAAATGAAGCCCCTCTCATCGGGGGAGGGGCTTTAGGAGGTGGTCACCAGGATATTGGAATCACTTCTTTTTTGGAAAAGCCTTTTCTAAAGCCTCTATAACAAGATGGACAGCAGCCAAATTCCATTTTTCCGGATTATCTTTGAGATATTTTGCAACGATTGCGCATATCTGAGCTACATTTACGTTTGCTGGGGCATCAAAGAATATCCCTTCGCCCGTATCAAAGACACCTATCACATAACTCGAGAACCTAGCTGCTCTCTGATAATTAGCATCAGCATCTTTCCTCTCTGCCGCTTCATAGCCACGCATAAACTCAACTAATTCATTTCCATTATAAAAATGAGCATTGGAATTAGATGAGGAAAAGAAAAAAATAGAGAATAGAACCATTGCCACAATGAAGGGCTTTGCCAGTTTCATAGGTTCACCTCCTCCGCAATTGTTCCCTTATTACCACAAATCCCAAAACAAATAAAGCCCCTCTTGCGGGGAGGGGCTTTTCGTTCTCAAGAAATCTTGAGATCATTAAGGGGAGGGGCTGATTTGGCCCATGAGCCTAAATGGAATAGTGTTACCTTGATATAAATATGGGGGGGTCACCCGGATGGCAAGGCCTTTGGGTTCCTTTCTAGTGGGATACCGGGACCCGGAATTTCCTTTTTCTGATTTAGACCTCATCTTGCCCGTTCCTCTCCATCCCGCCCGTCTTCGACAACGGGGATTTAACCAATCCTTACTTCTGGCTCGCTATTTCAGCCGAAAACACTCCATCCGCCTGGATTTCACTGCTCTCCAGCGGTCCCGCCCTACCCCGCCCCAGACCCAGCTCTCCGGCTCCCAGCGGCAAACGAATGTGCGGGGTGCTTTTCAGGTGAGAAGGCCTAAAGTGGTATCCGAGAAACGAATCCTCCTCATCGATGACGTCTTCACCACCGGGGCAACCGTGCGAGAATGCGCGAAGGTCTTACTCGGCGCAGGCTCCAAGCAGGTCGATGTACTGACTCTGGCCAGGGTTCCCTGAATGTCTTTTGTCCCTTTTTTTCTCGTCCTATTTATGATATAGATATTTCAATCTAGGGTGTTGTGGCCCGGATACCCCGCACCACCGGAATCTTCCCCCTGCTCAGTTTGGTAAAGGGCTTGGAAGAATTTGAACTTCATTTTCTGAATAGGAAAGGAAACATTTTCTATGGCTGAAATTCCGATTACCAAAGCTGATCCCAAAAAATTGAAGAAGAAACCCAAACCCGGGGTCGAGTTAGGCTTCGGCAAGATCTTCACCGATTACCTGTTTTTGATGGACTATAAAAAGGGAGCGGGATGGAAGCATCCCCGCATTGAACCCTACCGGCCCTTGTCTCTGGACCCGGGGGCCCTGGTTCTTCATTATGGCCAGGAAGTTTTTGAGGGTTTAAAGGCTTACCGATGGGCCAACGACGACATTTACCTCTTCCGTCCCCGCATGAACTATGAACGGATGAACCGTTCAGCCAGGCGGTTGTGCATGCCAGAACTGGATGTGGATTTGGCTCTTGAAGCAACCCAGCAGCTCATCCGCCTGGAGAAGGACTGGGTTCCCTCCACCCCTGGAGCCTCCCTGTACATCCGTCCGAACATGATCGGTGTCGAGCCGGCCCTGGGCGTGCAACTCTCGAAGGAGTTCCTTTTTTACATCATGCTGGGCCCGGTAGGCGCTTATTATCCCCAGGGTTTCAACCCGGTGGATATTTACGTCAGCGAAAAATATATCCGTGCGGCCCGCGGGGGCTTGGGGGAGGCAAAGACTTTAGCCAATTATGCGGCCAGCCTTCTGGCCCAGGAGGAAGCCCACGAAGAGGGGTTCACCCAGGTCCTCTGGCTCGACGCCATCGAACGGAAATACGTGGAAGAGGTGGGCACGAGCAACATCTTCTTCTATATCGGCGATGAGCTGGTTACCCCGCCTCTGGGGGGTACAATCCTCCCCGGGGTGACCCGGGATTCCGTTCTCCATATTGCCCGCAGATGGGAGATGAAAGTTTCCGAACGTATGATCAGCCTGGATGAAGTGTTGTCGGCGCTTGAGTCAGGCAAAGTAAAGGAGATTTTCGCCTCGGGGACGGCGGCGGTGATATCTCCCGTCGGGAAGTTGGCCTACCGGGGGAAAAAGTTCGTGATCCATGAGGGTAAAGTGGGCCCCCTGGCAAGGAAGCTCTACGACCACATCATGGGCATCCAGTACGGGAAATTTAAAGACCCCTATGGATGGATGATGAAGGTGATCTGAAAATTAATCATATGGATCTTCAGTAAAGTGCGCAAACCGAAAGCCAACGCTTGACTTTTGCATGAGCGTTGGCTTTTTTATGGAAGTTGGAATGATTGCACCGCGGGAATCATGGAATAGTGGAATGTTGGGCAATCGGCAAGGCAGGTATTCATTGCATTACCCATTATTCCAATATTCCAGCACCCCAATATTCCATATTCTCCCCGGGAGGAGCAAAATGAAAATGAAAATTAAGAAGGTAGCGGTAATTGGAACCGGAACGCTGGGAACTCAGATTGCCATTCATTCTTCCTTTCATGGGTATGAAGTGTCAGCTTACGACCCGGGTGAGAAGGCTTTTCAAAAGGTTTTGGAGATGATCAAGGTTCGGGTAGCAAATTCCAACCGCGAGCCTACCTTATCGTTGGAGAAGATACAGAACCAGGCCAAAAAGATCCGATTAGGCAAAAGCCTCGAAGAGGCGGTTCGGGGGGCAGATTTGGTTATTGAAGCAATCCCTGAAGATTTAGGATTGAAGCGACGGATATTTAAGGAAATGGATAAATATGCACCTGAAAAAGCTATTCTCGCTACCAATAGCTCCTCGATCCCCGTATCCCGGATCGAAAACGCCACCAAGCGGCCCGAAAGATGCCTTAATTTACACTTCTATTCCCTCGACCTGGGAAGGAATATCGTGGACGTCATGGGGGGAACGAAGACGTCTCTCGAGATCGTGGAAGCGGGTAAAGAATGGGTACGGTCCATTGGGTGTATCCCCCTGACCGTGAAAAAGGAGCTTCTGGGCTTCTGTTTTAATCGTGTATGGAGAGCGGTCAAACGGGAAACTCTCCACATGTGGGCGGGGGGATTCGTGGATTTCAGGGATATCGACCGGGGCTGGATGGTCTGGACCGGGATGTCTCAGGGGCCGTTTGGGGTTATGGATGCCGTGGGGCTTGATGTGGTGTACGGTATCGAAAAGGTCTATTATGATGAATCTAAGGACCCCGGGGATTATCCCCCCGAACCTCTCAAGGCGATGGTCGATCGGAATGAACTCGGCGTGAAAACGGGGAGAGGTTTCTATGCCTACCCCAACCCTGAGTACAAAAAACCGGAATTTTTAAAGGCGTAAATAAGAATGGAATGATGGAATAGTGGAACAATGGTATGATGGGTAATAAAATCAACCCCCAATTTTTTAATATCTCTCCAACCCCAATATGCCACTTTTCCAGCATTTCAATATTCCAGCATTAAAAGGAGGGTTTTATGGCAACCGTATTATTCATGGTGAAGGCCACGATTCCAAAGGATAAGGAAGCGGCATTTAACAAATGGTACAATGAAGAGCATGTTCCCATGCTTCTCCAGTTTAAAGGGGCAGTCAGCGCCCGGCGGTACAAAGCCATTTTGGGTGAGGATAAGTTCCAGTACCTGGCTATGTACGAACTCAGGGATGAGGCAACTTTCAAACGTCTCATGGAGTCGGACCACATGAAGGCGCTGAAAGCCGATTATGACGCCAAATTCGGGTCCGTGAGCGAACGCGCCAGGTTCGCCTACGTCCAGGTCTTTCCCTGATTCACAACATAGGTTTAAAGACACCCTACTATCCCCCCTATTCCCTGTCCGCCATTATGGGGCAAAGGGAAAATGGGGGGGATTGGGTCCTTACTCAACCAACCTCCCCTTTTTGGTGTAGGACCTACCCTTCCACTCAGAACCTTTTCTTAGCCAGAAGCGGATGGCAGACGTCCACGTCATGGCCAGATAAAAGCTTCCAATCAGGGGCAGGGCCAATGCAAAGCCTCTGAAAATGCCATAGAACTTGAGGGTGGGAAGATAACCCAGCATCATGGCCCCCAAGGAAGCAAGGGAAATAACCTTGGCCATGAGATTGGGAAAAAATAACCCTGCGATCGGCAGCCAGAAAGCGGTCATCATAAGAACCGTGCCCAGCAGCAGCAAAAGAGTGGAATAACGGAGTTGGGCAAAGGCGGTACGGGCTACCATGTTCCAAATCGGCGCCAGGTCATTATAGGAGCGATGGCTTAGTACGGAATGGGTCAGGCCAATCCAGGTCTTATGGCCAAGTAACTTGACCCTTTTGGCCAGGGCGCAGTCATCGATGAGCTCGCCTCGCAGGGTTTTGAAACCGCCAACCTCCTGGAGAAGGCGAGTTTCCAGAAGAATACAGCCGCCCGCGGCGGCAGCCACCCGGGGATAGCTGGAATTGGAAAGATGGAAGGAGTAGAGTACTTTAAAGAAGTAAATAAAGGCGGGCATGAATGATCGCTCCCAGAAGGTGATCATGCGGAGCTCAGCCATGAGGGAGATAAGCTGGAGGCCGTCTTCAGCCATCTTTTTTCGAAGCGCAGCAAGAATGCCCGCCCTTAACTCAATATCCGCGTCAATGAGCAAGGTCAGAGGCGTTCGGACATAAGGCAGACCTTGCTCCAGGGCCCATAGTTTGCCGCTCCAGCCTGCGGGCAAAGATTCACCCTCGACGATCCGCAGGTTGTCTATCGCCATTTGGAGAGTGGTTTGAACTGTCTCATCCGTCGATTGGTCATCCACCAGGACAATGCGGAGATGTTTACCCTGGGCCGCCAATCCCGACAATGAAACCCTGACGAATTCCGCTTCGTTCCGAGCGGGAATAAGGGCCGTGATGTCACTCAGATCGTCTCCGGCGGATAGGACGCCCGCTTCCAGAACCTCGCGAGTATCCCAGGGACGCCAGGGGAGGAGTAGAATGCCAAACCAAATTAGGGAACCGACTAGAGTTACATAGGTCCAGTCCATAGGTTTTTCGGCATCATCGAACCGGCAAATAATCTACCTTCGAAGAATATTTAGAAGGCGCGAAGAGAACCTTTATTCTTGCAACTTATATCACAGTTCGGTACTCTAAAAAAGGACCACGTATCGGCATGGAAGAGCTAGCGGAGAACGCCGGAAAAATAGCCATCATCCTAGCCCCGACGAAAAGGGACGGCAAACGGTCTTCGGTATTCCGACGGTTCGCCGTCTCACCCTCCTGACCCGTCAGGTCGGCCTAACAGAGATACATATCATCGGGAAGGTGAAATCCCTTCAACCCATTCTTTCCGATCTTATTCCCCTCGAAAGATTTCATCCGCTCGAGGACCCGGCATCCCTGAGACGGGTAATTGAAAAACTTGCCCTTCCTGATCAACAAAAGGTCCTGGTACTGAAATCCAATTATATTATCGATTGGGTTTCTTTGCGTCAGTTGGTCGAGATGGAGGCTTCCCCCCACTTTTATTATTATATGGACGCCATGGGAAATAATGGGGCGGAAAGGCTCTGCTGGACCACGCCTCCCTACCTTGTTTCTATCCTTCTTCATTTGTGGTCACCATCGTCAAATCTCCCCCTACGGGACGAGGCGCTTGCGGTAGCGGGCATAGCTGGGCTTCCCTATGCCCTCGACGGAGGAGAGGAACAGGCAAAGGTTGCGGAAAGTAAACTGATGGAAGCCGAGGCATCTCAAACCAAAGAAGAGGACGGCTTCTTAGCACGCCATTTGAACCGGCGGGTCTCCCGTTTCATCAGCACGGGGCTGGTTCTTACCCCAGTGACCCCGAATCAAATTACCCTTGTAGGGGCAGGCCTAGGAATGGTAGGTGCCTTCCTTTTTTCGTGGGCGGGCTACTGGCCTAAGCTCATTGGCTCCCTGCTCTTTCTCTTCTGTATCATTGCCGATGGGGTGGATGGGGAGATCGCCCGTTTAAAGCTGCAAGCGACCTCTTTTGGTCATTATCTCGACATAATTACGGACAACCTGGTACACGTTGCGATTTTCGTAGGGATGACTCTGGGCCTTTATCGGGATTCGGCCAACCCTGTTTATTTTTGGATATTATTATGGGCAAAAGGCTTTTCATCATTCAGCCATCCCACTACCGAACCCGATGCAGTTTAGCCATTCATAAAAGCCGCAAGAGGGCTCTGGTACCGCTGACCTTACCCTATCTGGCCGCCCTTACCCCTAAGGAGTGGAATGTCGAGCTGATCGACGAGCAATTGAGGAACCTCGATTTCCAGGCGCCAGTCGATTTAGTGGCCATTACGACCTGGACCATTAACTCTTTCCGGGCCTATGAAATTGCCGATCGCTTTCGGGAAAGAGGGGTGCCGGTGATTATGGGTGGCTGATCAGCGACAATTAGAATTCCCGTCTGACGACAATTAAAATTCCCGGTTCGCATGGGCTGAAGGTTAGGCTATCCAAGCTCTTGGACAAGGAGGTTTGGATGGTCACTGA
>Ga0187854_10001496_pt1 | contig 22879 bp, 20 predicted proteins | sample June2016WEW_6_15_FD_132445 | JGI IMG/M metagenome (GOLD analysis project Ga0187854, IMG submission 132445) | Peatland microbial communities from SPRUCE experiment site at the Marcell Experimental Forest, Minnesota, USA - June2016WEW_6_150 | ecosystem: Environmental > Terrestrial > Soil >...
CGCCACAGCGCCCGCGCCGTGGAGCGGACGAGCGCGACGTCGCACGTCTTGTCGGCGTTGCGCATGAGCAACGTCATTGCGTCGGCTCTGCTCGGAAACGCCCCTGGTCCGTGCGGGCCGAGCAAGTCCTCCAACTCGGCGCATATCCGCGACAGCGGCGCCCGGCCGCAGTAGTGGTCCGCAGCTATCTGGATGTAGCGAAACTCTGCCGTGAGCGATTCGGCGAGATCCGGCTGTGCCCGTGCCTCCAGGCACAGTGTGTCCACGCTCTCGAACTCCCTCAGCCCAAGGCGACACGTTGCGAGTGAAGCGGCCACCTGCCCGTCATATGGTCCCGATACCCGCCTCACCAACTCGAGCGCTTCGGCGCGTTCCTTCACCGCGCCCACGGAACCGGCGAACTCAGCGGCCGCGAGGCCGTGAGCCCGAGCGTCGGCGAGCCTCCCGGCGTGCTCCAAATGGAACGCCACTTCCATCTGCGCCGCCGGATTCCGCGCCGCCGACTCGGCGAGCACAAGAGCGAGTCGCGAGTGGATCCCGCGGCGCTCCGCCTTGCCGAGCGTGGTGCCGGCAAGCGGCGCGTAGCTGCCGTGGGCGAACGCGAGCCTGGTGCCATCACGACGCAGGAGCTGCGCACGGTCCAGCTCGTAGACCGCCGAGGCCAACTCCGCCGGCGCCAGCTGTGTCACGGCTTGGAGTTCGTGCTCGGCCAGGGGGCGCGCCGCGACCGCCAGCACTGCCGTGACGGATCGGCCGCCCGCCGACAGCGCGGCCAGTCGCATCGACGCGGACTGCTCGAATCGCGCTGTCGCGTTGTGCGGCTCGTCCGCGCTCCGAAGCAGCCACTCCGACGCGGGCCGGCTCCCGTCCGCGGGGATGGCCAGCGCCAGCTCGGTGGCGTGGAGCGGATTTCCCCCGGCGATTCGGGCCATCGACCCTACGACCGAGGCCGGTGCTTCCAGGCCCCGCCGAGTCAGCACGTCGCCGATAATGCGCCGAAGATGGACCTCCTCGAGAGGACCCACTCGCTGCAGCTGACAGTAACCCTGCGTCTTGGCCTGCGATGCGAACTCCCCCAGTTCCTCCCCGGCCTCCCCCGCCCGGACGACGTAGGCGAGCAGGGTGCGCTGCGTCGCCACCTGGCGCCCGAAGTAGTGGAGGAGCGCCAGCGTCGTCTCGTCGGCGTCCTGCACGTTGTCCACCACGAGCAGCAGAGGCTCCTCGTAGGAGATGGACTCGCCGGCGCGGCAGGTCGCCTCGCAGACGCGGTGGCGTACCGAGTCGTCGGCGGCGAGCGCCGGCGGCGCGTTGGGAAACCGCTCGCGCAGCTCGGGCGCCAGACGGCTCAGCTCGCTGATCCAGACCTGGCTGAGCGCGACGAACCCCGGTAGCTCGGCCATCTGGCGCACCAGCGTCGAGATCGGCGCGAACGGAACGCACCGCTCGGTGGGAAAGCAGCGCGCGATGCACGCCGCGCCGCCGGCCACGCGCACCTGGTCCACCAGCTTCGCGGCCAGGGCGCTCTTGCCGATGCCCGCGGGGCCGAGCAGCACGACGCACCCGCCCTGGCCGCCCCGGGCCGCATCCCAGGCCTGCCAGAGCCGCGCGAACTCGGCCGTGCGCCCGTACAGCGGCTTGGCGACCGGCGGGAGGGTCAGCTCGCCCACGCGGCCGGAAGGCTCCGCTCGGTCGCCGCTTCGAGCGCCGCTTCGCTGGCGCATCGCCCAGGCGCGCATCTCGGGCCCCGGCTCCGCGCCCAATTCCTCGTGAAGCCTCGTCTCGAACGCCGAGTACCGCCGCAGCGCGAGCGTGCGGTCCCCCAGCAGCGTCAGAGCCACGAGCTGCGCCAGCATCGCCGTCTCGTCCAGCGGGTCCAGCTCGAGCAGCGATTCCGCCACGGAGCGCATCTGCTCCCAGTCCCCCTCTGTGCGCGCAATACCGATCAGCTCGTGCAGGGCCCGCCGCATGGTTTCGAGCAGTCGGCGCCGCTCGGCCTCGAGCCAGCGCTCGAAACCGGGAGCGTTGTGGATCCAGATTCCCTCGAGCAGGTTGCCGCGCCAGAGCGCCCGCGCGTCGCGCTGCCGGTGCTGTGCGGCGCAGTGCTCGAACTCCACGACGTCGGACCAAATCACTCCTTCCCGGAGCAGCAGCTCGTCCTTCGCCGGGATGGTGACCACCTCAGCGCCAAGCATCTTGTTGATGAGCGACGTTGTCTGCGACAGCGAATGTCGGGCGCGGCTGACGTCGTCCTCGGACCAGAGCAGGTCAGTCAACTGGTCGCGCGGCTGCGCCTGGCCCTGGCGCCGCAGCAGAAAGGTGAACAGGGCCATCTGCTTCCGGGTGCGGAAGCCCAGCTTCCGGCCGTCGGCGCAGTGCAGCGACACCGGGCCGAGGCATCGGAACTCGAAGGGTGGGCGGCGGACGTCTTCGGAAGGCATCATGGGAAGCGCCGCTGGTTTGGTTCAGGCATAGCTAGCGTCGGGCCGTCACCTAACTGTCACCAAAACAGGGAGTTGCGCAATGAGCACCATTTATGTTCGGTGGGTCGAAGGGGCCCGCTCGCAGACGGCCTGCGCCAAGGCGGTCAGTCCGCCCCAGCCGCGCGGATCACAACTGACGTTATAGGAAATCATATCTCATTGAGCAGCAACAACTTGGCGCAGTCGTTGCCAAAACTGCTGATGATAGTCTGATGATAGCCCGGTGACGATCCGCGAGTAAGATAGCGGCCGATGACGCGATCGGATTTCGACATAAGGTCAGGAAGCTGGCTCTCAAGAAGAGGGCGATTGAGGCCCGCGAAGAAGCCGTGCAGTGAACCCTAGCACGGAGTCGCCAATGAAAGCGGTCGAACATCTATCGAGACGCTGTGGCCTTGCCGCGGCGGTCGCTGCGGCTCTGGTCGTCCTCGCTGGATGCAAGGATGAGGCAGTGGCGCCGCGAACAGCCGCCGACCCAACTGAGCCTAGGGTAAGCAGCGTTCTGGTCACCTCGCTCTGGAGACCATCGGAAACAGGGCTCAGGTATGTGGGGGCGACTAGCGGCCGAGGGTCGATGACCCCCGCGAAAGGCTGGGTCTTCACTTCAGGTGACCGACCAAGCGTGCTGAGCCTGTCTCCATCCGAGGTGGACTCGGCGCGATCGACGCTTTCGAGGAGTGCGATCGAGCTGGGCCAGCAGAGCTCTGTGGGCATCGACCGATTGAGCCCTTCGTCCGCAGCCGGGACACGCCTCCTGCGCCCAGCGTTCCACGGCAGGTCCATTGAAGGCGTTGCGCCGGACGGCAAGCTGATCCGCGTCCAGCTCCAGGAGGATTCGCCCCGGGCCGACAGGCCGCCCCGGGCCGCTGCAATCTTCGTCAACGACCGCCTGACAGAAGTCAGCCGCTACTCGTACGCCAAGGCGGGCACCGAATGGGTGCCGGTGAGAGCGGAGGTTACCCTGTTTGACTCCACCGGCTCGGTCGCCGCGGTTGTCTCCGAGAGTCTGACAGGTGGGGTAGGCGGGTCTTCTTCCTCCGGCGTTCTTGGTCTGGGCCGGCTCTGGGGTGGGGTGGCTCGACTCTGCAGGCAGTTCGGACGAGTGGCTCTGCCGACCTCGCTTCAGGCGGCGACCTTAAGTTCGGACGACCAATCCTGCTATACAGAGCTCCTGAATTCGCTAATAGCTGCGGGAGCCACTGGCGCATCTTTGGCCAGTCTCACCGGCGCCGTTACAGCCTGTGGTGGCTTCATCATCACGTGTGCGGCAATTCCGGAGGCTCTCACGCTCGCGGGACTGTCGGCTGCGACGCTTGGCACCGCGATCGCGACCTACTGGAACTGTGTGGCTCAGTCAGGCGGGGGCAGCGGGGGCGGGAGCGGCGGCGGCGGGGGCGGAAGGGGACCGAGCTGCGAGTACGAGGATTGGTACGTCAGCTACGACGGCGGGATGACGTGGGATTACTTCGGCACATACTACGTTTGCTACCAGAACCAAGAGTAGCGTGCCAGTTGCCAGCCCGCGTCGGCCGTTCCCAGCCGCCGGGACTGTCGGATTGCCTGTCACGCCCGCACAATGTGCCACCGTGGACGAGCAGCCCGAATGACAGGCCGACGCTTAGCAGCGCGATGCGCCTTGATGGTGGCGTGCTCGACCGCCTGCGCAGGTTGTGCCGGCGCCCCAGGGGCGCGGGCTGGCGGCGGGGTACTGCTTCCGACCGGGATCGCTCTGCTGGACTTCAACGAGTCTTATCCAGTTCAGGGACGAACAGCGCCGGCGCTCCTGAGCGAAATGCAGCGGAACGGCCCTGTATTCCAGGGGCAACGCGAGTTCGGCGGCTCGACTTGGACGATTCGCTATAGATGGCGTGGGACCAGCCCCGGAACGAGCGCGTGCACAGCGCAGGGGCTCGAGGTAGTGGTGCTGGTAACCACGACAATGCCGGAGTGGCGTGACGCCGACTCGGCAAGCGCGGAACTCCGGGGTCAATGGGCCAGGTTCATTGCTGCGCTTCGCGCGCACGAGGAGGGCCACCGGCGTATCGCTCTTGAGGCGGCGACCGCAGTCCAGCGCCGCCTCGAGGACCTACAGGTTGTAGACTGCTCGTCATATGCGCGAGAGGCCGAGTCGGCCTATCGCCACCTGCATGACCTGCACGTCGCGAGGGACGTGAGGTACGACGCAACCACTCAGCACGGCATCCTGCAGGGCGCAGTGTGGCCTCCTCCCGGCCCGGCCCCCTAGTCGGCGTGAGAGCCCAACGCGTCCCCTGCGTCTCAAGTTGTAGCGAGCGGCGGCATCTGAGGGTTGTCCGCAGCCGGGGGCGTAACATCTCCAGTCCGCGCCTAGACCGATGGGCGCGGTAGGCGACCCCGACCCTCGGCCGCTCTCGCGTTATCCGTCATCGGGGCCGAAGCCGAGAGTAGGCGGACTTTCGATAGGTCGTCGTCGTTTAGGAGCCGTTTCGGAATGAAGTGCGTTACATCAGTTCCGCGGAAGAGGAGGAACTCGGGAGTCTCCTTCACCCAGGCGATCAAGGACCACGGCAGGAACGTCGTCTCCCAGTTGCCGCGCACGAAGAGCCCCTGTTCCGACACCCATCGCTCCTCAAGCGCCAAGTCCGCGACTCCTCTGCGCATCCGCCGGACCTGGAGCCGCGGGAGGACGCGCGACCAGACCTCGTCAAAAAGAAGTGCGAACAAGGCCACGCCCTCGCACGCCACGAAGGCGGGGAGGACGCCGTTGACGGGGCCAGTGTGGAGAACCCACGCCGCGAACAACGGGAGTGCCATCGCGATCGGTAGTGTCCGCAGGACAACACCATAGGACCGGACGCCAGGCAGGGCCAGGTACGAAGCACGTGCTGCGCGACCCCACTCTGCGCCATCCAGAGCAAAGTGCACCGAGACGGCCGAGTCGAAACCTGGAGGGACCTCTGTCATGGATAGGTTCCCAAGACCTCATGATGCTCGTGCATGCTCGTCGATCTAGCCGGCGCGTATGGCTAGCTCCACCTCTCGGACCACGTCTTCGGCCCTCTTCCCCGCAGCCTCGGCGTGGAAGTTCACCACGATCCGGTGGCGGAGGACCGGGAGCGTCACCGCCGCCACGTCCTCCAGGTCCGCCATCGGGCGGCCGTCCATCGCCGCCCGCGCCTTCGCCCCCAGCACCAGGTACTGACTCGCCCGCGGCCCCTCGCCCCAGGCCACGTACTCCTTCACCGCCTCCGGCGCCAACGCATCGCTCGGCCGCGTCATCCGCGCCAGCTTCACCGCCGTCTCCACCACCACCTTCGGCGCGGGCACCCGCCGCACCAGCCCCATCAGCTCGAGCAGCTCCTCGGCGGAGAGCACTGGAGAGAGCACCGCCGCCGACTCCCCCGTCGTCCACTCGACGATCTTCTCCTCCTCGTCCTTCGACGGGTACTCGACGTGCAGCTCGAACATGAACCGGTCGAGCTGCGCCTCGGGCAGCGGGTACGTCCCCTCCTGCTCGATCGGGTTCTGCGTCGCCAGCACGAAGAACGGCTCCACCAGCTTGTAGGTCTGGTTCGCCACCGTCACCGCGTGCTCCTGCATCGCCTGGAGCAGCGCCGCCTGCGTCTTGGGCGGGGTGCGGTTGATCTCGTCCGCGAGCACGATGTTCCCGAACAGCGGCCCCGGCACGAACCGGAAGCTCCGCCGCCCCGTCGTCACGTCCTCCTCGATGACCTCGGTGCCCGTGATGTCCGAGGGCATCAGGTCCGGCGTGAACTGGATCCGCGAGAACTTGAGGCTCAACGCCTCCGCCACCGACGAGACCATCATCGTCTTCGCCAGTCCCGGCACGCCGACCAGCAGCGCGTGCCCGCCCGAGAGGAGCGCCGCGAGGATCCCGTCCAGCACCTCGCGCTGGCCCACGATCCGGCGCCCCACCTGGTCGAGGAGGCGCGCGCGGGCCGCGGCGAGCCGCTCGAGCAGCTCGACGTCGCGGTCGCCCTGGGCGGGGAACGGCAATGTGCTCATCGGACCCCAGGATACCCCGTGGGCGGCGGTTGGGTCAATTCGGCAGCGCGTGGTCTTCCAAGGCCGCAGGCCCGGTGGTAGCATAGCGGCATGCATACAGGCCGAAGGTCCGCCGTGGTCGCCGCCGCGCTGGTTCTGGCCGCAGCCGCCCCTCTGGCCGCGCAGGAGCGGCACGGCCAGGTCCGCATCGAGAGCTTCTTGTCCGCCGCCCTCGGCGTCCCGAAGCACTACGTCGTCTACCTGCCGCCGTCATACGCGCGCCAGACGCACCGGCGGTATCCCGTCGCCTACTACCTCCACGGCCTCACCGGCAACGAGGGGGACTGGGTCACGCTCGGCGGGATCGATCGCGTCGCCGACTCGCTCATCGGCGCCGGGATGCCGGAGATGATCCTGGTCATGCCCGACGGCGACGACGGCTGGTACACCAACTGGGAGACGCCGCGCGGCTTCGCGGCGTGCATGATGGACACGCTGGTCTCCGGCTCGGCCAGTTACTGCGTCGAGCACGAGCGCTATGACGACTACATCGCGCACGACCTGATCGCACACGTGGACTCGGCCTATCGCACGCTGGCCACGCGTGCGCACCGCGGCATCGCCGGGCTCAGCATGGGAGGGTACGGCGCGATCGTCCTGGCGCTCCGGCATCCCGATCTCTTCGCGGCCGCGGCGAGCCACTCCGGCGTCCTGTCCCCCCTCTATTCCGGGCCACGCCCGTTCGCAGGCCCCGCGACGTACCTGAACAGCGCCGATGCGATTCACGCGGCGTGGCACGGCCTCTGGCACGCCATCAGCCCCGCCTTCGGCACGGACACCACCGGCTGGTATGCCCGCGACCCCGCTCGACTGGCGCGCAAGCTCCAGGCGGGCGGCGGGCCGATGCCGGCGATCTCGTTCGACGTGGGCGCGGAGGACGGCCTCGCCGACCAGAACCGCGCCTTCCACTGGGAGCTGGGGCAGATGGGCATCGCCCACACATATGCGGAGTGGCCGGGCAAGCACGACTGGAAGTACTGGCCCGCGCACGTCGGCGAGAGCCTGCGCTTTCTGGCCGCCCACATCGCGCGCTGAGCCAGCGCCGCAGCCCATCGCGCCCAGCTTTGCCACCCATTTCACAAGGGGTATATTTCCGCCCGCCGAATGGCCCAGGACCCGGACGAGAACGCTGAAAGCCGCGGATTCGGCGCGGGTTATTCGATTGTGGCTGCCGGGTTCCAGTTGGCGCTTTCCATCGTGCTCTTCCTCGGCGCCGGCTTCCTGCTGGATCGCTGGCTTCACACGAAGCCGATCTTCACCCTGATCGGCGTGCTGGTGGGCCTCGGCGCAGGGATGTACGTCTTCATCCTCCGCGTGCTCGCGGAGTCGCCGAAGCGGAAGCAGAGGGGCGGCACGCCGGGGAAGGCGCCGTGAGCTGGGTCCTGCGGATGGCGCTGATCGGGAGCGCGGCCGAACTCGTGGTGGTGGCGCTGGCGCTGGTGGATGCGGGAGTCGCGGGGCTGGTGGCCGCGCTGGTGGGCGGCGGCATCGCGACCTCGGCGCAGGTCACGGCCGTCGCGCTGCTCCGGCCGGGGATGAAGGCCCAGACCCCCGAGTTCGTGCGGCGTTGGGCGTCGGGGATCGCGATCCGGGGCGTCTCGGCGCTGGCGGTGGTGCTTTTCGTGTTCGCGACGAAGGCGGTGCTGCCGCCGCTCTGGGTGGTGCTGGGATTTCTCGCCGTGCTGCTGACGCTCCTTTACGCGGAGACGCGGTTCCTCGAATGATGCAGGCACCCGACATCGGCCGGATGATCCTCGAGCGCACGGGGGACGCGCACGAGATCGAGATTCCGTTCGGCGACCTCCTCGGCATCAACCCGTGGCAGTTGCCGACCGGCTGGGTCGTGCGCGTGGGGCGCACTGCGATCGACCTCTCGCCGACCCGCAACGTCGTGTTCATGGTCGTCGCGGCGGTGCTGGTCTGGCTCACGCTCTTCCTCACCGGCCGCGCCCTGAACCGCCAGCGGGCGGAGGGGAGCGGCGCGCCGCACGGCCTGGCGAACATGGTCGAGGCGGCCGTCCTGTTCGTCCGGAACGACGTCGCCATCGCCAGCATCGGGCACAAGAACGGCGCCAGGTTCGCGCCCTACATCCTCACCCTGTTCTGGTTCATCCTCTACTGCAACCTGCTCGGGCTCATCCCCTACGGCGAGAAGCCGACGGGGAGCTTCATGGTGACCGGCGCGCTGGCGCTGACCGCGCTGGTCACGATCGAGGTGTCGGGGATGGTGGCGCTCGGCCCGAAGGGGTACCTCAAGACGATCGTCTTCACGCCGCCCGGCACGAGCGGGATCGGAGCGGTGCTGCTCACGCTCATCATGACCCCCATCGAGATCATCGGGAAGCTGGTGAAGCCGTTCGCGCTGATGCTGCGACTCTTCGCCAACATGGCCGCGGGCCACTTCGTGATGCTCTCGCTCCTGGCCCTGATCTTCCTGTTCGGCAACATCGCGTACTTCCGCTGGCTCATCGCCGGCGGGTCGGTGGCGTTCGTGCTGTTCATGATGGCGATCGAGCTGCTGGTGGCGTTCATTCAGGCGTACGTTTTCGCGCTGCTCACGTCCACGTTCATCGGGCTGCTGCAGCACGAGCATTAGTCCACGCATCACCTTTCGGGAGGTAGTCAGATGTTCATGCAAGCCGTAGCTGACGCGGCCGCGGTCGCGAAGAACAACAACGCGCTGCTGGGCGCCGGGCTGGGGCTGGGGCTGGCGGTGATCGGCGCCGGGCTGGGGATCGGCCGGATCGGCGGCCAGGCGGTCGAGGCGATCGCGCGGCAGCCCGAGGCGTCGGCCGACATCCGGGGCGCGATGATCCTGACGGCGGCGCTGGTCGAAGGCGTGGCGCTGGCGGCGGTGGTGTTCGCGCTCCTCTTCAAGGTGCTGTGATGCCGGCGCTGAGCCTGCTCCTGCAGGCGGGTGAGGCGGCCCCCAAGGGACCGTTCACCATCAACCCCGGCGTCTCGATCTGGACGCTGGTGATCTTCCTCATCCTGATGGTCGCGCTCGCGAAGACGGCGTGGCCGGCGATCCTCAAGGCGGTCGAGGAGCGGGAGAAGAAGATCCAGGCGCAGATCGAGGCGGCCGAGAAGGCGAACCGGGACGCGCAGCAGGTGCTGGCGGACTACCAGAAGAAGCTGGCCGCCGCCCAGGGCGAGGCGCAGGAGCTGCTCGCCGCCGGGCGCGCGGCGGGGGAGAAGCTGCGTGAGGAGATCATGACCCGGGCTCGCGCGGAGCACGAGGAGCTGATCGGCCGGGCGCGGCGCGAGATCGTGGCCGAGCGCGAGAAGGCCGTGGCGGACCTGAGGCGCGAGGCGGTCGAGCTGACACTCGCCGCCGCGGGCAAGGTGATCGAGAAGAACCTCGACACCGAGGCCGACCGCCGGATGGTCCAGGACTACCTCAACAGCCTCAAGAGCACGCAGTCGTGAGGGACACCCCCGTCTGCCGCAACTACGCCGAGACGCTCCTCGCCGTGGCCGAGAAGGAGAAGCAGGTGCAGCGCTACGGCGAGTTGATCGAGACCGTGGCGGGGGTGTTCATGGCGGATCCCAAGCTCAAGGGGATCTTCATGTCGCCGCGCGTGCCCAAGCAGACGAAGCAGAAGCTGATCGAGGAGGCGTTGTCGAAGGTGGCGCCCCCGTCCTTCGTCCGCTTCCTCCAGCTGGTCGTGCAGCGCGGGCGGCAGTATCTGCTCGCGGACATCGCGGAAGAGTACGAGCAGCTGGTGGACCGCCACCTGAACCGCGTGCACGCCGTCGTCTCCACCGCGCGGCCGGTGGACGAGAAGCTGGCGGCCGCCGTCCGGAAGCGGCTCACCGTGGTGTTCGCCAAGGAAGTCCTCCCGCATTTCCGCGCCGATCCGGCCCTGCTCGGCGGGGTGATCGTGCGGGTGGGCGACCGCGTGTTCGACGGGTCGCTGCGGCGCAAGCTGAAGCTGCTCCAGCGCCTCATGCTGCAAGCCCCGCTAGGCGGCAACGCCGCCACGGAGTAAGCTTTACGGGTGCACGCGCTCGCCGCGGTCGCCGTCCTCCTCCTCCAGCAGCCCCAGCTCCCGCCCTCGACGGGGCCGCGGTCGTATTTCCAGCAGGAGATCCGGTTCACCACGCAGGCGCGGCTCGACGAGCCCAGCGGCGTGCTGAGCGCGACCGGGCGGCTGAGCTACAAGAACAACAGCCCCGACACGCTCACTCAGATCGCGTTCCACCTCTATCTCAACGCCTTCCGCCCCGGTTCGAAGTGGGTCGCGCATGAGCAGGCCGAGAACGGCTACAGCAACTGGGCCCGGCTGCCCGATCCGTACTACGCCTACGAACGGCTGAGCCGCGTCGCGATCGGCGGCGTCGGCGTGGAGGCCCGGTACCCCGGCGCACCCGACTCGACGGTGGCCGTGTTCGCGCTGCCCCGGCCGCTGGCCCCCGGCGATTCGACCGCGGTGGATCTCGACTGGACCGCGCGGCTCAGCGTGATCCCGCGGCGGCAGGGGTGGCGGGGCCGGCGCTTCGACTTCGCCGAGTGGTATCCGGAGGTCGCGACCTACGACCGCTACGGGTGGGAAGCGCACCCGCTCTATCCCGAAGGCGAGTTCTACGGCGAGTACGGGACCTACGACGTCACGCTCGATCTCGCGGCCGACCAGGTCTGCGGCGCGACGGGCGTCCCGGTCGAGGGGGATCCCGGCTGGTCCGCCGCGCGCGCGACGCCGGAGACACCGGTGACCCTGCAAGCGGACTGGTACGCGGGGTCCGGGGTCCGGGGTCAGGAGCCGCGGGATTCGACTCCCCAGCATCCCGGACCCCTGATCCCGGGCCCCGGATCCCGCAAGAAGATCCGATTCTACGCCGAGCACGTCGAGCACTTCGCCTTCTCCTGCAACCCCGACTACGTGTACGAGGAGGGGCACTACGGCCCGACGGTGGTCCACGTCCTCTATCTGCCGACCGACACGTCGTGGGCGCACGGCGTCGCGGTGGGGCGCACCGAGCGCGCGCTGGCGTGGCTCGACTCGCTCTACGGCCCGTACGCCTGGCCGCAGGCCACCGCACTGCACCGGATCGAGGGCGGCGGCACCGAGTTCCCGATGATGGTGATGCTCGGCGGGGACGGGCAGGGCCTCATCCTCCACGAGGTGGGGCACGAGTACACCTACGGCATGCTGGGCAATAACGAGTGGAAGGAAGGGTGGCTCGACGAAGGGTTCACGAGTTTCCAGACGCTGTGGGCCGAGCAGCGCTGGGGGCTGGCGGGGTCGGACGAAGGCCTCCAGACCTACATCCTCCAAATGGACCTGGTGGGCTGGAGCCAGCCGGTGGTGCTGCCTGCCGAGGAGTATGCGAACTACGCCGTGTACGCCTCGATGATCTACACGAAGGGCCAGCTGATCTACGAGATGCTCCGCTACGTGCTGGGCGAGGACACGTTCCGCCGGGCGTTGCGGGAGTACTATGCGCGGTACCGGTTCAAGCACGTTTCCTCGGAGGCCTTCCAGCAGGTCTGCGAGGACGTCTCGCACCAGGACCTTGGCTGGTTCTTCGCCGAGTGGCTGCACGGGACGCCGAAGGTGGACTACGCGCTGCGGAAGGTGCGGCGCCGGCAGACCGCAGACGGGTGGACGACGGACATCGAGATCGTGCGCCTTGGCGACGGGGTGATGCCGGTGGACATCGCCGTGCCGGTGGGCGACACGACGCTCATCGTCCGGGCGCGCGGGATGGACCGGTCGGAGACCGTCGAGGTGCGCACGGCGACGGAGCCCGGCCGCATCGAGCTGGACCCCGCCCGGCAGACGATGGACTGGAACTACCTCAACAACCTCGAGGGGCCGCACGTCCCCTTCCGTCCCCTGGTCGGCACGGGCCGCGTCGAGAACCGCCTCGGCTGGGGGGAGACGACGCCGTCGTCGCGCGACCGTCTGGTCGTGAACTGGCTGCCGCTCGCGTGGTACGACAACGCCGGCGGGGTCACGGTGGGCTTCCAGACGCGGTCCAACTACCTCGGCCTGTTCGACCGGAACGAGACCGAGTTCACGTGGCCGACCGGCCTCCGGGACGGTCCCGCGGGCCTGGGCGGGCGGTGGCGCCCGGATTTCTACATCTCGCTCAAGGATCCGGCGAGGGACCCGCGCCCGCGGGTGCAGAGTGAGGTGGCGGCCTGGTCGGTCGAGGGTCGCACCGGCGGGCGGCTCGCGGGCACACTGGACCTGACGCGCGAACTGGGCGGGCCGGAAGCGGCGAGCGCGGGCGCGAGTGCTACGCTGATGACGGTGACGGACGCCGCGTACCTGGACCCGCAGCGCTGGGATGACGCCAACACGGCCGAACTGACTATGTGGGCGGCGCACACGCGGTTCGGCGCCCGGAGCACGCGGAGCGCTCGCATCGAGTTGACGGCGGGTGAAGCCTTCGCGGTCGAGACGCCGAATATCATTCCCTGTGTGACGGATCTGATGAGCACGAGTTCCCCGTGCCCGCCGCTCACGCTCGCAGTCCGAGGGCGCACGTACGCGCGAGGCTCGATCGTGTCCCGGCGGTCCTGGCAGCTGGGCAGCTTCGACCTCGGCACGCGCGCGATTCTGGCCGGCACGATAGGCGGGACCGCGGTGCCCATTCAGCGGCGGTTCTTCATCTCCGGCGCCGATCCCTATGCGACCTTCGACAACCCGTTCCTCCGGAGCCGGGGTGGCCTGTTCACGGGCGACGATCCCTACCACGCACCCGGCGGCGGCGACGTACGGGGCTTCATCCCCCAGGCGGCGGCCTCGTGGCTCGCCGGCCTCGGAGTCGAGGCGGGGCCGCGGCTGGTGGACCGGCCAGAGCGGCGGCTGTTCAGCAGCGTGTCGGTCGTGGTTTTCGCGGATGGCGCGCTACTCGACCGGGCGGCCGTGGGCCGCGACGCCGTAGCGGACGCCGGGTTCGGCATCCGGGCCACGCACCGCATCGGCCCCACCAGCTTCGTCACGCGGCTCGACTTCCCCCTGGCCGTCTCGCTCCCGATCTACGCGGTGGGGGGCAAGGCGGGGGACGGCGTGCTCAAGGCGCGCTGGGTCTGGAGCCTGGAGGCGGCGCTGTGATCGGGAGCGGCGAGCAGGGGCTCGACCGGCGGGGCTTCCTTTCGGAGGCGACGAAGTACCTGGCGCAGCAGGCGGGGAACCTGCTGGCCGAGCGGTACGCCCCGCGCCGGTACTACCGTCCGCCGGGCGCGGTGTCGGAGCCGGCGTTCCTCGCGGCGTGCACGCGGTGCGGGTACTGCTTCGAGGCGTGTCCGGTGGACGCGATCGTCGCCGCTCCGCCCGCGGCCGGGCTGGCCGCCGGGACGCCGATCATCGAGCCGCTGGTCCAGCCGTGCATCGCCTGCGAGGGGATGTTCTGCGCCCAGGTCTGCCCGACCTCGGCCCTGGTGCCGCCGCTGGACGGTTGGGCGCGCGAGCGGATCGGCGCCCTCGGCCTGCTGACCGACCGCTGCATCGCGTTCCAGGGGATCGAGTGCGGCGTCTGCGCCCGCGTCTGCCCGGTCGGCCCGGCGGCGCTCGACCTCGACGCGCAGGGCCGGCCCGTCCTCGGCGCCGCGTGCGTCGGCTGCGGCGTGTGCGTCCGCGCGTGCGTGACCACGCCCTCTTCCTTCACCCTTGCACTGCCGAGCGCCGCGTGACTCAGCACCCGGAGAAGTTCGAGCCCAGGAAGGTCGAGAAGCCCTGGGGCTACGAGATCCACTGGGCGGTGACCGACCGCTACGTGGGGAAGCTCCTGCACATCGAGGCGGGCCAGCTCCTGAGCCTCCAGTACCACAACCAGAAGGACGAGTCCATCTACGTCCTGCGCGGCCGGATGATCTTCCGCTACAAGGACGCGCGGGGCGAGCTGGTGGACCGCGAGATGATCGCCGGCGAAGCGCAGCACGTGCCGACCGGCATGGTGCATCAGTTCGAGGCGCTCGAGCACACCGACGTGCTCGAGGCTTCGACGCCGCATCTGGACGACGTGGTCCGTCTCAAGGACCGCTACGGGAGGGCGTAAGGTGCAGGTCATCATCCCGCTGGCCGGCAAGGGCACGCGGCTCCGGCCGCTGACGCATCTGGTCCCGAAACCGTTGATCAAGGTGGCCGGGCGCCCCGTCCTGGACTGGGTGATGGACCGGCTCGAAGGGCTCGACGTCGAGGAGCTGATCTTCATCACCGGGCACCTCAAGGCGCAGGTCGAGACCTACGTCCGGAAGCGCTATGCGATCCCCAGCCGCTTCATCGAGCAGAAGGTGCAGGACGGCACCGCGGGCGCGGTGAACCTGGCGCGGCCCGCCGTCCACGGTCCGGTGATGATCATCTTCGTGGACACGGTCTTCGACGCCGACCTCTCCGTCGTCAAGACGAGCAGCGACGACGGGATCATCTGGGCCAAGGAGGTCGAGGACTACCAGCGCTTCGGTGTCGTCGTCACCGACGCGAAGGGCTACATGACGAAGATCATCGAGAAGCCAAAGGAGCCGATCTCGAAGCTGGCCAACATCGGGCTCTACTGGATCCGGAACGTGGAGCAGATGTGGCAGGGCATCGATCACGTGCTGGCCTCGCCGCGGAACAAGGGGGAGTGGTTCCTCACCGACGCGTTCCAGTGGATGATCGAGCGCGGCGCCCGGATCCGGACGGCCGAGGTCGCGGGGTGGTACGACTGCGGGACGGTGGAGACGACGCTGGAGACGAACCGAATACTACTGGAACAGCAGTTGCCGGACGGCACGTTGCCAGGAAGGGCGTCGGTGGGCGGCAAGAAGCGGAAGACGGCCGCGCGGCAGTTCAGCCCGTCGGTCAAGATCGTCGAGCCGGTGTACATCGACGCCGACGTGGTGATCGACGAGTCTACGGTCGGACCCAACGCGAGCATCGAGGCCGGAACGGTGATCCACGGCAGCACGGTGACGAACGCCATCGTCGGCCAGCGGTGCCGGATCGAGCATTGCCACCTCGACGGGGCGATGCTGGGCGACGACGTGGTGGTGAAGGGACTCCGCGGCGGCGGCGCCCTCGGCGCACACTCCGAGGTCAGAGCCGGCTAGGCGTAGCGCGCCATCGCGAGGTCCACGATCTCGCGGAGCATGTCCGTGTAGGTGCGCCCCGACGCCCGCGCCGCCATCGCGAACTCGGCGCCGGACGAGAGCCAGGGGTTGGGGTTCCCCTCGAGGACGTAGATCTCGCCCTTGGGCGTCAGCCGCAGATCGATCCGGCCGTAGTCCCGCAGCTTGAGCGCCCGGTAGGCCGCGATCGCCCGCTCCTGGATCTTCTCCACCAGCGTCTCGTCCAGGTCCTCGACCACCCGCGAGCGCACCCGCTTGTAGATCCGGGAGCCCTTCTCCCACTTCACTTCGCCGCTCGCGATCTTCGGCGTCCCGCGCGGCAGCCGGGAGAGGTCCATCTCCACCAGGGGCAGCGCCTCGGGCGTCTCGTCTCCCAGGATCGCCGCGTAGATCTCGCGCCCCTCGATGTACTCCTCGATCAGCGCCGGCGAATCGAACTCGGCGTGGATGTAGTGGATCCTCTCCATCAGCTCCTTGACGCTGCCCACCACCGACGCGGCCTCGATCCCGATGGAGCCGTCCTCCGCGATCGGCTTCACGATCAGCGGGAACGCGATGTCGTGCGCGTGGCCCACACGCCCCTTGTAGGAGACGGCGAAGAACGGCGTCCGGATCTTGTGGAAGGCAAAGACTTTCTTGGCGAGCGACTTGTCCTGCGCCAGGTAGAGGCCGTGGGGGTTGGCGCCGGTGTACGGCTTGTCCAGGAGCTCGAGGTAGGCGGCGAGGTGCATGTCCTTCGTGTCGTCGCCGGCGTACGACTCGGTCAGGTTGAAGATGAGATCGGCGTTGCAGCGCGCCACGGCGAGGAGGCTGGGGTCGTTCCCGTCCACCACGAGGTACGACGGGTGGTGCCCGAGCTTCCCCAGCGCCTCGAAGATCTCCTCGCGGTCGAGCTTGGGCCGAGGTGCGCGTCCGTTCCTGCGCTTGCGCGAACGCGGCGGCGGCGCGACGCCCGGCGTGGTGGGCTCCTCCACGCCGTCGTCCCAGGTGTCGTAGAGGATCGCGATCTTCAGCCCTGTCTGGCTCATGCGGTCCCCGTGGCGCTTCGCCCTACGGTAATACGCGGCGCGGCGGCCGACAATGCGCCGAAGGCACCTTCGTTCGGAGGACTACGAGTCCGACAGGCCCGCGGCGGCGCAGGTTACGAGGAGCGCGCGGAACAGCCCGGCCGGGGCGTCCACGTTCTCGTACCACTCGGTCTCGAGGTGCGCGTCGCCGCCGCGCCCGCCCGCCCCCAGCGCGATGCCGGGGACGCCGCGGCTGATGGCGATGTTGGCGTCGGTGGAGGCAGCCGCCAGCTCCGCTTTGTGTCCCACCGCGACGGTGGCGGAGACGGCCGCCTGGACGAGCGCGTGCGCCGGCGCCGTGGTTCCCGAGGGGCGGTGGCCCAGCGGGATGATCTGCAGCGTGAGCGGCAGGGTGCCGGCGGCGCGGCGCCGGTTGGCGACGTCGAGCGCGCGGGCCAGGGCCTGCGTGACCCCGCCGTAGAGCGCGTCCAGCGCCTCCTCGCTCTCGGAGCGGAGGTCCAGCTCGAGCCAGGCTTCGAGCGGAATGGTATTGAGACCGGAGCCGCCGCCGATCCGGACGACGCTGGCGGTCGTGCGCGGCTCGGCGGGCAGCGGCAGCTCGCCGATCGCCGCGGCGGCGACGCCCACGGCGTGCGTGGGGTTGGCGACGCCGAAGGCGGCCCACGAATGGCCGCCGGGTCCGCGGAACGCGGCGCGCAGGCGGCGCGAGCCGAGGGCGCGATGGACCACGCGATCCGTCCCCGCGCCGTCCAGGGCGATGAAGGCCACGGGCTGGAACGCCGGGTCGCTGAAGAGGTGCTTCGCGCCGGCCAGGTCGCCGGCCCCTTCCTCGCCGGTGGTCGCGACGAAGGTCACCGGGACCTTCGTCCGGATCCCTGCCTGGGCCATCGCTCCGGCCAGCGCCACGATGCCCGCCAGCCCTCTGGCGTTGTCGCTGATCCCCGGCGCGATGTAGCGCGGCCCGCGCTGCCGCACCGTCAGGTCGGTCCCGGCGGGGAAGACGGTGTCGAGATGCGCGGCGACCACGACCCCGGTGCCTTCGGTTCCCGCGCGCCGGGCGATCACGTTGCCGGCCGTGTCGCGCCGCTGGGCGTCCAGGCCCATGGCCCCGAGCCGCTCGGCCAGGGCGTCGGCGCGGAGGCGCTCGTCGCCGGTGGGCGCGGGGATCGCAGCGATGCTGCGCTGCCACGCGAGCGTCTCGCCGTCGAACCGCTCGAGCCATTCGCGGGCCCGCTGGACCTCGGGGCGCGACGCGACGATCTCGGTCTCGGAGGGCACGCGCGGAGCCTAACCGCCGCCCCGGGGCGTCGCAAGCGCGCTTGACGCGCGAGCGCCACACCGCGCAGACTGTACCGAGGCTGACCCTTTGACCGAATCCTCAGACCTCATTTTCGACTGGAACGCCGCCGGCGCGGCGTTCGACTGGTCGACCGCGCGCGTGGATCTCAACGACGAGACCCTCCGCGACGGCCTCCAGTCGCCGTCGGTCCGCGACCCGTCCGCGGAGCAGAAGGTCCGGCTCCTGCACCTCATGGCCGACCTCGGCATCGCCGCGGCCGACATCGGGTTGCCGGGCGCGGGGCCGCGGGTCCGCGAGCAGGTGCTCAGGCTGGCCACGGAGATCCGGGACGCCCGGCTCGCCATCTCCCCCAACTGCGCGGCCCGCACCGTCGTCGGCGACATCGAGCCGATCGTGGAGGTCTCCCAGAAGGTCGGGATCCCGATCGAGGCGGCGACCTTCATCGGCTCGTCGCCGATCCGCCAGTTCGCCGAGGACTGGACCCTGGACAAGATGCTGGCGGCGAGCGAGGCGGCGGTGACGTTCGCCGTCTCGCACGGCCTCCCGGTGATGTTCGTGACCGAGGACACCACCCGCGCCCGGCCCGAGACCATCCACGCGCTGTATTCCAACGCGATCCGCTGGGGCGCGCGGCGCATCTGCGTGGCCGACACGGTGGGGCACGCCGTGCCCCAGGGCGTGCGCCGGCTGATGCACTTCGTGCGGGACGAGATCATCGGTCCGTCGGGCGAGGACGTGAAGCTCGACTGGCACGGACACCGCGACCGCGGGATGGGGGTCATCAACTGTCTGGCGGCCATCGAGGCCGGCGCCGACCGGGTGCACGCGACCGCGCTGGGCGTGGGGGAGCGCGCGGGCAACGCCGAGATGGACCTCCTGATCGTCAACCTCCACCTGCTCGGCGTGTATCGCGGCGACCTGGCGAAGCTCCGCGACTACTGCAACGCGGCGTCCGAGGCGGTCGGCCGCCCGATCGGCGTGGACTACCCGGTCATGGGCGCGGACGCCTTCCGCACCGGCACCGGCGTGCACGCCGCCGCCATCCTCAAGGCGCGCAAGAAGGGCCAGGACTGGCTGGCCGACCGCGTCTACTCGAGCGTGCCGGCCGGTGCGCTCGGCATCTCGCAGACGATCGAGATCACCCCCGTCTCGGGGATGTCCAACGTCCGGTACTGGCTCGAGGCGCACGGGTACGATGCCGGGAACGAGCGGTACGCCCGGGCGCTGTTCGACGCCGCCAAGCACACCGACCGCGCGCTCACGGAGGCCGAGTGCCATGCGGTCCTGACCCGCGTGGGGTCGTAGCGTGAGCCCGCCGGAGTACCGGGATCTCGTCCGGTCCTACCTCGATCTTCGCTGGCAGCTCGACCCGGTCGCGGCGACGCAGGCCGGCGTGCACGTGCACGACGGCCGCCTCGGCGACTTCGGGCGCCCGCAGGTCAAGGCCGCGCTGGCAGCGCTCAAGGCCACGGCCGCGGCCTTCGAGTACTGCGAGGTGGACTCGCGCGCGGACGAAGTGGACCAGACCGCCGTCCTGAACGATCTCCGCTCCACCATCGCCCGGTTCGAGAAGGAGAAGCCGCAGGAGGCGAGCGCGGAGTTCCACATCTCGCATCTCTTCAACGGTCTGTTCGCCCTGCTGCTGCGCCCCGACGAGCCGCTCGAAGCGCGCGGGCGCGCGCTCGCCGCCCGGCTGCAGGCGACCCCGCGCTTCCTCCGCGACGCGCGCGCCACCCTCAAGCGGCCGGCCCGCGTGTTCACCGAGACCGCGCTGGCCGTCGCCGAGGGCGGGAGAACGCTGTTCGGGGAGGCGATGGTGGAGTTCGCCGCGGGGCTCTCCCCCGCCACGCGGGAGGCGCTGCAGGCGGCGCTCGCCGAGGCCCGGCCGGCGCTCGAGGAGTTCGTGGCGTTCGTGGGCGGCGAGCTGCTCGACCGTTCGGTCGCCGACTTCGCCATCGGCGCGAAGCAGTTCGATTTCCGCCTGCACTACGAGCACGCCCTGGCCGAGAGCGCCCCCGCGCTGCTGCGCTTCGGGGAGGCGCTGGTGCGGAAGCAGGACGCGGAGCTGACGCGGCGCGCGGAGGCCCTCGCCCCGGGCGTGCCGTGGCGCGAGCTGGTCCAGCGCCTGCGGAAGGTGCACCCGCCGCGCACGGCGCTGGTGACCGAGTACGCGGGCGCGATGGAGCGGGCCCGGCGGTTCGTGAGCGCGCGCGCGCTGGTGACCATCCCCCCGGGGAAGCTCGAGGTGGTCGCGACGCCGTCGTTCATGCAGCCGCTGATCCCGTTCGCGGCGTACGATCCGCCGAGCGCCTTCGCGCCGGACCGGATCGCCTGGTTCTACGTGTCCGTGCCGGAGGAGGCGCAGCTCAGGGAGCACAGCGTGCACGAGCTGGCGACGACCGCGCTGCACGAGGGTTATCCCGGCCACCACGTCCAGTTCCTGGCGGCGCAGGCCCAGCCCTCGCCCGTGCGCAAGGTCCTCGGCACGTCGCTCTCGCTGGAGGGATGGGCGCTCTACTGCGAGCAGATGATGGGCGAGGAGGGCTTCTACACGCACCCCGAGGAGGCGTTCTTCCAGCAGATGCACATGCTGTGGCGGGCGGTGCGCGTCGTGCTGGACGTCCGGCTGCACACCGGCGGGATGACCGTCGAGCAGGCGGTGCGGTACATGATGGAGGTGCTGGACCTCGCGCGCCCCTCGGCCGAAGCCGAGGTGCGGCGCTTCTGCTGCAACCCGGGCCAGGCGCTCTGCTACGCCGTGGGCTGCCATGAGCTGATGCGGCTGCGGGAGGACTGGCGCCGGCGCGCGGGCGCGTCGTTCTCGCTGAAGCGCTTCCACGACGAGGTGCTCTCGTACGGAGGCCTCCCGGTCTCCTTGATGCGGTGGGGAATGGGGTTGGGCGAGGGGTGAGCGTCCCCGGATGAGCGCCACGTCCCACAAGCTCCCTCGCGCGGTCTGGCTGTTCGGCTTCACCTCCCTGGTGAACGACTTCGCTTCCGAGATGATCTACCCTCTGCTGCCGGCCTTCGTGACGGGGGCGCTCGGGGGCGGCGCGCTGGCGCTGGGCATCCTCGACGGCGTGGCCGACGCCGTGGCGGCGCTCTTCAAGCTGGTCTCCGGCTACCTCGCCGAGCGCCCGCGCCTGCGGGGCCCGCTGGTGGTGGCGGGGTACGCCGTCGCGGCCGCGATCCGGCCGCTGATCGCGGTGGCGGGGGCGGCCTGGCAGGTCATCGCGCTCCGGGGCACCGACCGGGTGGGCAAGGGGCTCCGCTCGGCGCCCCGCGACACGATCGTCTCCGACCTGGTCCCGGCGGAAGTCCGCGGCCGCGCCTTCGGGCTGCAGCGCGCGGCGGACCACGTGGGCGCCATCCTCGGGCCCCTGACCGCCGCGGCGTTGATCTACGTGGGGCTCGGCATGCGGTCGGTATTCGGCCTCGCGGCCCTGCCGGGTGCGGCGGCGGTGGTGTTCGCGTGGATTGCGGTGCGTGAGGCAGGGGTTAGGGATCAGGGGTTAGGGGTTAGTGAAGCCCGGGCCCCTAACCCCTACACCCTAACCCCTAACCCCTCGCCTTCGGGCTTCGCGCCGCTCGTGTCCGTGCTCGTCCTCGCCACCTTCCTGCGCGCGCCCGAGACCCTGCTGATTCTCCGCGCCCAGGATCTCGGCGTGCCGGTCGCGCTCGTCCCGATCCTCTGGGCCGCGTTGCACGTCGTGCGCTCCAGCACATCGTATCCGGGAGGCGCGCTGGCCGACCGGTGGGGTCCGCGCCGCACCCTCGCGCTCGGCTGGGTCATCTACGCCGGGCTGGCCCTCGCGTTCGCCGCGGCGACGACCACGGCGCTTGCGTGGGTGATCTTCCTCGCCTTCGGCGTCTTCGTGGGGTTCACCGAGAGCCCGGAGCGCAAGCTCGTGGCGGAGCTCGCGCCCGGCGGCCGTCGCGGCCGTTCGTTCGGCTGGTACTACGGGAGCCTGAGCGCGGTGGCGCTGCCGGGGGCGGCGCTGTTCGGCTGGATCTATCAGACCCGGGGAGCGGCGCCGGCCCTGGAGGCCTCCGCCGTGGTGACCCTGCTGGCGGTGCTCGCGCTCCCGCTCAGCAGCAGCGCGTCGGGCCGGCGCTCCCGAAGCGGCGGGTGACGAACTCGGCGTAGTACTCGCGCGGCGTCAGCGGTGCGCACAGCGGATGGTGGGCCGCCTGATGCTCCAGGTAGCGCTCGTAGTCCGGCGCCCCGACGACCTGCCGCACGACGCGGGCGGCGCGGCGCAGCAGCTCAGTCGCCGATCGCATAGGCCGACTCCACGTAGGGCGCTTCGTGCACCACCGCCACCTTCCGCCGCGACAGCACCAGCCACCACTCCCGTGCCGACGCCGCGATCACCAGCACCACCACCGCCATGAACGAGAGGGCGAGCGCCGCGTCCAGCCGGTCGTTGAAGATCAGCCGCGCGGCGTCGGGCGCGGTGGACAGCACGGTGCGCGCGTGCGAGAGGAAACCCAGCCGCGGGTCCGAGGCGAACACCTTCTGCCAACCCGCCGTGAGCGTCGCCGCCGTCAGCCAGACCAGCGGCACCACCGTCACCCACGCGTAGCGCTGCTTCCGCATCTTGATCAGGATCGTCGTCCCCACGCACAGCGCCACCGCCGCGAGCAGCTGGTTGGCGATGCCGAACAGCGGCCAGAGCGAGTTGATCCCGCCCAGCGGGTCCACCACGCCCTGGTAGAGGAAGTACCCCCAGCCCGCGACGATCACCGCGCTCGAGATCATGATGCTCGGATACCACGACGTCCGCCCGAACGGCTTCCAGAGGTAGCCGCCGAGCTCCTGGAGCATGAAGCGGCCGACCCGCGTGCCTGCGTCCACCGTCGTGAGGATGAACAGCGCCTCGAACATGATGGCGAAGTGGTACCAGAGGGCGAGCCCGGAGCCGTGCACGACGCCTCCCAGGATCGAAGCCATCCCCACCGCCAG
>Ga0187854_10001504_pt1 | contig 22784 bp, 34 predicted proteins | sample June2016WEW_6_15_FD_132445 | JGI IMG/M metagenome (GOLD analysis project Ga0187854, IMG submission 132445) | Peatland microbial communities from SPRUCE experiment site at the Marcell Experimental Forest, Minnesota, USA - June2016WEW_6_150 | ecosystem: Environmental > Terrestrial > Soil >...
ATTTTCACTGTGAAAAGTCTGAATCCGAGCAAACCGAAGAACGCAGTAACGGTTGAAGATCAGAACGGGAAAGGATTTGTTTGTAGTCCTGACCAGTTGAAACGATTCATGAATCTATAATACGCAGAACGGTACTTGTTGATCGCCGTGGGTAGTCCCTAAAGATCAACGATTACTTTGGTAGTGGGGGAGGTTAAAACCACCGACAACCTGGAACGAATGAACTAACGAACGTTCGTTCCAGCTTTCATTAACTAAAAGGATATCATGTATCATAAAGCAAAAGAATTTGATAAAGACCTCTTTGATGCAAACGATCCAAGAGGCAGAGCAAAAGCAATCCAGATAATTACTACTTATTATCCATCTCTAAAAGTAAAAGAAAATCTGGACCCATATGGAATTGATCTAATTTGTTATGGAAAAAAAGATACTGAAAGTATTCCTTTTTATTATGTTGAAGTTGAAGTTAGAGAAGCTTGGAACACTTCAAAATTTCCTTGGAATACTGCTCATATACCAGCAAGAAAAGAAAAGTATTTTCAAAAATACGATAACGTATTATATTTTCAGTTCAATAATAAGTTAGAATCTTTATTGATTTTTGACGGAACAGTTATTAGAAAAATGCCTATCTATACAAATAAAGTAAAAAACGAAGAATTGTTTCGATATTATGAAATACCATATCCTGATGGAGTATTGAAACGGATGTGGCAATTAGATAAGCTATAATTGATGCGGAATCTCCAGTGAGGAGCCGAGTCTCATAAGCTTGGATAGATCGGGGCAGCACCGTTTTCCGCTACCAGAAATAAAAATGAAGGAGTTTAACTAATGACAAAATAGTTGATATCATCAAAACCGTAGATGCTAAATCATTTAAACCACAAATTCTTATAACCTTTCAAGCTGATCTAGAACAACTACAAGACGATAAATCTACATATGGCGATAAAGCATATAACATGTTTGCTAAAGACCTCTTCAATAAAGTTGATCTTTTTGAACCTGAACGCACACCTGGAATTGCCCTATATCATGTTGATATGCCAATAACAAGAGTAGAATATTTTACAAAATCTAACGACTCTTTTACTATCAATTTACAAGCTGAGACTGCAAAATCAGACGATTTAAATCTGGAAAGGTTGTTCACTGAAATTGCTGGAGAGAATGCAGATATATTTTTGATGAGTATTCGATCTGCTATAACAATTGATAACGATACCTTGAAAAGAAAAATGTATTATCTAGTTCGGTTTGCTTCTGTATCAGAAGAATTTAGAAAAGAGAAGAATCTCAAAAAATGCATCAGCCACAGACAAAATGATTTTTTCTGAAAATAGTTGTTGACATTCAGCACGAAGTATGATAGACTTGTTTTAAGATGTAGATAATTCAGAGGGTAGCTTAGTTTGGCTTAAAGCACTCGTCTATGTTCAGGTAACTAAAGATCGTTAACAATCGATAGTCAAATGAACATGGGGAATAAGATTAGTAAGAAAGAAGAAGCGTCATTTAGCTAGTGATAGGGACTCTGACCGAAAACTTTATTTCAATGACATGCGAGAGATCGGGGGTTCGAATCCTTCCCCTCTGACCAAAAATTTAACGAAAGGATATTGTGAAAACCAAAATTACAAATCTGAAAGTTTTGAATGAAGCGTACAATTATAAGAAACCATCGTCATTCAGCAGAGGAGTAAAAGTTTTTGTATCTCGACAACATTTCCTTTTTATCTCTGGTACAGCAAGTATAGATGAAAATGGAGAAAGTCTATATGTTGACGATTTCAGAAAACAAACAGAACGAGTATTTTACAATATCAAAAAGTTGCTTGCTACACAAAAAGCAACCTGGAACAATGTAGTAAAGACAACGATCTATATAAAAGATATTGCAAAACATTATGATGAATTCAACATCATAAGGAATGAGTTTTTTAGTAAAGAAGATATTCGTGTGTTGCCAGCTTCTGTATGTGTCCAGGCAGTTTTATGTAGGCCAGAATTGTTGATTGAAATGGAAGCAACGGCAATAGTATCATGAAACCTTACAACAAATTTGGAGGATGGTTTCAGATCAGATGGAAAGAAAAACTCGGATTGCCAGAGCATCCTTACTTGTTCAGATGGACATTGATATTGTTTGGATTCTCGATTCGGTTGCATCATTGGATTAAGTCTGATGATCGTAGATTCTTCCATGACCATTCATGTGACTTGATATCGATCATCATCAAGGGTAAGTATAAGAACGTGACTCCTGGAGGAACCTTCGAAGCTACAGCATGGCATCCTAGAAGGATGAATGCTCTCCAGAGACATTACTTGGATATACCGAAAGAAGGAGCATGGACAATTATTCTGTGCGGCAGACCGTATCATAAATGGGGATTCTATGTGAATGATCACAAATGGCGTCCGTTAAGATATTTCCATAAGTTCGGAATTATACAAACGGAAGATTATCAATGAGTATAGGAGATTTTATAGCAATAGTTATTATTGTAAGTGTATGTATCTTAGCTATCGGTTTTGGTAAATTCGAAGCAGATACAAATCATAGAGGATACTAAAAAGAAAGGAACACAATGTCAAGAACCAATCTGTGGATTAAGAGAGACGATAACAAAAGAAAAAGAACTGAAGCTGAAGAGAGAAATGCGAAGTATGCTGCATTGACTCCGATCCAGCAACTTGCGTCTCTTCAAGGATTTGTTGCTGCAAAGCAGAGAGCTAAGATTCAGAAACGAATTAAAGAAGCATAAGAGTTGCGCTCGACCCTGGTTTCCATAACTGTATGTGTGTCATGTATAATATCCCTTTCCGTTATACAAGACCTGACAGGTAAATCCATCTCCTTGGAAAAATGAAGAGTCGCTTGCTCTTCTACGGAAACATTTTTTTGACAATTTAAAAGTTTTTTGTTTCCACAATTATAGAGTGTTTGATTTCGACTAAGGAACACTGAAAGTTAAAATGTGGGTATCGTTGACGAACGAATACAATTCCATACAATAATTGAGATACCCATAAGGATTGTTCATAGCAGCAGCAGAATATATAGTTATCGAAATTGCAAAATCTGTTGCTGTAGAAATGGTAAAAGACCTAATCATCCAGGAGTATAAAAAACGATTTGGCAAAACTGTAGCTCCTGATCAGATAACAGTTGTAAAAAAATAGTAGAAATTTTGAAGTATAAATATAAATAAAAGAAACGCATATGGAGTACCAAATGTTGAACCTAAGAAATTTAAATTATAATAACCCGATAGCACCTGCTAATATTATATTAGCCATTGGTGGACTCTATCCAGTAAGAGGAGAAGACCCGACAGAAGCGTAATGATACAAGTATATAGTGTACTCAAACCCTCTGTCGATCTCAAAAATTGGCAGAGGGTTTTTTAGTTTTGGGGTATGGAAATGCTTGGGGTGTTTGCCTGACTTGCAATCAGGATACCAGATCGGTTCAAATCCGATATGCTCCACCAAAAAAGAATATGGATGTACTGCGAAGTGGGAGAGTCGCACACGGCTGTAACCCGTTGCCTTCGGGCGAGTAGGTTCGAATCCTTCTACATCCACCAAAAATTATGCCGGGAAGATAGAGGAGACTTTTATAAATGAGATTGCTCCGATCCTTTATAACTGCTATCTAGCGGCCTAAAATTTTGCCCTTGTAGCTCAGTGGATTAAGAGCAGGACGTTTCTACCGTCAAAGTCGGGAGTTCGAATCTCTCCAAGGGTGCTAGACAATTGAATATGGGAGTGTGGTGGAATAGGTAGACACGTAGGATTTAGAATCCTATGGGGAAACTCATGCAGGTTCGATGCCTGTCGCTCCTACGTTTCGTTTTTACCTAGTATCGAACTTTTATAAATAAAATAAAAGCTAGATACTAGGAGAAACGAATGAAAAAAGTTTATACTGTTTATAAAACAACAAATAAAGTAAACGGGAAGTATTATATAGGAGTTCATAAAACTTCTGATCTGTATGATGATTATCTTGGTTCTGGAAAATATCTTAAACGAGCAATTGAAAAATATGGTATAGAAAATTTTGAGAAAGAAATTATTGATATTTTCGATTCACCTGAAGAAGCATATACATTAGAAAAAATTTTGGTTACATTTGAATTGATAGAAACAGGACAAATATATAATTTAACAGAAGGTGGAAGAGGCAAAGGATTTGAATATGCTAACAAAGAAGGAATGAATTATGGTGGAGAAGAGAAAAGAAAATTAGGTTCTATTAACGGCAAAAAGAAATTTCTTGATTTATATTATAACAATATTAACTTTAGAACTAAACATAAGCAACATCTAAAACAAATTGGTATGAAAGGTAATATAAATGTAAACATCAAATATCCCAATGGCACATTTAAAGATAAATTACATACAGAAACAACAAAACGAAAAATAGGAATGTCTAATTCAATTCATCAACAAGGAAAAGGAAATTCTCAATACGGAACTTGTTGGATATACAACGAAAGTACAAAAGAGAATAAAAAAATTAAGAAAGAAGATTTAGATTTTTGGATAGAATCGTTGTGGATAAAAGGTAGAAAAATTAAATAATTTGGGGGTCTGGTGGAACGGCAGACACGCTCGATTTAAGATCGAGTGAGGAAACTCATATAGGTTCAAGTCCTATGATCCCTACCAAAACGACATGGGGATATGGTGGAATTGGTATACGCAGTAGCCTCAAAAGCTACCGGGAAACCATACAGGTTCGATGCCTGTTATCCCTACCATTGAAGGGTAACTCAGAGGCAGAGTACCGGCCTGATAAGCCGGAAGTCGAGATTTCGAAATTCTCTCCTTCAACCAAACTTTTTAAATTTATTTTCTTGACTTTATTTTAAATTTATGTTATTATACATTCATAAGTTGTTAAATAAAACCAAGGAGATACTTAATGGCATTCATTCCTTCAACACAGCAGAACAGATACTTCGGTTGGATAGTTAACGAAGACGGTTCTTGTGTTCTTGAAGCGGTTGCTGGATCAGGTAAAACAACTACTCTGATCGAAGGATTGAAGTTAATGTCTGGTGATATTTTCTTTGGTGCTTTCAACAAAGCTATTGCTCTTGAGATAACTGAAAAGGTTGCCAAACTCTGTCTCTCCAATGTCAGTGTCTCTACAATACACGCAGCAGGATTTGCTATCTGGAGAAAAGTTGCCAGGAACGTAGTTGTCGATAACAACAAATGCCGTGACATCTTTCGCAAAATTGCTGGTTATGACAAAGAAACCCACAAGCTCTGTAATGCAGTTCTTTCGTTAGTATCTTATGCCAAACAAGCTGCTCTTGGTTATGACAGTGACGATATCTTTGCAGCTATCAAAAGCAATACTGCATGGGAACAGATGATCGATCATTACAATGTTGATTGTCTTGAAAGAGAAATAGAAGTAATTGCTCTTGCTAAAGAAGTTCTTTTAAAATCCAATATGTCTGTCTGCGAACTGGTTGATTTTGATGACATGATCTATGCTCCTCTGATCAACAAAACAAAATGCCCGAAATACGATTGGGTTTTAATTGATGAAGCACAGGACACAAACGCTTCTCGCAGGGCTTTAGCTCTCATGATGCTCAAGGAAGGTGGCAGGTTGGTAGCAGTTGGTGATCGGCATCAGGCGATTTATGGTTTCACTGGTGCTGATAGTGATGCTCTGGATATCATAGCTAAAGAAGTTTCAGCTATTCAGATTCCTCTGACTGTTTCTTATCGTTGCCCGAAAAGTATTGTTACCGAAGCACAGCAGTTTGTAAGCCATATTGAAGCTCACGAATCAGCTATAGAAGGTATCGTATCTCATCTTAATGATCATGACGATATTACACAGATAGCAAAAGTTGGTGATGCGATTCTCTGCCGCTTCAATGCTCCGATAGTTGAACTTGTTTATAAGTTCATTGCAGCAGGAATTCCTGCTAAACTTGAAGGTCGGGAGATCGGCAATAATCTTAAAGCTCTGGCTAAAAGGTGGAAGATCGTAACTCTGAATGCTCTTGAAAACAAACTGAGCGAGTATCGTGATCGTGAAGTCAAGAAAGCTCGTCTGAAAGAAGAAGAAGGTAAAGTAGTAGCAATCCAGGATAAAGTGACCTGCATGTTCATTCTGATTAATCGTGTACGGTCAATCAATTCTTCTGCTACCATCGAAACACTTTGCACAGAGATTGATAACATTTTTGAAAACAACGTTGATAATGCAAAAGTTCTTCTTTCTACCATCCATAAATCAAAAGGTCGGGAATGGAAAAAGGTTTTTTGGATTCAGGGTTCTGCAACATGGGCAAAGAAGGATTGGGAAAAACAGTGTGAGAAGAATCTCTCATACGTAGCAATTACCAGATCACAGGAACATCTGATATTTGTTCCTGCTCCTGCTAAAGAAAAACATTGACAAAGAGTTTAAAGTGTGGTAGAATGATTTATAAGTTCTACCACAGAAAGATCAGGGTTGTTTGGGATCAGGACATAGCTTCTGAGGTCCAAACGTAAAAAGTCAACCAGACTTTTCCGAAGAGTTTAGTTATGTGTCATTGGCAATATGACAATGTGGGAAGCTTGCAACTTCTGCGAATATTGAAAATGTGAACGGATCACGTAATTTTGGTAGATTGCCGCCTATTATGAAAATGATCATCGCCAGCTTTCAATATTGTTCCTAATTCAAACTTAGGGCATAACTTTAAAAGTTTTGTAGCAAGATGAAAATGAGATAATGTATCGATGATTATGAAGTAGTGTCTGTAGCTCAGTTGGCAGGAGCACCTGCGAGAGCAGGGTGTCGGTGGTTCGAGTCCATCCATTCATGAAAAGTAATTACTTACAAATTTCTGAAGATACTAGGAACTTCTATATCTTGCTACAAACCGGATTTCCCAGGATACTTCCTAAACCTTGGCCGGGAAAGGAGAAAGTTCATTTGATTGGCGTGGTTAAAATGTTGGTTCGAGTCCAACTCCTGGGCCAGTAATTAACCAATTCGTTTAAGGGTAAGACTTCCTTCATAGGGTAACTGATCCGTTCAATTCGGCCTCTCGTAAGAGAGTATGGTAAGTGTACACCGGGAAATAGTAAGTTCGAATCTTCTATTGGTTAAAAGGAGTAAAATTTTGAAGTATAAATAAAAGAAAAACTATGAAAATTATTAAACTTAATTCTAGAAAATATTTAGGATATGAAACTATTGTTGATTATGAAGATTATGAATTGTTATTAAAATATAAATGGTATCCATATGTTAATGTTAAAAGCAATACAGTATATGCTATAAGTAAAATAGATAATAAAACAACACAAATGCACAGATTTATTCTCATGAATCATAATGAGAATATTGAAAATAAATTTATAGATCATTGGGATCATAATGGGTTGAATAACAAAAAGAAAAATTTAAGAATTTGTTCTCAATCTCAAAATCAACAAAACAACGAAAAGCCAAAACACGGAAAAACTTCTAAATATAAAGGAGTTCATAAAAGGAAAAACAATACTTTTTATGCTCAAATTACATTGAACAATAAACAAATACATATTGGTAGTTATGATACTGAAGAAAAAGCTGCACTTGCTTATAATAAAAAAGCAATAGAATTATTTGGAAAGTTTGCTAATTTAAATGTTATAAAAGTATAAATAAAAGAAAAGGAATTTAACATATGAAATCGTGTACCCATACATTTTGGTTTAAAACAAGTCGCTCCTCAGATAAAGAGGAACAAGACAAGGGGTACTTCTATGCATAACTAATCTAAATTTACAATTAGATTTGAAGTATAGAAACCCCTTGTGATGATCAGTTACAAGGGGTTTTTTATTACGGAGCTATCTTAATAAGTGGTTAATTGACAAGACCTTCAATCTTGGGATATCGGTTCGATCCCGATACACAATACCAAATACGAGTCGTGGAAGACATACAAAGTGGGGTATGTTGTGTGATAGTTTAGGTGATTGGGTTGCTATTACTGAAAATAAGGAAAGAGGATATAAACAAGACATGCGAAAACGTAAAGCACGAAAATTTAATTATGGAACAGTGACGCAATTGGATTAGCGTATCCGGCTCTTAACCGGAAAGTTGATGGGTTCAAGTCCCTCCTGTTCCACCAAGACTTGCATCCGTGAACTGAATGGTAAAGTACCAGACTTTTAATCTGGCGTGGCAATAGCTGCATGTGGGTTCGACTCCCACCGGATGCACCAAAAATAAAATATGGAAGGTCTGACCCCATTGGTGCGGGAACTAGTCTTGAAAACTAGGGAACGTCTGAATAAGGCGTTTTGAGGGTTCGAATCCGTCACCTTCCTCCAATATGGTTTATTAGTGTAATGGGAGCACGTAAGACTGTCAATCTTACAGGAGGAGATCGAAACTCCTATAGACCGCCAAATATGAATAGATAAATTTACTAAAAAGATTAATCTATTCAATATGTTCTATGAAAATATGAATAGATAATGAATAGATTTTGAATAGTTATACTCGATCTGACTTAGAAGTGAGTATAACTCTTATGGTGACAGAATGCAAAGTGGAGGAGCAGACTGACCGTGACTCAGTTGATAGTGGTTTCAACGTCCACCTGTCACACCAAAGTATGGAAGATTACTCAAGCGGTCAAGAGGGAGGTTTGCTAAACCTCTAGGGTGTAAAAGCTGCGTAGGTTCAAATCCTACATCTTCCGCCAAATTTATCTTGACTTTGATTTCTAATTATGATACTATGGTTATAGAAAGGAATAAACTAAATCCAGATAGTAATATACCTGGAGTTATGATTATGGGATTCAAAGAACTTGCTTGGGATGCATGGCAAGCAGGAAAGCAGATAGGACTTAAGGGCCGGAACAAAAAAGATGAAGAAATTTCTAATAAAATATTTGCTTATTGTGTAAACAATCTATAGGAGAATTTGCTTATCTAAATGTTATAAACAATATGTGTGCATGACCCGAAAGGCTAGGGACATGATTGCAACCCATGTATATGCAGGTTCGACTCCTGTTGCACACTCCAAAATTTAAAAGGAGAAACGAATGAAGAAATTACATTGGAATACTGTCAGAAGTGGTAATGTTGTTATGTTCGGGGATGAATTACAGATAGTTTATGAAGTATCCCATGATGGTGCAGTTTTACAATCTGTAAGAATGGTAAGTTTTTCTCATGAAAATTGTTCAACAATAGTTTCAAGAAAATCTCCATTCAAAGAAACATTATATCCTGTCGATTGTTTGAATGATAAATGTGATTGTCGTTGGGATTTTCATCCATATGTTGAAGTTCCTTCTGATAAATATTCGATAGATGCTATAAAGGTTGTAGCGGATACTGTTGAGAAATTCATAGACAGCAAGATCAAGAAGATATTTTATGCAGAATAGAATAATCAAAACTGGTGGATATTGTTGTGATGGTGCTCAATGGAACTTCTGTTCTTATATGAAAGATAGGTCTGTATCTAAGGAAGTATTTCAAGGAACATATATAACAACTGAACTACCTCCGATCTGCACGATGTTTGGTAATACAGAATTGGACCAAGGAGCATCATTGAAAGTTTGTAACACAGTTTATGGAAATAGTTACGAAGGAAATCCATAAGAAATGAAAATATTGTGTTGTGGACTTACTAAATAGGGGTATGGTGAAGCGGCTTACCACACAGGGTTTTGAACCCTGCATTTTCGAAGGTTCGAATCCTTCTACCTCTGCCAAAATAAAAGGAGAAATAATGAAAGATATAAGAATATTTTTTAGAGGAAGTATTTCTGATCTGATAACTGATCTGAAAGATGTGTTAACTCAAGAACAAATGTTAGAATTAAAATATGAAATAGATAGGAGAATAACCAATGAAGTTGATTGAACGAATCAGAGCAGATCGTATTGCAGCTTTCAAAGCTAAAGAGAATATCAAGAAGAACGTCCTCGGATGTTTGATTGCTGATGCATGTAAGGAAAACAAAGAACCGGATGATCTTAAAGTTCTTGCTGTAATCAAGAAGTTTATTGAGGAAGCAGAATTTGTTAAGGAGAAGGTTGATCACAACGATTTCGAATATTACAAAGCTGATATGGAAGTTACTATTCTCCAGGAATACAAACCGAAACAGTTACTTGATACCGAAGTCCGAGCAATCGTTTGGAACTGTATCAAGCAAGGTGGAATGGATATGGGAAAGACCATGAAGTTTTTCAAAGAGAATCATACTAATATGTATGATGGAAAGAGACTTTCTGAAATAGTAAAAGAACTATTATGAGAGTTCATATAGTTTTAAAAACTAAAGATTTATACGATGAAGGTCAGCCAGGATTCAGAACTACTGTTGATTCTGTTTGTGAAAAATACATTGGTTGTAAGTTCATATATTCTCCTTTTTAAAATGTCGGTATCGTATAATGGTTATTATTAGTGGTCTGTACCCACTAGATGACGGTTCGATTCCAGTCTACCGGCTCCAGTTTTATTTATATAATTGTATCAGAATAATGATAAAAAGTCTATTATTTACATTGACATTGTTTCTCAACTATGTTATTATATTTCTATGCGTGAAGAACATCAAAACCGAATAGAAACCCGTCTTGCTCTCTGGAAGAAACAGAAGGGCATCTGTGTTTACTGCCAAAAACCAATCCCATATCATAAAGCTTCTCTGGACCATATCATTCCGGTTGTATACCTGGAAGAGAATATCGGACCCGAAAATCTAATCATGTGTTGTAAGTTTTGCAACAAGAACAAACTAGATCATATTATATTTACCAATCTTTTTGATCGAGAGATATATTTTATAATTGACATTCCAGTTTTTTTCCGATATGATTACATTACTGGTACGAAAAAAATTAAAAGTAAATGAGGATAACCGAATGAATCTTTTTAGAACGAAACCAAAAATTGAAGTTAACATTGATGCTGAGTTTGATATTGAACATAAACGAGTATTCTGTATTGAACGATTGAAGAACGGACAAACTGTTATTTCATATACAATGTTCAACGAAATTCAAACATGGTATATCTATACTACAGACGAACAACATCAAACCTTTGTCAATAGATTTCGTAAGAAGCTTATAAAAGAAGAATGGGAAAATAAACAAAAAGAGATATGTAAAGGAACAAACCGAACAGCAGAATGTATAAAACAACATGTCTGATATCACTCCCACAGACGAGCAGACTAAAGCTATCAGATTGATAGCTATATGGTTCAAGAGTAAACCAAGAACACCTTTTATATTAGGTGGATATGCTGGCGTAGGGAAGTCAACTATAATTCCTTTTATCGTTGACTTCTTAAAGCTCGAACAACATCAAGTACATTTCTGTGCTTATACTGGTAAAGCTTCTCTTGTTCTACGCAAAAAGGAAATGCTTGGTGCAACAACCATTCATCGTTTAGTTTATATTCCATATACTGATGCTGAAGGTAAACTGAAATTCAAAAGAAATCCTGCGGTATCTAATGAGTTAAGATTGATTATTGTGGACGAAGCAAGTACAGTAGATACTAAATTGAAAACTGATTTAGAATCGTATGGCATTCCTGTTCTTTACATTGGCGATTGCTTTCAGCTTCCTCCTGTATCTAAAGATCAAACCAATCTCATGTCTAAGCCTAATTTTATCTTAACAGAAGTTCATCGACAGGCAGCAGACAATCCTATTATCCATGTAGCACATATGATCAGAAAGAATCAATATGTCAAGTTTGGAAGATATGGAGAAACTTTCTTACGAGCAAAGAGAACAAAATTACATGATGAATGGTTGCTGAATGCATCTCAAATAATTTGTGGTAGAAATGATACTAGAAATTTTTTGAACAGACAGATCAGAAGAACAGCAGGAACTACCGAGAAATATCCGGTAGTTGGCGATAAACTTATTTGTTTGAAGAACAATCATGATCTTGGTTTGATAAATGGTATGCTTGGAAGTTGTGAAGCATTCGATCCTAAAACCTGGAACTTAACTTTTAAAAATGACGATGAAGAAGTTTGGAACTATCTGAACATCGAACCAGATATTTTTGCTGATACCAAAATAGAAATAAAATACCATAAAGAAATAGATCAATTTGACTTTGGATATGTTATCACATGCCATAAGGCTCAAGGGAGCGAATTTGATAATGTTTTAGTATTTGAAGAGACTTTAGGACGAGATGAAGAGATGCACAGACGTTGGCTATACACTGCCATTACCAGAGCTAGTTCTCGTTTAATTTTGATAGGTACAGATGAGTAAAATTATCCAACTAAATTCTAAAAAATATCCAGGTCTAGAAACTATAGTAGATGATGAAGATTATGAAATACTTAAACATTATAACTGGTATCCGCTTGTTAATGTTAAAAGCAATACTATATACGTTCAAACTATATTGGGTAATAGACCTAGCAGAAAAATTATAACTTTACATAGATTTATTATGAACCTTCATGGTCATAATATTTATAAACAAGATATAGATCATGAAGATCATGACGGTCTTAATAATCAAAAAGAAAATCTTAGAATATGTTCTCATTCTAAAAATATGCAAAATGCAAAGAAACAAAAAAGAACTACATCCTCAATGTATAAAGGAGTATGTATACATAGAACATCATTTGCAGCAAATATTCAATTAGACAAAAAACAAATATACATTGGATTGTTCAAAACAGAAGAAGATGCTGCTAAAGCATACGATAAAAAAGCTATAGAATTATTTGGAAAATATGCTTATTTGAATTTTCCTTTCATATAAATAAAAGAAAGGAGATCACCATGCAAAAAATAGACTTTCAAAAATTCATAACTGCTGTTCAAGCATCATTCACCAGAACTTTTAATCCTTCACAAACAACCGGACTTCAAAACTTAATAACTTACCTGGAGCAGGATGCAAACATGACAGACCTAAGATGGTGTGCTTATGCTCTTGCAACTTGTTATTGGGAAACCGGAAGAACCTTTCAACCCATTCAAGAGAATGGTCACGGAGCAGGGCATAAATACGGCATACCTGACCCTGTGACGCATCAGGCGTATTTCGGAAGGGGTGATGTCCAGCTTACATGGTTGGACAACTACAAGGAGTTCTCGAAGCTTCTGAGTGTAGATTTGGTAAATCATCCAGACTTGGCAGACGATCCTAAAATTGCATATGAGATTATGTCACTTGGAATGAGAAAAGGATTGTTCACTGGAGTTTCTTTAGGACATTATTTCAACGATACAACAAATGATGCAGTAAACGCTAGAAAGATTATCAATGGATTAGATCAGGCAAATACAATTGCAGGATTCTATACAAACATTTTGAGAGCATTACAAGGGAGTTTGGTATAAAAAATGGGGAGCTAACTGCTCCCCTTTTTATTAGTAACCCCTACGTTCCTTACTGGCCTGTCGTTTGGTAATTCCTTTCTCTGCGGCATATTCTTTGTTGGTCAGATCACCACCAGTACGTACAATACGAGCAGGAAGCTTGCCGGAAATCTTACCACGAAGCGATACCGGAACGGTGTTATCATACTTTACAACTACGGCTTTTTCTTTCATTGATTTCTCCTTTGGATTGATTTATCTATAGACAAAGATATCATATTCAACCAGAAAAGTCAAGAGATATTTTTAAGTTTTAAACTTTCAGAAATATGTCTTTTGTGTTCTTCAGAAAGATGAGTTCCTTTTTTCTTTTCTGAAAGTTTTTGTTTATGATCTTTCGACAATGTTCTTCCTCGTTTAATTGGTCTACCTTTCTTAGATAAAGATATTTTCTTACATGTTTCTTTTGAAACAGTTTTACCTTGTTCTGAATCAGATATTTTTTGTCTAGTATATTCAGAACAAGGTCTTCCTAAACCTATACCTCCAGCATGTCCTCCTATAACAAGATTGTATGTATCTTCACGTTTTACAAATGTAACATCAACTAAAACAGATTCTATTATATAAGCTTTTTCAGAAGATGAACAAAAATGAAGTATAGTTCGTTTAAAATTTTCTCTGCCATATTTTTTGATAGCTTTGGTTAAAGCTATTCCTCTACCAAGATATCCATCATCAATATTTTCGGTTGAATGTTTTCCAATATAGATTTTGTTGTTGATAAGATTAGTAGTTTGATATACGATATGATGCATAATATAGCTCCTTATAAATAGATATGAGGAGGACAGCAGTAGATAGCTCCACTGTTGTTTGGTTGCTTCGAACCAACCAAACTTACTCCTGTTTTATTTATATAAATAATAAAAAACCCGTAAGGAGAATGAATTATGTGTATAACAAATTTTTTACAAAACTGTGTTCAAAATAAAACAGAAGTAAAAGTTTTTCTGACAAACAAAACAATGTTAACAGGACGTATTATAACTTATGATGATGTTTCTTTTATATTAGAAAAATGTCTAGTTCTAATACACAACACAATCTCTATTGATCCAAAATAAGGAAATAAAATGGCAGGACTAACTACAATAGACTCTTTTAGGCACAATCTTAAAAGTATCGTAAGACCAAATAGATTTTTGGTAAATGTATTTCCTCCTTCAAGTTTAACAGAAGAAATATCTACAGAAGATTTGAAATTTTATGCTACCAGTGCAACCATTCCAGACAGAGCTTTCAATGAAATAGAATTGAAATATTATGGAATGACTTATAAAATGCCAGCAGCAGAAATCATTCAAGACTTGGTTATCAATTTCCTTTATGATGAAGATTGGGAAGTCAGACAACTATTCGAAGATTGGGCGCAGTTAGTTAATAATAGAAACGATGCTAAAAAAGGATTTCTGAAAGACCTATACGATGAATGCCATATAGATGTAAATCAACTAGATTTGCAAGGTAATATTATACAAACATATATCTTCAAATATTGTTATCCTAAACATGTTGATCAGACAGAACTTAATCAAGAAACTCCTGATACCATTGCTACATTTCAAGTAACGTTTGGTTATAGTTATTGGACAAACTAATATGACAACACCTTCTATACCAGCAAATAAATATACTGATTCATCTCTGATCTTTCATGTAGATTATCTAAAAGCTACATTCAACGATTTTGCTAGAACAAATCTGTATAAAGTCGAATTCATATTTGACAAAGCAACAGTTGTTCCTGAGTTTTTGAAATTAGAACTATTAGCAAAATCTGTAAACATGCCTGACTTTAACATAGGTACAAAAGAAATTAAGAGAATGGGACAGAGACTATATCTTCCTGCTACACAGAATTATGGAGATATACAAATGGTTTTTGTCTGTGATGATAATTATACACAGAAAAAAATGCTTCATAATTGGTTGTTCCAGTTAGTTTATAACACAGACGAAAATACTTTTCCGACATCCAGTAATTTTGGAAAATTTGTTACTAGAATATTACAATTAGATAACAAGTTCAATATTATTTTTGGAATAGAGTTTGGATTTTGTTGGCCTACCTCATTGGGCGAATTACAACTGTCTCAAGAATCAGATGCACAGATATCAGAATTTCCTGTTACGTTTAAGTTTAGCACATATAAAGTTATGGATATAACATAATGCCTACTAACTATATGAAAATAGATGAATTTTATGCAAACAGTCTGATCAATGGAGATAAGTTTCCAAATGGTCTTCTACGATTGAATAGATTCATAGGAATATTAGATATAACAAAAGCTCCAAAGACAGGATTCGACCAGGATTTTCTTACATGGCAAATTTTCAAAGCTACTTGTCCTGCATTGGCATTTGATGTTGAACATAGAGAAGTAGATATGATTCCTAGATATTATGTTAAGAACTATCGATACGATGATCTTTCTGTTTCGTATCTTGAATCCAGCAATTTGACTATTAAGAACTTCTTTTTCCAATGGATGAACAGTATTTTGAATGCTCAATCATATGTAAGACAATATTACAATGATATTTCTTCAGCATCATTCAAATTATATCCGCTAAATAAAGACGGAAACATTACTCGATATGATATTTTTAGAGACTTGATCCCGGTAAGTGTAGATTCTATTGAGTTTGATGTAGAGGGTGATGATGGAGGAGCAGCACTGACAACTATAAAATTTAAGTATATTTCTCACTCTATTGAAGCTAATGCATCTTAATTTTACTTTTTGAAATTTTATTTTTTGTTTCTTCTGAACAAGGAATTCCTTTATTCCATGCTGTTCTTCCTTTATGACTTTCTGACATTTTCTTTTTAGTATCTTCAGATTTGAATTTTCCTTTTGCACTTTCTGACATTTTTCTTTTAGTATCTTCAGTATGAAATTTTCCTTCAAAATTAGCATGTCCTTTTTGTCCAATTGAGATTTTTATTTTATGTTCTTTTGAAAAAATTCTACCTTTTCCGCTTTTTGACATCTTTATTCTGGTAGTTAGAGGTAAAGATTTTCCTTTTTTAATATTGGACATTTTTAATTTAGTTTCATTTGTATGAACATCTCCTCCACAACCACCAACACAAAGATTATAAGTATCTTTTCGTATAACAAAAGAAATATCTATTATTTGTGCTTCAACTTCATATGTTTGTTCTTTATTATAACAATAATGTAATATTATTCGTTCAAAATTTTCTTTACCATATTTTTTGATAGCTCTTTTAAGATTTTGTCCTGATCCTAAATATCCATCATCTAAATTATTTGTCGAATGAGCACCTACATAAATTTTGTTGTTGATTAAGTTTCGAGTAAGATAAACTAAATGATACATAGATTTTGCTCCTTATAAATAGATATGGGAGGACAGCAGTAATTTGCTCCTACTGTTGTTTAAATGTTACTAGCATTCAAACTTACTCCTACTTATTTATATAAATAATAAAAAACTAAGAGGAGAAACAAATATGTCATTACCAATAATTAACGAAACAACTAGCTTTATGCAAAAAGAACTTCTGTCTGGAAAAAAGATTGGTCTGAAACAATGGAGAACTAAAGAAGAAAGAGAATTGTTGTTTGCAACAGAAGGAATACAAGACACCGAAGATGGAAAGCGAGAGATCATAAAATTCATTAAGAAATGTGTAGACGATCCAAACAAATTTGATACTTTGTCTAATACAGATTACATTAACTGTTTGATAGAACTTCGTAAGATATCTAAAGGATCGCTCATAGAATACAAACTAAAATGTTCAAAGGATAAGTTTGAACTATTCGATTCTATAAATCTGACAACAGATGTAAAAAGCAAAAAGTTTGACAGTAATCCTATTCAATTGAGCCAGGATTTATCATTCAGTATTAAAGAAGTTCCATATGTTGTGTATGATGCTCTTCTGAAAAAGTATGAGAAGTCTTCTGAATTCAATTTTTACTATACGATAAACTCCATTGATTCGATTGCTTACAAAGGAGAAGTATTCGATAAGTTTACAGAAGAAGAACTGATAGATTTTGTAGATGCTCTGCCCTCCTTAGAAAATGAGGAAGGTAAAAGCTTTTTAGATATCTTGACTGATGGGGTTGATCAAGCACAAGCAGAAATTTATCTTGAGAAAACTCTTATTTGTGGAAAATGCGGAACAGAAAATCCTGTAAGGTTTGGTGATCTATACCATTTTTTGGCTTTTTAGTATTCGATCTAACCCTGATCGATTACTTTAAAATGTCCTTCTTTATGAAAGACGAAATGGGTTGGTCATTGGTAGAAATAGATAATATGTATCCATATGAGTTAGATATCTATTATGGACTTACTGTTAAAAAATTGAAAGATAAACTTAACACATAACGGAGAGGATCAGCAATGGTCCTCTTTATTTTCTTTGTAAGAAAAGAATACCAATAAACATTGCAAGTATCACAGGAACTGCTTCTAACGTACCGATTAATGCAGAGCAAGTCAGTACAGCTAAACATATAACTCCCCACTTTCCAAAGACCAAAAACATAATCAATGGTACTCCAATTATAAACGGAAAGAAAGTACAGTCAAATATCATGCTGCCCTTTTCTTCGTCTGTCAAATCATTGTACTGAACAGCACCCATGAAACCTTTTTTAGGTACTGGTTTCACAACTGCTTTTTTGTTAGCATATACTTTAGGTTGCTTACATTCCTTTTTGTTTATTTTCATATACTCTTGTATTTCTTCTGGAGTATATCTCAAATCTCTTAGTTCTTTTACTTCTTTCAAAGTATATCCTAATTCTTTCCTTAGAATCTTTTCTTCAAAAGTTTCTCGCATGGTAATCTCCTTTATGAAATATCATATCATAATTCACACAAAATGTCAAGGATATAAATAATATAAAACTACATAGGAAAAATAAATGGCATCTGGATTAGACATACTCAAAAGTACATTAGGACTGCATGATGAAGGTGGTAACAAACTTTCTGGTAAGTCAAGCAAGTATACTCTGTTCAACGAGACACAGAATAAGATTATAACTGAATCTAATGATGTTACATATAGAGTAGAAGTATATGAAAAGTTATTAAAGAGTTTTGTAGGAAAGTTCTATAACAAAAAACCAAAAACTACAACCGGCACAAGTAAGAAAAAATCTAACAAGACTCGTAATGGTGATGACGAAACTTTAGATTTCATCATACAGTATATTACTTTGTATTTTGAAACTTACAAATCTATAACTTCAGATGTAGATTCTTATAATGTAGCAAACGATCTTGAAGTTCTAGACAAACTCAAGAAAATGAAAATGAATTCATCAACAAGAATCTATGAGATCATTCATAGATTGTCTGACGTTGATGCTGAAAAAAAGATAAGAAGCAAAACTTCTGAAATATTTAGCAAAGTTTAAAAATTAGTAGCAAGCTATATAACTTTTAAAAAGAATAATCACAAAAATATTGCTCAGTCAATAGTCGAAGAAACAAAAAGTGTAATCAAAACTGCTTGGCAGAAAAAAGGAACACTTGGTAAAGGATTATTAGCTGCTGGAGCAGGAGCAGCAATGACCGAAGCAGGAAGTTTTCTCGGTCACTTCTTTAAACATGAAAAGATTGGAACTATAGCAAGAGTTCCAGGCGAACTATTTCTAGCAAGAGCAGCAGCAAAAGCAGAAAATTTTAGAGACAAACAACATAGACTAAAAGAATCTCTAGAAAAATTAGATAGAGATTCAAAAAAATCTAGAATATACAAAGATATCAAAAGTAAATTTGGTGGTGGTGGATCATATAAAGCTTTACGATCATCTACAGTTATGGTTGGGGATAATCCTGGTGGAAGAGAATCTGTAAATGTAGGAAATCAAGCTTTTAAAACAAGAGGTCCGTCTCTTATAAAAGTCAAAGCAGGACAATCTATTCATGCCAATCCATTATCAGGCATGGGGAAAACAAGAATCAATCCTGGAGATTTTGATGCTTTAGGTGGAGGAACAGAAGCACCTTTAACTGCTACAGCAAATACCGATAGAATTACGGATGCTCTAGATAAAAACACAGAAATTCTAGAGTTGATATATAAAGAACAACACAACAAATATAAAGAAGATAGAAAAATAGGTAGAAAGAAAACTTTAGGAGAACATGTTGGCGGATTTATAGATTCTCCTGATAAGAAAGGATACATCAAAAATCTTGTAAACAAATCATCTTTAGGAGAAACATCTTTAGGTGATAAGACTATAGGAGAACATGTTGGTGGATTTTTAGATGCAGCGGATAAAAAAGGATATATCAAAAATGTTATAAAAGATAAAACTATTAATAAGTTATTCGGTAAAGGAAAAGGAATAGCGGAAGGAATAGGAGAAGCAGGAAACTTAGCAAAAGGTGCTGAAGCGGCAGGAGGATTGGCTGAAGCAGCAGGAGGAGCAGAAGCCGTAGCAGGAGGAGCAGGATTATTAGCAACAGCAGCACCTGTAGCATTAACAGCCGCAGCAGCAGGATTACTCGGATGGGGCGGATATAAAATGGCAACGGGTCATAATGCTGGTGTAGCACCAGAATCAATGTTACCTTCAATGGGAGGAGCAGGAAGAAGTGTTACTGTTGGTGATACTGTTAGAACAGGAACACATGCTTGGAGAGATAACAATCAAGGTAATATTAGATATGGTGACTTTGCTAAATCTCATGGAGCTATTGGCGAAGACAAAGGGTTTGCAGTGTTTCCAGATGCAAAAGCAGGAGAAGCAGCACAACAAAAATTATTGTTTGGTACTAAAGGTTACAAAGATAAAACATTAACAGAAGCTATTGCTAAGTATGCTCCTGCTTCAGAAAATAATGTTCCGGCATATCAACAAGCTGTTTTGAGTAAAGTAGGAGCAAATAAGAAAATGTCAGAATATACTCCTGCTGAACAAAAGATAATTATTGATGCTATGAAAGTACACGAAGGATATAAAGAAGGAAAAATAACTGCGTTGTCTCCTACTGCTAATAATCCTGTACCAGTTACACCAAAGAAACTAGCAGAGAAACAACTAGAAGTAGTTAAAGCTCAAGCTGATATTCATACAAAAGAGAAAACAGATGCACAGGCAAAGAAAGATGCACTCGCTAAAGTAGCTTCAAAGACAGCAGTAAATGTTGGCGATACTACTAGAAATGTAGATAGAGAAACTTCAACTAAAGGAACAACTGTTTTGTCTAGTGGAGACTCATCGTTAATAACTATGTTCAATGCTCAATGGGGGAGAAGTTAATTATGGCTGGAGGATTCACACAACCAACAGGACCAACAGGTGTTGCTTCAATGTTACCAACAACACCACAAGGAGGAGTTGCTAATCTTGTTCCTAAAACACCACAGGGCAATTTTGGACAACTATTACCAATTAAAAAAGCTACTCCAGGAGCTACACCAGCTAAGTTAGTATATCCAAGTGACAATACAGATAATGCAAAAGCTAGAGTAGTATTCAAATCTTTCAATTGGAAATTGGATACTCCTAGATTAGAAAATACACAAGACCCCATTATATCTGGAGGAGAATCTTCTAACATTCAACTATATGTTCCTGGTCAATTCTCAGAAAAATATAGTGCTCAATGGGGAATGGATAAAGTAATAACAGCCGGTTTAGATATAGGAATGAATCAAGCATTAAAAGCAAGTTCATGGGAAGCAGCAGAAGCACAGACCGAAGAAAGAATAGGTGCTGCCGCTGTTAATACTATGAAGATGAGAGCAGGAAGTACACAATTTCCTGGTGAATTTTTAGTCTTTCATAAAGGTGATCCTATTCAAATGGGATTTCATTTTGAATTGTTACCTCGATCTTCAGGAGAAGCTGCACAAATTACTAACATAGTAAACTCTTTTAAAACAAAATTGTTACCTACTCTTAATGGAGGGTTGTTAGATTTCCCTGATCTTTGGAATATATACTTCAGCGGAATTAATGGAGTTGGTTTTCCTGATACTCCTACTAGATATTTGTATATGGCATTAGTAGGAGTCAATGCACAATACAGTGGTGGAAATCAATCAGCATTAGTATATCATGATAACTTTTCTGTAATGATTACTTTAGACTTACAATTTCATTCTGTACGTAATGCATATATTAACGGAGCTTCTTAATGCCAAAATCTAGTGGAGTTGAATATACTTATTTTGATTCGTTTTCTAACGTAACAATAGACTTGACACAATATATTGCTTCTATTCAAACATCAACAGGAATAGATTATAAATTTACTAACATACAGCCTGTTAAAATACCTATGGTTAACTTTTTTGACCATACAGAAATTATAAGCAAGTTTGTTAATAATGTTCTTTTTTTTGATTCGTACACAGTTAAAGATGGACAACGACCAGAAGATATTTCTTTTGATACATATGGAACAGTAGAACATTTTTGGATAATTTGTATATTCAATAATGTAAAAACTTTGTTCAATGATTGGGTAATGACTGAACCTCAATTACAAACGTTAGCAGAATATTACTATAAAACAGAAAATCTTTATACACTACAAACATATTATGATCTTTTACATGAAAGAAATGAAAACAAAAGAAACATCATTCTTTTAAAATATGATTATCTAAATGATGTAGTAACCTCATTTTATAATGCAGTCAACGGAATTTCCTAATGTCATTAGAACAAAAACGAACTTATAATTTTATACTCAAAAAGATTTATATCAAAGGATATGAACTATATCCTCAGTCTTATACTGAGCTAAACATATACGAGAGCTTAGTATTTCCTGCTATCACTGGAGATATAGCTGTACAAGATTGGCAAGGATTCAATGAAGTTGGTGAAATCTATGCTATGGATCAAATTCAGATAATCTTTTCTACAGCAGATCGAGCAGACTTATCTTTAACGTTTACTATTTATGCTTCAGAAACTATTATGGCATCAACTGGTACACATCATCCGGTATTGTATAAGTTCTGTTCTCCTTGGCTTATCGATGCTATAGCTACTGAATATTCTAAGTCCTGGAAAGAAAAATATGTACATGAAATTGTAACAGACATTTTAGAATATTGTGGAGCTACAATGGGAATTGTAGAACCAACTAAACAAAAACTTCATAGATTTACTACACCACTATGGAGTCCACTTCATTCAATACACCACTTATCTACATTCGCAATGAACCAAGATAACAAAGGTGGATATGTTTTCTGGACAGATTTGAAAACAGGAAAAGTAAATTATACTACGATAGATTATTTGTTCACTGGCAAGTACGGAAAAGAAGATCAAGTTTTTAAAGCATTACCTAAGAATCAATTTTA
>Ga0187854_10001507_pt1 | contig 22766 bp, 22 predicted proteins | sample June2016WEW_6_15_FD_132445 | JGI IMG/M metagenome (GOLD analysis project Ga0187854, IMG submission 132445) | Peatland microbial communities from SPRUCE experiment site at the Marcell Experimental Forest, Minnesota, USA - June2016WEW_6_150 | ecosystem: Environmental > Terrestrial > Soil >...
CTACCAGGCCATCTTCATGGCCGACGCCGGGGCCGCTTGGGACAACGCCAAGAAAATCGTCGAAGTGGAGATGAAGCAGAAGGGCACGCCGCTGCATGACGCCACCGTCATTTGCGACACCGTCGGCGATCCCTTCAAAGATACGTCCTCGGTGGCGCTGAACCCGGTTATCAAGTTCACCACGCTGTTCGGCTTGCTGGCCGTGTCGCTGGCGGTGAAGCTCACTACGGAAACGGGCGGGACGCTGGAGCACATCCTGGCGGCGGCATTCTTCCTCGTCTCGTTTACGTTTGTGTATCGCTCGTTCTACAGCATGCGCATCCGCGGCTCGGCCGTGCAATAGCGCCAACCAATCCATCCAGGCGCCCTATCCCAACGGGGCGCCTGTTTTTTTGGAGTGCGGCGGCTCGCCGCCGCTTTTACGGTCGCACAGCCATCAATCAAATGTAGCAGATAGTTATTTGACAATATCATTAGACAATATTACTTATGCTATACTGGGCGGCAGACGCTGCCCCGTGGTAGCCCGCATGTCCACACCTCTTCCTCCCGTGCAATCGATCTTCGCTGATGAGAGTTCACTTCGCGATTGGCCGCACAGTCCTGCGCATCGCCTCTCCCTGCCTGGAGCGTATATCGTCACCGCAGGAACCTACCAGAAGCAGAAACACTTCAACACGCCCGCTTTGCTGACAAGGCTGACGAATCTGCTGCTGAACCTGGCAGAGGCTCATAGCTGGATGATTCAAGCCTGGGCCGTATTCCCGAATCATTATCATTTCATTGCAGAATCCCAGAAGCCGGAAACTTTGCGTCGTTTAGTTCGCGAACTGCACTCTTGCAGTGCATTGGAGTTGAATCGCCAGCAGAATGCGGCCGGCCGCAAGGTATGGTTTCAATACTGGGAGTCCCAGCTCAGGTTTCACCGGTCATTTCTTGCCCGCCTAAACTACGTGCACCAGAATCCAGTCCGCCACGGGCTCGTCCTCAAGGCGAGTCAATACAAGTGGTGTTCGGCGGGTTGGTTGGAGCGCAAGGCGGCTCCTGCGTTTCTGAAAACAGTAGCATCTTTTCCCATTGATCGCCTGGATGTTCCCGATGATTTCGGCGATTTGCTGGCGCCGTAAAAGCGGCGGCGAGCCGCCGCACTCCAAAGGTGGCCTGCTGATGATAGAATCAGTGACGATTCCCACTGAGGTGCAATTCATGCGAAAAATTTTACTCGCCGTAATCGTGGTCTTGGCGATTTGTGCATTGGCGCTGCCTTCTCTTAGTCAAGTCGAGATCAAGTGGAAGATTCACGATCGTAATCGGCCGCTGCCGCCGGTGGTGGATCCGGGCACGGCCAGCACGCCAGACGCGACCGGGCGCGCGCCTTCCGATGCCGTCGTCCTGTTTGATGGCAAGGACCTCTCCAAATGGGCGCATAAAGATGGCAGCGCCGCGAAATGGAAAGTGGCAAATGGGTACGCGGAAGTCGTCGCAACGACCGGCAATATCTTCTCGCGGCAGGCCTTCGGCGATTGCCAACTGCACGTGGAGTTTGCCGAGCCGCTGCCGGCGAAGGGCACCGACCAGGAGCGGGGCAATAGCGGCGTCTACCTGATGGGTCTGTACGAGATTCAGGTGCTGGATTCCTACGATAACAAAACCTACGCCGATGGGCAGGCCGCCGCTGTCTATGGGCAATATCCTCCACTCGTGAATGCCTCCCGGCCGCCGGGCCAATGGCAAAGTTACGACATCGTGTTTCACGGGCCGCGCTTCGATGCGTCCGGCAAGCTGCTGCGGCCCGCGCGCGTCACGGTGTTTCACAACGGCATCCTAGTGCAGGACAACGTTACCCCGACCGGCCCCACCGAGCACGGGGAGCGTCCGCCGTACAAGCCAACACCCGAGAAATTGTCGATGGCGTTGCAGGATCACGGCGACCCGGTGCGTTACCGCAACATTTGGATTCGCGAATTGAAACCCGCGGAAGGCGAGAAGTAGATCGAGTTTCCTGACTGAACGTGCCATTAGCTAAGCCGCGGAGCTTACGCACTCCTGCGCTCCGAGGTGCAAACCCAAGAGCACAGTCAAGAATGACTGTGCCGCACAAAACCGTCAATTAGGCGCGAACGAGGCCTGCAAACTTTCGCGGATTGTTGTCGAAACTGGGGAAGACGCCGTTGAGGTCGCGCACGCCAAGATGTTTCGCGAGAATCTCGCCGACGACCGTGCGGAAATCCGTGGTGAGTGCAAGATCCCGGCCTTCATTTAATTGGTGGTCTTCGAGCCCCGGCCAGTTGCCATAGACACGGCCGCCTTTGATGTCGCCGCCGAGGACGAACATGCAATTCGCGTGTCCGTGGTCGGTGCCGCGATTGCCGTTCTCCTTCGCGGTGCGGCCGAATTCGCTCATCGTAACCACGACGATATCCGCCATGCGATCGCCCATGTCCTGATGGAACGCCGCCAGCGATTGCCCGAGTTCCCTGAGTAGATTTGCCAACTGGCCTTGCACGCCGCCTTCATTGACGTGGTTGTCCCAGCCGCCGCAATCCACAAAGAGCACTTCGACGCCGATATTGGCTTTGAGCATTACGGCGATCTGCTGCAGCTTCTGTCCAACTTGGCCCTTTGGATAATCGGCGCCGTTCTCCGGCGGGAATTTGCTCATGTCAATCTTGCGGAGCATGTCGATGGCTTCAAACGTTTCCGTACCGGTGCCGTGAAGCGCCTGATCCACTGTCTGCGCGTACATGGCCTCGAAGCCACCTTCCGCGACATTCGCCATCATCGGCGACTGCGCCTGCACCTTGAACTGCCGCAAATCGGGAATCGCCATTGCTCCGGTGCTGCCCTGCAACATGCGCGGCAAATTGGGTCCCATGGCCACGGCGCGAAACGGCGAAGCGTTTCCCTCCGGGATCGTGCCCAGCGCGCGATCCAGCCAGCCATCCTCGGTCGCTTTCACGCCGGGAGTTCCGGACTCCATGTAATCCTGGGCATCAAAGTGCGAACGCGTGGTATCCGGCGAACCGGCAGCATGCACAATCGCCAATTGGTTGTTCTGAAAGAGGGGCGCGAGCGGTGCGAGGCTTGGGTGCAGCCCGAAAAATCCATCCAGGTCGATCGCGGCATCAGGGCCTCCGCGGCGCGGCTGCGGAATCGCGATGGTTGGGCGCATGCGGTAGTAGTTTGGTTCGCCGAAGGGGACCACGATGTTTAAGCCGTCGGCGGCGCCGCGTTGGAACAGGACGACGAGCTGCTTCCTCCCCGCTCCCGGAGTCGAGGCGATGGCGCGCTGCAGAAAGGCGGGCACCGTGCTCAATCCCACCAGAGTGATGCCGCCCTGCTTCATGAAATAGCGGCGCGAGAATTTCGCCGGCCTTATGCCTTCGCAACACGGATTGCTCATTGGAACTCCTTTGGAGTGCGAGAGCTTGCTCTCGCTTTTGCGACGTAAAACCATGCCCGCCAAACGAGCGTTCGGCAGAATGGCTTGGATCGCAAAAGCGGCGGCAAGCCGCCGCACTCCAAAATTACCGGCGCTGAAATTCGGGCGCGCCTAGCACCAATCCCGTGACTATGCCCAAATCCACCTGCTTCACTGGGTCGTCCAGCTTGGCCTGTACGATCTGCGGGTTGTCGAGCTGCTTCCGCAACGTCTCCACGGTTCCCGAAGCGGCCTGCCCGCCCAGGAAGATGGCCACGGCCCGGTCGAGAGCTGCTTTGGCGTCGGCACTCGAATCGCTCCCAAGGAGCGCGGTCACATCGCTGCGCGAGCCGCGCACTTTGTTTCCCGCCAATGCCAGCGAAAAATTCAAGCGGTTCAGCAGGGCTCCCGTGTTCACCCAGGTTTCCGCTTTGTCCGAATAGCCAGTGGGGGGCTGGCATTGATAGAGAGGCTCGCCAATGCGGCCCACCCACTGCACCAGCGGCATGGGCGTATCCACATCGGTTCCCAGCGCGCGCACGGACGAGGCCACCAACTCAAAAGGCATCTTCACTTTTGCGCGGTACGCTTCCCGCGACCAGAACTCCGGCGAATAGATCATCGTGCGCAGCACTTCGCGGATGTCTCCTTCGCTCTTCTGAAAGGTCTTGGCCATGCGCTGCACCAGCGCCGGCGGCGGCGTATCCGAAACAAATCGCCGTGCCAGTTTCGTGGAAATGAATTTCGCGGTATTGGGGTTTTTCACCAGCAGGTCGATCACCTGCTGGCCATCTTTCATGCCGCCCGCATGAATCTTTTTGCCCAGCACGCGCTTGGGATCGGGGTCGTGCACTCTCTCGTCAAACTTGAAGCGGGGATTCTCCCGCGGCCTTTCAATCGTCCAGCCAGTGAAGCAACGCGCCACTTCCGTCACGTCCTGTTGCGTGTAGCCGCCGTCCACACCGAGCGTGTGGAGTTCCATCAATTCGCGGCCGTAATTTTCGTTGAGCCCGCGCTCCTGTTTCTTCTTGTTTGCTCCCTGGCCCGGCGGAGGATTTGGGCGTCCCCAGCCGCCGTAGGGCCCGCGGCGCATCTGCTGACGCATGGCGCGTTGCGCGGCCTGGCGCGCCGCGGCGCGGGGATCGGCGCTCAGGAAATTGTCCAGATAGAAGAGCATGGCCGGACTCTTGGCCGTTTCCGTTACCAGGTCCTTAAACTTGCCGAGGGCGTGCGGCTGGATGACGTCGCGTTCATACGAGGTGAGGTACCACTTGTCCTCGCCTTTGCCCGCATACACGTTGAAGTGGTTGAACCAGAAGTCGTCCATCACTTGCTGTAGCTGGCGTTCGCTGTAGATCGCCCGCGTCACCTTGGCCATGGCCAGCTCTTGCACGATGCGCTGCGGCCTCTTGCTGTCATCGGCCATCGCGCGCGGCACGGCGTTGGGGTCAATTCCCAGGACATCTTTTCTACCGGCACCCGGCGTGGCCGGATTCAACTTCATGGGCGAAGGCGAATCCGCAGAAGCGGTGTTCTCGCTGCCGCCGGCGCCGGCTTCACTCTTCATGGCGGAATCGCTCGCTGGCATGTCCTGCAACATCGCGTTGACACCGGCATCGGCGTCCTTCTGCAATGCTTGCTGCGGGCTGGTGTCTTCTTTGGTGACTCCGGCCTGCTTTCCGGCCTGGTTCGCGGCCTGTTTCGGATTGGGATATTCGGCCAGCAATTGCGAAGTGGACATTTGCAGCGTCGGAAAGGCCCTCAGGCGCGCTTCCATGGCGCTGTCATCCAGCGCTTTCGGGTTGAGTTGCAGGTCAATCCACTTCCCCAAGCCCATTTGTCGCACGCGCTCGATGTCGCCGGGGCGAGGCCCGTAGGCCAGACGGTTCAGCGCGTGCAGAATCGCTTCATCCGGGCTCAATTCGGTGATCGGCAGGCCCTTCAAAACAGGATCTTGCTTGGGGCTCTTGTCTTTTGGGAGCGCGCTGGCCATCAAGCCCGAAAGGTCAATGAGGAGCGAACAAATACAAGCCACACTGAGGAGCGTGGCCAGAATGGACTTGGGAGTGACGGCGAGACCAGCGACAAGGCGGCGTCCAAACCTGTCCACAAACATGCTGCGGTAAGGAGAGATGGAGCGATTCCGGGACAGCATCACTCCCAGCTTAACCCGGCTCGCGCGGGAAAGTTGCCGCCAACAAGCCTTTGTGTTCTCTATGATCAGCCCCGGGCGCTAGAAGCCGTCTCATAAACGGCTCTCGGGAGGGCACGGCTTCAGCCGTGCCGAAAAGCTGCGGAAATTCAAGGGTTTTAACCCCTGAGGTGCGCATGTTGGTCGCTCGAAGTGTTTATGAGATAGGTTCTAGTCGCTCAGGACGAACTCCGTTTCCCGCTCCGGCGCCTGGTTTTGCGCGGCGTCCACGGCCTGCAACACCAGACGGTAATTGCCCGCCGGGAGATCCTTCACCGGCACTTTCAATCCAAACGGAATCACGGGATTGCCCTTCTGAATGAAATCCTCCATGGGCATGGCGCCAGTGGAGAAGACCTCTGTGTTCGTCGTTTTGTCGAAAACCCGGTAGCCCGCGCCCACCCTTGGGGGATTCTCCGACTTCAACAAGGGCTCGTAGACTTCGGAGTACAACACCACATTGTCCGACCTCTTGAAGCGGTAATCCGCCGACGGGTTCACCTGCATGCCCTTGACGATCAGCGGCGTGCGATCTTCCAGCAGCGCGGCATCCATTTCCGCGGAGACCGCGGTCAGAGGCTGCAAGTTGGTGGACAAAACCACGCCGCCCAGCGTGAATTTCTTCCCGTCGTAAGCGTCGATCTGCAGCGGCGTCTCGAATTTTCCGAAAGCATCGCCGCCGGAACTCAGCACGACCGTCAACTTATAGCTTCCCGGCGCGGCATCGAACTGGTTCTGGTAGCGGTAAGGCCCCTTCATGAACTGCTTCCATTCGTCCTTTTCCAGGTCGAGATTCAGCACATCGTTGAACCGCGCCCCAGTGGAGCCATCCGGTTTATAGGCAATCCCGAGCACATTCACGACCGCGTGGTATTTCCCTTTTTCCTTGTTGAACACCAAATCGCTGCCGGGTATTTGCATGATGAGATTGACGCGCGCAATGTTTGGCGCCGTGTAAAAGTACGGGGCCTGCATCGAGCCGTGAATGGCCCCGGGCTGCGATCCCGCTGCCTGGACTTCCATTTGCTTCTCAAGTGGCTTGCCGTCGAGCGGGTTCACGGTTCGCGTGTTGCAGTATCCGCTGCGCGACCTCAGTTCCATTCCCCCGCGGTTCAGCTTCACCTTCAGGGTGTGGCAACTGCCCTCCGGATTTGATGGCGGCACATAGCCGAGCACGTAGAACTGGTTGGCCTCCTGCGCGATGCGATCCAGCCCGCCCAGCAGGTCATTCGTGTTGTAGATGGTAAACCCTCCGGTGCCTTCCGCCAGGGCCAGCAGGACCTGCTGATTGGTCACCCCAGTTTCCGGAAACTTCGGCACGAGGATCTGCGGCTGGTTCAAGGGATTGTTGGGGTTGTTGTAGTAATTGGAATAGGGAGTCCCCGTGCTTCCTCCTCCGCTGCCACTTTTGCCGCTGCCAGTGCCTGTGCCGGTTCCCCCGCCCTTGCCGCCGCCGGTGCCAGTGCCGGTTCCCCCGCCCTTACCGCCGGTGCCGCCGCCACCCGTGCCGCCGGTGCCTCCCCCGGTCCCTCCACCCTTGCCGCCACCGCCAGTCCCACCACCGCCAGTCCCTCCGCCACCACCTGTTCCACCGCCACCACCGCCGGGTTTCTGGGGATACATGGCGGCGGCCAAGCTATAGCTTGTCATCACCAGCCTTGGCCGAATGACTCGATTGCCGTCTTTCAGTGCCGCCGCGTGCGTAGTCCGCTTGCCTGAGGGCTGCTGCAATTGCGCGCTTCCTCCCGGCACGCCGGAGATCAATCCGCGCACGTCCAGCGAGTAGACCGCGATGTTGGCCTTGTTGCATGCGTCAATCGTGGCGGTCAGCTCCGACATGCGCTCGGGGTCCAGCGGAAAGCCCGCGGAAAACAGGATGAGCATTTTGCGGCCCGGCACCGCGCGCAGATTTTTGGCCAAGCTGCGAATGGAGACGAGCATGCTGCGCGCGCCAAAATCCGATTCCGCGCTGCTAACCGAGGGCATCCCCATCGAAGCGACAGTCATGGGCTGTGAATCGCTCGGCGCATTGGTTTCAATGTTGGGCACGTGCACACCCGAGACGGCAGCCTGCAGGAGTTTCGCGTTCGCGGTGAAGTTCTGCTTGATGATCAGGGAGCCGCCAAAATCCACGACGGCCATCAAGCGGTCCGGCCCGGCAGTCTTTTCGATGAACTTTGCCGCCGCTCCGCGCGCCTGGATCTGGTCGGGCTTCTGCATCGAGGAATTGTCGAAGAACAAAATCATGTAATGCTGCTGTCCCTTGGCCTGCACCGTCGGGTCTGCGCCAAAAGAAAAGCTCGAAATGACTTGTTCCTTGTTGTCCTCGTAGACTTTGAAATCCTGCTGCGTCAGGTCCGGCACGTACTTCCCTTTCTTGTCCGTTACCACGGCATCCACTAAGACGATGCGCGACTCCGTGCGGATGACGATGCCAGAAGCCACAGCCTGCTCATTTCCTACCGTAGGGGACGCCGCAGGTTTGGGGGCATCTGGCGCTTGCGCACGAGCGCCAAGCGCCCATGCGGCCAGCGCCAGCAGGGCCACCGCAAAAAACCGTTTGCTGTTCTTGATTCCGAGCTTGAAGCTCATCTCCCCCTCCTTCGAAGCACTGCACTGATATCGAGCGTGCCAGCCGCTACTGAGATAGACGCGATACAAGGTTGCCAGGAGTACAAAGTAATCATCCCCCATAGACTGCCTTCCTGGTCAATACGGTATGACCACCGTCCCGTTGCGCGCCGTCATCTGCGCACCTTCCGAATCCCGCACCACCTGTCGAATCATATACTTGCCGGGCTTCACCGCGAAGCTCGACTTCACTGTCAGTCCGGTGCGGCTCAGCTTTTCAAACGTCGCATCGAGCAAGCGCATTTTCACGAGCTTCTCGCCGCCGGTAATGAAGTTCCCGTTCTCGTCAAAGACCGCCGTCGCGACCGTCAAATTATCTAGGTTCCTTCCCTCCGCCTTGCGAAAGTGCATACCCTCCAGCTCGAGGTGCGACACCACACTTAGCCGCGCGTCCGTATCGCCGGTTTTGAAATACTGCGTCTGCAAACTCAGCGGGAGGTCATGAATCTCATCTTGCGAAAAGAGCGCTTCCTGAATTTCCTGCTTTTCCATCTCCCGCGGATCGTCCAGCTTCTTGGGAGCATAGTAGCCGCGGCGCGCCTGGATAGCGTACTTCTGTTTTTGCGCCAGCGTTACCTTTAGCGTGTGGTACTTTCCGTCCATCTTTTGATTCTGCGGCGAAAAACCCAGCACATAGGAAACTTCCGGAACGCCTCCCGCCAGTTTCAGCCCACCCTCGAGATCATTGGAATTATGGAAGAAGATGCCGCCCGTGCCATAAGCCATGTCCATTAGAACGAACTGCAATTCGGACTCCTCCGCGAGGCGGTACGTCGACTTATATCCCGCCGTCATCGGGGTGTCCGAGTTTTGCCGCGCGATGTCGCCTCCGGGTTCGGGCGCATACAACCCGCGCGCGTCCAGCGCATTGATGACGATGTTGGCCCGGTTAGCGCGGTCCACAATCCCATTGGCATCCAGCATCTCCGTCGTAATCAGAAATCCTGGGGAGGCCAACAGCAGGACTCGTTCGCCAGGTTTTGCAGCCAAGGCACGCAGCACCGCTTCCAATTGGCGGTAAGTAAAGTCGTTGTTCGAGTCCCCGGCATTCAACGCCCGCATCACCGCGCTCTCTGCTGCCGCTTGGGCCGCCCCGAGCATCCGCTGGTCCCCGCCGAACATGCACTGTAACGTTTCTTGAACGACGACCGCGAAGGCCTGGGAATCGTGCTTGTTTTCAATTTGGTCGGCCATATAGTGTGAAACGTCGGGACAATCGGTCATGTGGCTGCCCGTCAGATCTCGCGGCAGCACTCCGAGCAGTTTCTGCTTCAGAGCTGCTTTGTCGCTGGTGAAATCCTGCGTCAATTGCCCCGAGGTCGAGAAAATCCCTATGCGGTCGCCCGGGGACATGGCATCCAGGAACCGCTCCGCGGCCACGCGCACACTGGCGGCATCCTCCATTCTGAGATGGATGTCATCGAACGTCAGCGCCACAAAACGTTCCGGAAGCGACACGGAACCTCCGGCAGGAGTTTCTCCCTCGCCCGTCTGGGTCTTCGCGGCTGCTTCCGCACGTTCCTTCCGGGATTTGGCCGTCTCTGTGCCGAATGTGGTAATCGCCTGCAATTTCCCGCTGTCGTATAGCTGAAAATCTTCCTTGCGCAGATTCTCGACTGGCTTGCCGGCGGCGTCCCGCACAATCACATGTACCTGTACGAGGTTTACGCGCAGCTTGAAGGTCGTGCCCGTGTCCTGCATGGATATTTCCTGCTTCGTTTCAGCATTGTCCTTGGGGGTTTGCGTCTCCGTGGGATTGCCTTGTGTTTTCTCTGCGGGTGGGTTGCCTTGACCCGCTGCGCCAGAGGAGTCCTGGGCGCGAGACACTGCGGCTGATGTCGCCAGAATCGCGAGGAACATCCATAGGTGCAGGGCGTGCCGCTGGGTCACTTTGGAGTTCATGGCTTCCCGTACGCCTTCCTGCAACCCATCCGCAGAGCCCCGCCATCCCCTTCGGGCCCCATTGTCGAGGTGGGACAACCTGACTATACGCTCACGTTGATAGCAGTCCTAGCGTCAATATGCCCAGTTCTGCAACGCTTCACCGCGCTGATTACATTGCTGTTAATTCGCACCGCTGCGGAATGCCTCGAGGCTCCAGGTATCCTGCGCTTCCACGTGCCGCAACACATAGCGGTCGCCGTTCGCGAGGCGCACACGAAAAAACGTCTCTCCCGGTGAATACCAGCGGTCTTCCACTTCGGCAACTGCCAGCGTTTCCCCGCCCAGCCGCACACGCACCGGCCGTTCGTCCGCGCGATAGCCAGCGTAGCAATCCACCTCAACGCGTTTCACTTCTGCCTCTGTTCCTCTACCTGCGCCAGGGTTTCCGGCGGCGAGCCATTCCGCTTTACCGATTCCTTCCCACCGCCTGCTCTGCATTCCACGCCGCACCCAAAAACACGATGACCGCCGAAATCTGCATCCAGATGAGCAAACCGATCACCGCCGCGAGTCCGCCATAGACCACGCTGTACGGGACGCGCCGGACATAAACGCCAAAAAGGACGTTCACCAGCCACCACAGGAGCGTTGCCAGCATGGCGCCGGGCAGCACGTGGCGCAACCTCTTCTCCTTCGGGCGCGCCACCCAGTAGATGACCGTTAATGCCAGCATCGCCAGCACCACCGCGGTCGCCGGGAAAAACACCAGCCACAAACCGTGAATGGGCACGGTACTGCCTAATTGCAGCGTGAACCATTTCCGCAGCGGTCTCCCAAAGACTCCCAGGATTCCCGCCGCCAGGATCGGCGCAATGGTGATCAACAAAAGCAGCAGCCCGCGGAACTGGCGGTGCAAAAAGCCGAAGCGCTCATCATCCCCGTAAATCAAGTGGATCCCGTCCATGAGCAGCTTCATCACCTGCGACCCGCCAACCAGTGCCCCCGCCCAGCCGAGCAGCGCAATTTTCCACACATCGGGTCCGCGCCGCGCCAGAAAGTCCGTCACGATCCCTTGGCTGCCCGGCGGCAGAAACTCCGTGAAATTGCGAATCGTATCGAGCAGGGCGGTTTTGCTGCCAATCCAGCTGGACGTAAACCACACGGCCAACAATAATGTCGGGAAAAAGGCCAGAAACAGGTTAAACGCGATCGCCTGAGAGATCACGCTGCATCGCGGAAAAACGCGCGCAACCACACGCCACATCTTCGTCGTCAAGTTAAACCTCGCACCGGTAGTGGTGTCACTTGAAATGCAATCACTGAGGAACGCTTTTCCATATCCAATTGCCGCTAACGGTCCTTACCGCTCTGAACGGAAACATCTCTGTCTTGCGCCACCAAACACCCGCTGGCCGATACCGCACAATAATGGTCAACTGTGCGCCCTTAAAATTATTGATGGCAGTAAATCCAAATGCTGGAGCATAGGGCAAACTCATTCTGTGGCCTGGGGACAACACGTCCGCCTTAGCCTCCGGAGGCACATTTGTAAATTCCCAGGGGCCAAGCACCTGCAAATTCTCGCCGTCGATTCGGAGATTCGCGCACGACACAGCCACGTTGTGTATTGGCAGCATGCCTTCATTAGACAAATAGAAGATGGTTCCCATAGGGCTGAAAGATGCAACTGATTCAGACGCATCTACTGATAGCTTTGGGGAATTGCTTAAGACAAATTCGGCAATGGTTAATACGGACGCGAGAATCCCTACCGCCCACTCTACAGTTTTTATTAGCCGTTTCTGTGGTGTGGGCGGGGGCACTTTCGGCTTTGTACTTGATTCACGTTTTGGTTGTTTACGCTTACCCATGACTATGCAGCTTTCGCAAGTACCTAAAGAGCGTGGCGTGATTTCAAAATGACACCACTACCCTCGCACCGTTCACCTTGCATTATATAGAGTTCCCGGCCCCGCATCTGCGCTTGCCGCGCTCGCACACCCTGCGCTTCCCGGGACCGGCGCTCCCGCTCGCTACTTCTTCCCCTCCTGTCGTACACTTTTGCATGGACTCCACGCGAGGTTTCCATAGATGAAAACCGCACGCGGTCCCGCCCAAAGTGGGTTTCGACCTGTGGGAATGGGGCGCCCTGTGGCGCAGCTGCGGCTTCGGCAGATGAGCGCGGGGTTCCGCCGGTTGGCGCGAGTTGCCGCCGCCCTGGCCATTTGTCTTTCGTGCGCTTTCTTCGCCCGCGCGCAAAACGAAACTGCCAGGAAATACACCTGGAAGCCGCTGGAATTCGCCATTCTTCTATTCAACGACGAAGCGCCCAATTCCTGGAACATCTACCATTGCGAGAAGAAAGGCCTGCTGCTGGTGCGGCTTTGGAAACGCTACCTGTTTATCGATGTGGAGGAAGAAGAGGTCTACGATCTGGATCCGCAGAAACTCACCATCCAGGGAAACAGCGTGACGTGGTCTTTCGCCGATCTCCCCGATAAACCCATTCACACGCCCGATTGGACGGATCGCAATGTCGGCCGGATGCAACGACTGCGCTTCCGCCTTGGCAAGGACGGCCATTTCCTGGAGCTGCAACTCCCGTTCGACGTCAACGGGCGGCCCATCTACTGAGCTGGTCTGTTCGGAGGTCGGGGACTACTGGCGATAGACGCCGTAAAACCAGGGGATGCCCAGCGCTCCCGGCTCGACGCCAACCACAATCTTGTCGCCATCGCGGAAGCGGTCGAAATCGTCCGAATCCACCGCGAGGCGCTCGAAGCGGCGCCCTTCGCGCCACGACTTCACAAACAACCGCCGCGTGCCGCGCACAACACCCTTCATCTGGTAACGCCCGTAAACGCTGGCCGCGTGATAGGTCACATTCTTCGGCGAATCCAGACTGCCGTTCAGGAAAAGCGCGGTCAACAGGATGAAGGGGATGGGAATTAATCCCGTGAACAGGTGCTTCAGGACCTCGATCTCCTGGCGCGCGTGCGCGCGGCGCTCCAGCAATACCGCCAGCGTCAGGGCCAGGAAAAAGACCAAGCCAAAGAACACCAGCATCGCGTCCAAGTCCAACGGAGGATAAATCTGGCTGACATAGGGAAAGAGGAGCGAACCGGCGAGAAAGATGGCCGTCTGCAGCAGCAAGCGGCGGCGGAAGACGAGTTCCGCGGCGGCGGAGGTCAATCCGCAAACGGGACACTGATTCGTAGTTCGCACTGCGCCGCAATCCAGGCAACGAGTCATGAACTTTAGTATACGGCTTTAGGATGCCGCCGCGAGTTTCGCGAGCAGATCCTGGAAATGCTGCTGGCTCTGCTCTTCGGCGAGCGAGAAGGTGACGCCCATGCCGAGTCCGGGCTCTACGCGCTTCACCGAACAGTCCAGCCACAAAGGCCGCTCCAAGCCAAATCGCGCGCGGAAACCCGCGCCCACCCAAAGCACATCGTCCGATTCGATGAACATCCCATCGGCGCTGATGTCCCGCGTGCGGGCTTTCAGCCGTGCAGAACCCCATTCGATCTCGAGATGAGCCTGGTAGGGAAAACGCGGTGCCCTGCGGCGGTCCAGCTCGCGCGGCCCTAATCCCTCAGTGTTCATGGACCCGGCGCTCCTCGGGGAAACAGATGGCGCGCAAGTATCGAGCCCGTACAGCGTGCCTCTGCCCTGAAGATACGACGGGAAACACTACAATGTTTCAGACACCGCAGGGCAATGTTTTGTTCCCGGCAATTGCCAGTTGGACACACGTGACGCCACCGTCATCGAGCCGCTGTCTATAGGCTCAATTCCGATGGCCATCTCTGGGTGAGCACGAGTGCGATAGAATTCCCTGTCGGTGAAAAATGCCCAATGCCGAATAGGCCGGGAAGGCGGCATCGATGTCCCAAGAAGGGCTTTTGCGATATTTGATTGCGGAGGAATACACGCCCGAGAGTCTCGCAAGGATCCGGGAAACGCTGGAAGCCCACGGCACGCATGCGGTCCTGCCGGTGGCGCACGGGTTGTTCGCGGCCACGGCGACGCCTGCCTCGAATAGCGTTTCGGGTTACCACAACGTCTGGGTGCGGGACAATGTGCTGGTGGCCAATGCGTTCCGTTTGCGCGGAGTACTGGCATTCGCCGTCGCCTGCATGCAAGGCCTCTCGCAATTTTTTGCCAGGCAGCGGCCTCGCTTCCTGGACATCATCCAGGATGCCTCGCGCAAGCTGAAGGACGATGTGCAGCGCCGGCCGCACATTCGGTTCGCGGCGCAGGCGCTCGGCGAGCTTCCAGAAAGGTGGCCGCACGCGCAAAACGACGCGCTGGGACTGGCACTGTGGTTTCGATTCGTGCTTGCGAACACCGGTGCGCTTCCGCTGACCGCCGCGGATTGGGAAACCTACGAGCTGTTTCCGCGCTACTTCGAGGCAATCGAGTATTGGCAGGATCGGGATAGCGGGGCGTGGGAAGAAGGACGCGCGATTCGCAATTCGAGTGTTGGCGCCGTTGTAGTGGGACTGGAAGAAATGCGGGAGTATCTGCGCTCGCCCGACCAGCGGAAGAAGGGGGACGATGTTTCCGCGCCTCCCGAGATGCTGGCGAAGCTGGATCAACTGATTGCGAAGGGGCGGGCGCGGCTTGCTGCTACGCTGCCGTTTGAGGCGCCGCCGGAGCGGCTCGCGGATTCCGCCTTGCTCTCCCTGATTCATCCGTTGCGCGTTGTTCGGGAGCTTGCGGCGCAAGACGCCATCCTCAATCTTGTGCAGGCGCGGCTCAAGGGCGAGATCGGCATCAAGCGTTATGCTGGCGATTCTTATTTTTGCCAGGACTACGATCAATGGTTTGCGCCGGGCCAGATGAGCAGCGACTTCAGCGAAAGGATGGCCTACCGGGACGCCCTGCTGCAGCCGGGTTGTGAGGCGCAGTGGTGCATCTTCGACCCGCAGCTCTCCATCATTTACGGCGAGCGATTCATGGCGAACCCTTTGGACGCGGAGAGTTTTCGCAGGCAGGTTTACTATTTCAACCGCTCCTTGCGGCAACTGACGCCGGCGGGAGGCTGCCCCGAACTTTACTTCCTGAAAAATGGGGAATATGTCCCCAACGATCACACGCCGCTCTTGTGGACGCAGGCAAATCAGTCGCTGGCCCTCCACTTGATGGAGTGCTCCGTGAAAGTAAAACTGGGGACGGGCCATTAATCGTAGAAGGGAAGATTTCCAGCCTCGTGCTCCAATCGAGTGTTCAAGGTGGGCCAGTTTCCGAAACGCGGGAAACATCCATGCGAGTACTTGGCCGGACTTGTCCGGTTTGGCAACATATTCATTCAAATATATCAGGACTCAGCCGCGTAATTTGTATTTGGAACTAGCGAGTACGTGATACTGTTCTGTCGAATGACAAGTTCTTGCTGGAAGAAAAGCAAGATTTGATTGCGAGTGGAGGCAACTGGGTATATTGCTCCGTAGCCGAGAGGCAAAACGGAAATCCTGGTTGACAAGGAGAATGTATGGGAAAAATCAACATGGGTCGTGTACTCATCGGTGGCATCGTTGCCGGGATCGTTGCAGATGTGTTGGGTTACATCGTAGATGGCATACTGCTGGCGCCTCAATGGGCTAACGGGATGAAGGCGCTTGGGCATGCCAATTTTTCGTCAAACCAGTGGATCTGGTTCAACCTGCTTGGGCTCGTCAGTGGCATTGCACTGATCTGGGTTTATGCGGCGATCCGGCCTCGCTGTGGCGCGGGAGTGAAGACCGCGGTATGCGCCGGCCTGGTTGTTTGGTTTTTTAGCGCGCTGTTTCCCAACCTCGGCTTCATGTGGATTATGGGCCTTTATCCGCATGAACTGACGGTGCTGACAACCCTCGGCGCCCTTGTGGAGATCGTCGTCGGCGCGATTGCCGGGGCTGCTCTTTACCAGGAATCCGCCAGCTAGTTCCAGCCGGACCAGTTTAAATCCCGGCCAATTCCCACTACACCGTGCAGACCCATCTGATCCTGGGCCTGCACGGTGCACCTTCATTAGGATGCCCGTGACAGTCATTCCATTGAGATTTGTTGCCGATCACGGTCGAAAGCCTACGTGTAGAGAAGGCAGAACATCCTCGCTTGATGCCGTAACCGGAAACTGACGACTGCCCGGGTCTCGCTTTACTTCCCGCGGGATGGGCGCTATGTTTCGGGTGGCCACATGCCACTTGCGTGGAGCAAGCAAACCAGGCTCTCGCTCATCAATCTGGTTGAAAAAACATGGGAGGTATGGCGATGAAGCACGTTGCTGGATGTCGCGGTCTACTTCTGCTGGGTCTGTTGATCTGCGTGGCGTTCCCCACTCTTTCCTTGGCGCAAATGCGGGATGAATCGCTGGCGCCGACCCCGCCGATGGGCTGGAACAGTTGGAACAAGTTTCAATGCAATGTCAGCGAGGATTTGATCAAGTCTGTCGCGGATTCGATAGCAACCAATGGGATGAAGGATGCGGGCTACCAGTACGTGGTGATCGACGACTGCTGGCAGGTTAAGCGCGATGAGAACGGCAACATCGTCGCCGATGCGCAGCGCTTCCCTTCCGGAATAAAGGCGCTGGCCGATTACATCCACGCGAAGGGGCTCAAGTTTGGATTGTATTCGGATGCCGGCACAAAAACCTGCGCGGGGCGGCCAGGGAGCCAGGGACACGAATATCAGGATGCGCTGCAATACGCTCGCTGGGGCGTGGACTACCTGAAATACGATTGGTGCAGCACTGGGACGCGCAACGCGGAAGAAGCGTACTCGACCATGAGCCATGCCCTGATGGCGACGGGCCGCCCCATTGTTTTCAGCATGTGCGAATGGGGCACGGCCAAACCGTGGTTGTGGGGCAAGGGGATCGGGAATTTGTGGCGCACGACAAGCGACATTAGCGACAAGTGGTCCGCGCACAACAAGTGGAAGGACGGCAGTTGCTGCGAGTACGGGATGGTCGAGATCCTGGACCAACAGGTGGGAATTGAAAGCTATGCCGGGCCCGGACATTGGAACGATCCCGACATGCTGGAAGTTGGCAACGGCGGCATGACCAAAACCGAATATCGCGCGCATTTCAGTCTTTGGGCTTTGCTGGCCGCTCCGCTGATGTCCGGAAACGACGTGCGCTCGATGACGCCGGAGATCAAGGAGATTTTGACGAACACGGAAGTCATCGCGGTGAACCAGGACAAGCTGGGCCGCGTGGGGCATCGCATCCGGAAGAATGGCGATCTGGAAGTGTGGGCAAAATCTCTGAGCGACGGCAGCCGCGCCGTGATTCTGTTCAATCGCGGGACCTCGGAAAGCGATGTGAGTGTCTCCTGGGAAGAGCTCGCTTACCCGGGGCACCTCTCGGCCAAAGTGCGCGATCTGTGGGCGCACAAGGATCTGGGATCGTTCACCGGCAGCTTCAAAGCGAGTGTGGGCCCGCACTCCGTGGTGGTGATAAAAATTACCCCGTAAAAAGGCGGGAAGAATTCCAATCAGGTGGGGCTGAGTTTGCGGTCCGCCTCAGTCCTTCGCGTTTGCTCAGGATAAAAACGCGGACCCTACAAAAGAAGGACGAGACAAATCCTCAGCCCCTCGCTCTGCTCAAGATAAAAAAACGGCCGGGTGTTTTGCGTTTGTCACCATGAAGTGCTCGATCTCTTGCACGGGCTGGATGCCACCGCGGGCGCCGACTCCCGTGCAATTGAGAGCAGCGGCGGCGCAAGCGAACTCCAATTGGCGCTGCAATGGCCAGCCCTGCAAAAACCCGTAGATGAAGCCCGCATGAAAAATGTCGCCCGCGCCGGTGGTGTCCACCGCATCAATGCGGTAGGCGGGTGCATAGTGAAATCGCTCTCCATCCCACGCAAGCACTCCTTCGTGCCCCAGAGTTGCGGCAGCGAGGCGGCAGGCGTAGCGCCGATGCATCTGCGGGAGCGAAAGGCGAAGATCGGGTTCGCCGGTGAGGCGAGCGGGGATGTCGCGGCTGGTAATCAGGAAATCGATGTTGGGCAAGAGAGCTTCATAGCCAGAGTAGAGATCGTCAAGATCGGCAACGACAGGGATTCCCGCGGCGCGTGCCCATCGCGCGGCAAGCGCAGCGGCGGCGGTATCACGACCGTCGAGGTGCAGGACGCGCGCATTCACAATCCATTCGCGGTCGAGTTCTTCCGGCAGGAGGGTCAGGCGCGGGTCGCGTTTCCAGAGCACGGTGCGTTCGCCGGCTGGATCAACCAGGATGTAGGACTGCAGGCTGGGGGACGCGGGCGCACTGAAAAGGTGCGCTTCCACGCCGAGGCGCTGGAATTCCGCGCGGTGGAGCTCCGCGGCATGGTCGTCGCCGACTTTGCCGACATAGCGCGTGCGCAAGCCCCACTGCTGGCATGCGGCCATGGCCGTAGCTACTTGCCCGCCAAGCAAAACATTCGCGGAATCCACTTCCACCTTTGAGCCACGCTCGGGATAATGCGGAACGGGGATGAGCGTATCGGTGGCGTTCAGGCCAACACCGACTACATCCACTTTCGGGAGATTCGTCATTGGTATCGAGAACACTTTATCAGTGAAACCGCGTGGTGCGCCAAAGCTTCCGCCCACACAGGAAAAGGAGCAAAAGGAGCGCGGCTGTCAGGGCGAGCGCGGGCCCCCATCGAAAGGAAAACTGCGGGACGCGGGCCATCGCGGCGAAGGCGAGAAGAACGGCAGAGGCTGCGGCTACAAGCAGCCAGTCCAGCGCGCCGCGGCTGGGCAGCGATTCGCCGGCGGCCTGGCGGCCTTCGAAACGCGCGGCGACGTAATCGGCAGCGACGCCGTAGCGCTCGCCTTCGCGCTGCGCTGCTTCTTTCCAGTGCTCCTGCTCTTTGCCGGTGGCCGAGGAAAGAGCGATGGCGCCGACGCCCAACATCATCAGCAGGGAGCCCCCGATCACTTCCACATAGGTGGTGTGGCTCTTGCCGTGCAATTCACCGAAAACAAGAATCCCCCACAGCAACCCCCAGAGCTGGTTGGTGTTCGAGAGGGGAATTCCGCGGCTGATACCCACGTACTTCGCGGCGTACTGTTGGAAGAGGTCGCCAATCACCCAGATGAAACCGCCGAGCATCAGCCAGAAGATGACGCCGCGCGCCTGCACGAGCGCGTGCCAGAGCGGCGATAGGCCGATGTAACCAAGAGCGAGCGTGGCCATCATGCCAACTTCGCCGAAGGTGAAAAAGGTGACGAACGAGAGCGGGTTCATTCCCGTCAGATAGGCCTTACGGTAGGGGATATACATCGTGCCCCAAAGAACGCCCGCGCCGAGAGCGGCCCACACGCCGTTCAAGGAATGTGTCGAAGGCCCTTGGGAAGCCGAGGCGATGGCGAGAACTGTGGCGCCGACGCACATGACGAGCGCTCCGCCAAGAACGCCGGCCCAACGGCGCCAGCCGGCATGCCGCAGCTCATTGAAAAAGAGGAAGCCCCAGAAAATGCCGAGGAGGCTGTTGGAATTCCACAGGGGGAAAGCGATGCTGAGACCGATGTCGCGGATGGCAAAAATGGTGAGCGTGTTGGCCACCGCCCACAGGCACCCCGCCAGCAGCGCCCACAGGATGAGATGAGGCGCGCGGCGCACGTCGGCCCGCACGGAGGAGGTGCCCAGGACCAGGGCGGGGAGACTCCAGCGCGCCAGAAAAACGCCGACGACCATGATGAGCGAAATCACAATCGGAGAGACGCCAATGGAGACGAGCTTCGTAGGCGCTTCCGCCGCGCCCAGCCATGCTCCGGCAGTAAAGCCGCAGAGAATGCCGAGGAGTTGCAGGCTGTGGTGCCGGGCCGGGTCTTGAAATTGTGTGGGGGAAGTGGACGCCGATTCGGCTGGCATGAGTCTCCGTGGGAACAATCAGTGGATGAATCTCAGTAGTAGGAGTCCACCGAGAAGAACCGCTGCCGGCACCCAGAAATGAACGTCCGTGAAGATGCTCGCCGCTCGGCTGCGCGCTGGTTTGCCGGTGCTGCTGCGCTCCATGGGACTCCTGTGAAAGGAACTTGTTGGCCCGCATTATACACCGGTGACAATCAGGGAAATGGGTGCAGAATCAGTGGGGCCCGAGGGACTAGTGCCGTTCCAACTTGTTCCAGCAAATCCCTTCGAGAATACTCTGTCCGTGCTCGTGTCAGATGCTTGGAGCGTCATTTGGCAGAAATAGTTGGAACGGCACTAGATGGCCGGCAATTTCCGATGACCCCGGATCGAGCTCGCTATTGGCACTTATCCGGCAAGGCGATTTATCGGGAGTTGACCATTAGGCAAAAAATAATTTCCCGTCCGTTGTGATAGCCTTCCTCCACTTGGATTGGGCCGGGCTACTGTAGCGAACTGGAAGGAGATCTCGAGGAATATTCATGCGATTCATTCATAGCTATCTTTTCGCCGCAATGTGGCTTAGTTACATGGCCTATTGGTGGGGGATATCCACGAATGTCAAGGCAACCATGCGCCGCGAGCCCCTGCCGTCGCGGCTGGCACGCCTTGTTGCGTTTGCTTGCGCGGTGGCGCTTCTCTTGCTCCCAAGCGTACCTCTTCCGTTTCTCAACGAGCGATTTCTTCCGCTTGGCGCGTTGCACTTCTGGAGCGGCGCGGCGCTTACCGCAGGTGGTCTAATCTTTTCTGTCTGGGCGCGGCGTCACCTCGGAAAAAACTGGAGCCAAGCCGTCACCGTGAAGGAAGGTCACGAACTCATTACAAGCGGCCCCTACGCACTGGTTCGCCACCCCATCTATACCGGGCTTCTGCTGGGATTCGCTGGTTCCGCAGTGGCCCGTGGCGAATGGCGCGGACTAATTGCTGTAGCCCTGGTGTTCGGCGTGCTGTGGCACAAACTGAGGCTGGAGGAGAAATGGATGCGCGCGCAGTTCGGCGAGCCGTACGAAGCCTACGCTCGACGGGTGGCGGCGTTGGTGCCCTATATCATCTGAGCGTGACGCACAGAGACGTGCCTTAAGCACTCGCTTAACTGTCGTAATGCCTGATAAACGCTTTAACCGTCCAAGTCCTATAAAAGGGAATGTCAAGAGAGACATTTCCCCTTCGGGTCGGTGCCGATCCTTTTTTGTCTCGGCATTCAGCCCAACTCTTTGAACGTGCACTCCCATTCCGAGAGTGGTCTTCCTCAGGCCGAGTGCCCTGTTTCGTCTCCGCCTGCGAAGCGGAGATACGTTTCCTCTTCTCTGTGGTTCCATTTCGCTGTCGTTACGGCGCCAATCGTTTTCTGAAACAACAAGTCTGACGGTTGTCCACTGGATGAGTGGCAATGCATGGTCCTATCGGAGACTCGTGGCCTATGGCTTTCTTCGATTGTCCAAGGGGGCATAGGGTGGGTACGGAGACTCGCGTGCTTCAAGCACGGGCCTGACATCTCCGGTTGATACTTCCCCTCGAAACCGAGCGTCTCAAGAACCCGATGGCCACCGCCAGGAATAGTTCCCAGCGGGAACGGACTCTTTGCCAGAGACGCTCAAGCGGCTTGTGGTTTCAAATCGTTGGCGTCGAAACGTACCTCCTTCTTCCAGATGATTAACGTGATCGCGGCAATCTTCCTCGCCAAGGTCAGACGCGCCATCGTGGGCTTCCTCCCTGTAGCCAACAGAGCCTCGTAAAAATCGCCCAACGGTCCGGTCGCGGTGCTGGCTCTCATGGCCGCACCCTTGAAAATATCTTTGAGGTCGTGGTTGTGATTCTTATTTAGGCCACGCAGCGTCACGGGTTTCTTGGAACGTTGGAGCTGTCCCTCCACAACGCGGTATTGCGCACTGTCATGCGTTTCTAATCCCAGACCACTATAGGTCCACAGCTGTCGCTTGGTGCGGAACCGGTGAGGCGTCTGGATCAGTGCGATCAACAGGGCTGCTCGGATCGGACCGATCCCCGGAATCTGGCGGAGCAGTTTCCACGCCTTGTGCTTCTTGCTTTCCACCAACAGATCCCGCCGCACCTCCTGGCGCAAGGACCGCAACGCATCCAGCTGTTGGTAGTAGTGTTCGGCGCGTCGCCGGACGCCGGCTTCGCTGATCTTGCCGAGCCATTCCGAACGGTGACGAGGTGCATACACTTCGTTGCCGGCACACGGAATGCCCCAACTGCGATACAACGCCTTGAGCCGATTCATGACCCGCGTGACATCCCTGGTGATCGTCAGATAACTGCGCGCCAGCTCCTTCAACGTTCGCAAGCCGTGTTCTCCGTGATAGATCGGCTTGAGCTTGTTCATGTACAACTGTTCGGCCAGCTTGCGTGCATCGATCCGGTCACTCTTACTGCCATCCTTCAGTAAGGCAATCTTTCGCGGATTACACACCACGACCTCCGTGGCGTGCGGTTTCAGCAGGTCGTACAACCAGGCCGCCTAGGTTCCTTCTTCAAACGTGACGTGCAAATCTCCGCGTAGCCCGTCGATGAACTGCAGAATGCTGCTCGCCTTGGTCTCGATGACGCATTCCATCACTATCTTTCCGGCAGCATTCATGACTGCGATCGAAATACACTTGAACTTAGTTGGAGATCAGCGGACAGTTTGCACCGAATTGCAGCAGTAGAGGCAATGGGTGCTCCGGGACTCCGGTGGTAGGATTTCGGTTTACGAAGACTGAAAACTTACCTCAAGGAGA
>Ga0187854_10001508_pt1 | contig 22764 bp, 17 predicted proteins | sample June2016WEW_6_15_FD_132445 | JGI IMG/M metagenome (GOLD analysis project Ga0187854, IMG submission 132445) | Peatland microbial communities from SPRUCE experiment site at the Marcell Experimental Forest, Minnesota, USA - June2016WEW_6_150 | ecosystem: Environmental > Terrestrial > Soil >...
GCAGAAGATCTCCGGGGTCAGCCCGCTTCTGGCGCGGGAGGTCGAGTTTACCAGCGATGGCACCGCTTCGGGAATCTGGCAGAATTTTCACCATTTCATCGGGCGGTATGAAAAGTTCGATTTCGAGCCACGAGTTGCTACTTTGCTAGGTGAAAAAAAGGTGCTATGCCCTTTCCTCTTGCAAAGCCTGGGCCCGGCCGCAGAGGAAACCTTTCCCTCGATGAACAGGGCGGCCGACTCCTATTATTTCGATGTGGTCATGAAACGGCAGATGGCCGAGCAGAAGCAGGCCATAGCCAAAAGGCTGCGCCAGCTCCTTTCCCGTCTGCAGCGGAGAAAGGAAAACCTTTTGCTGGACCGGGAAAAACTCGAGAAAGACCTCGAATTAAAAGCCTACGGAGAGATTCTGACCGCCAATTATCCCAAGTTGAAGAAGGGAATGCGGGAGGTTGAGGCCCTGGATTTCCGGCACGACCCACCCATTCCTATTCTCATCCCCCTGGATGAAGCCCTGGACCCATCGGGGAATGTGCAGCGCTATTTCACGAAATACAAGAAGGCCAAACGAGGCCTGGAGTTCATTTCCCATCGAATTGGCCAGGCCGAACAGGAGGCCGCCTATCTGGAATCAGTTTTATTCCAGACGGAAGAGGCGGAAGATGCCGAGGAGTTGGAGACGATTCGGAACGAGCTGGAGGGGGAGAAAATCATCATCGTCCCGAAGCGACAGAAGTCGGGCAAAGAAAAAAAAGAAATGTCCCTTCCGGTCCGCAGATTCCGCGCTTCGGAGGGGCTGGAGATCTTCTGCGGCAAGCACAATATCGGAAATGATTACCTCCTGCGCCACCTGGCCCGGGATAATGATTTATGGTTTCACGTCCAGGGGATGCCTGGCTCTCATGTTCTCCTGAAGCTCGGCAGGGGGGAGCCGAAGTACGAGTCGATCCTGGAGGCGGCCGCCGTGGCGGCGTATTACAGTCGCGGTCGGGGTTCTACTCGCCTCCCTGTGGATTATACGGAAGTGAAGAATTTGCGGAGGCCCAAAGAGGCCAAGCCCGGGATGGTAGCCTATTTCCATCAGAAAACCATGATGGTAAAACCGGATAAAGAAAGGGTCGAAAAACTGCTGGTGGCGTAAACTTTTGCGGGGCAGCCGGCCGGCCGCCCGTACCCTAATCCGCCCACCTCGGCGGCCATTCCATAACCATATTCCCCGCCGAATCAAAAGGAACATCCTGTAACCCGGAAACTATTTCCAGGCTCGGGTTCGCCTTGACTTCCTGGAGCATGGACTCGGCGGCCCAGAGAAACTCGAGCTCCAGCGTGTTTTTGACCCAGACGAGTCGTAGATCTTTGGAATCGAGAACTCCAGAGTTATCAAAGGCGGCCTGAAGGGCGTCGTGATCCTTATCGAAGGCAATTGGAATCCGGGCGCCTTCCGGGCCCATGCCGGTGATGGCGTTGATGGCGGTCGGGACGGGATCGATCTTTTTCACCAGACGTTTGGTGGTGTACTCGGCATAGCCGATCCCGATGGCATTCCCTTCGGTCTCGGGAGTGAGATCTCGAACAAAGATCCTGGTAATTTTGGGCTCCTGGAGAGGGGGGCTGCCGATAAAATAGAGACGGCCGGTGACATTGGGGTCCATCCCCGAGCCACTAATGTTCTTCCCGATTTCATCCAAAACCAGGATATCCATCTGTTTGAAGGGCAAACGGGGCATAATATCCTTGGCTCTTTTCAGGAGAGCCTTTTCCCCTTCGTAAAAGTTTTGCGGCTCCAGCAGATGGAGGGAGGCGGTCTGGTCATACTGATTTTCAATGATGCCCACGCCAAAGAAAAACGGCAGGGCTTTGCGGATCACGGGAAGAACCTCTCTGAATATCGCCGGATACCCGTTTCTGATGGTCAAACGATGGGCCATGAGGGCGCCTTTGTGCTTGCCCATGCCGATAATCATCATCTTGCTGATCCCGCTTTCCACTTCATGGGTAAAATCGGTATGAGGCTTGATCCGGTTGACCACGATGATCTTATCGGCCTGCTCGCAGATATTTTTATCGGTGAGCACGGGGGTACCAAACCTGGTCCGTCCAATTTCCTTCACCTCCATGGAAGAGACGATGGGCGCGCCCACATACTCTTCGGTGATGCCCAGGTGGTGCAACATCTTCACCTGGCCTTCGGCCGTGGCTCCTCCGTGGGAGCCCATGCAGGGGACGAGGAAGGGTTTGGCCCCCAGGGCTTTCAGACGGGTAACGATGACCTTCAATACTTTGGCTTTGTCGCGAATTCCCCGGCTGCCGGCCGTAAGGGCGATACGCTCTCCGGGCTTTACTTTTTTGGATAAACCAAAGCCGTCGAGCAGGGCATTCATCTCCTTTTCCACATCAGGCAACCGCGGGGTGGCGATTTTCTGTCGGATTTTAAAGACACGGGGCAGAGAATCCATGGAGTTCCTCCTTCAAAGTGATGAGAGGAGTATAACATATTTTGATTGAATTTTGACAATCAAGGATTGCGGAATTCAGAAGGAGGAGTAAAGATGCCAATAATCAAAGTTAAATTAAATTTTTTCAAAAGGGGAGAAAAGTTCCTGTGATGGTAAAAAATTATGATTTCGAGGGGGGAAAGGATACTCGACAGATGGGAGACCGATTGCCCCGGCATGGCGCCCGAAGGCATCAGAAGGAATGCCGGAGATCGCGACCTCTCATCCCCACAAAATCAACCCGAGAGAATAAGGATTGGCCAAGAGGGCGTGGAAAGGGAGGATACGAACGCGGAATCCAAACCGTCCAACTTTCTGGCAGGGGATCTCTCCCCGGAAAACGGTCTTGCCGTCTTCCTGGGAAAAATTTTTAAGAGGGATCGTTTCCCGGTCCAGGAACGCGGCTTTGGAATCTACGCGCCCGTAATAGATATCAACGGCGAGGTCTTGGGGAGAAAGCCGTCCCATTTGGAGGATGACCTCCACTTTCACGTTCTGCCCGAACTGAATCGGGCCTCTGACATCGGCCCTCTTTTCCAGAATCCGCAGCTGGGACCAGGTTTCCCCTAAATATTGAATCCATTTTGTGAACTCGCGGGTACCCTTAAAGTTTTCCGCCTCCATCTTCTTCCAGTTTAAAGCCGAGGGGAGGTAAAGCTTTTGAACATAATCCTGGAGCATTCGGTGGGAGTTGAAACGCCCGACCAGGTTTAACAGGGAATTTTTCATCATCCCGATCCATCCCCGGGGCAGGTTGTCCCGTCCCCGTTCATAGAAGAGGGGCACCGCATACCTCTCCAGAAGGTCATAGATGGATTGGCTTTCCACAAAGTTTTGATATTCAGGGTCTTGATATTCTTCCCCTGAACCGATCGCCCAACCCAGCCCGAGCTGGTACCCTTCCGCCCACCAACCGTCTAGAATGCTCATATTTAGAGCCCCGTTAGCGGCAGCCTTCATCCCGCTGGTGCCGCAAGCCTCCAGAGGCCGGCGGGGATTGTTCAACCAGATATCAGACCCCTGCACCATATAACGGGCTACATTTAAGTCGTAGTCTTCGATAAATACGATGCGGTCGCGAAATTCAGGCTGGCGCGCCAGGTGGATGATGTGTTTAATGACCTCCTTTCCCTGGGTATCCTGGGGGTGGGCTTTCCCGGCGAAGATGATCTGAACCGGCCGCTGGGGGTTATTCAAGATTTTGGCCAGACGGGCCGGGTCTTGCAGGATGAGGTCCCCCCGCTTGTAGGTGGCAAACCGTCGAGCGAAGGCGATGGTCAGTGCTTCGGGATGTAAGACCTGGCTGGCAGCCTGGATTTCTTCCTTCTGTCCGCCCCGACGCTGGATATGTTCCTGCAGTCGCTGCCGGGTAAAAGCTACCAGTCTCTCCCGCCGACGCTCGTGAGTTCTCCAGAGTTCCGCGTCCGGAATCCGGTTGACCCGCGTCCAAACCGAGACATTGTCCGGATCTTCGGCCCATCGCCTTCCGAGGTAGCGGTCATACAGCCCGGACATGTCGTCGGAGATGTAGGACGGGATATGGACTCCATTGGTGACACTATCGATGGGGATGTCCTCCTCCGGCAAGTACGGCCAGATCTCCTGCCACATACGGCGGGAAACAGTCCTGTGCAGCTCGCTCACTCCGTTGGTTTTGGAGGAACTCTTCAAGGCCATGACGGCCATGTTAAAGAAAGACTTGGAGCCGTGCTCATTCGCTGATCCCAGGGCCATGAAAGTTTCCAGAGAAATGCCCATAGACCGGAGGTAACTTCCCAGGTAGGAACCCATGAGAGAGGCATCGAAAACGTCAATTCCAGCAGGAACCGGGGTATGGGTGGTAAATACACTGCTGGCGTAGGCGGCTTCCCGCGCTTCCGAGAATGAAAGGTGTTGTTCCTCCATGAGGAGGCGGATTCTTTCCAAATTGGCCAGGGCGGAGTGGCCCTCATTCATGTGGAAAACAGTTGGTTGAATGCCCATTCGTTTTAAGGCCCGGACACCGCCGATTCCCAGGACGATTTCCTGCTTGAGGCGCATTTCCCGGTTGCCTCCGTAGAGGGCACAGGTGATGTCCCTATCCTCGTCCGTATTCTCAAGGTTGTTGGTATCCAGCATGAAGAGCGGTATGCGCCCCACCTGTATGCGCCAAATGCGCACTTTCACCTGCCGATCCCTGAGGAGGACATCAATCGTCAGGGGATTATTTTTTTCATCCCTTTCCAGATTGATCGGAAAATTATGGAAGTTGTTATCCGGGTAGGTTTCTTGCTGCCAGCCATCCATGTTCAGGTATTGTCGGAAATACCCCTTTTGGTAGAGAAGACCTATGCCCACAACGGGGAACCGTAAATCGCTGGCTGACTTGAGGAAATCCCCTGCCAGAACTCCCAGCCCCCCTGAGTAAATGGGCAAGCAATCCGTCAGACCGAATTCTGCTGAAAAGTAAGCCACGGTGAAGTCGACGGGGGTTTGGAGGCCAAAGTTATATTTCTTCTGGTCATTCCGGTAGCGGGTAAAATCAGCATAGATACGATCCATTTCCAGCAAGAAACCTTCATCCTGGAAGAGTTCGCTGATGCGCTCGTGACTTAGCTGGCCCAGCATGGCTAGGGGGTTGTGCCCGGTCTCCTCCCATAAATTCTGGTCGATCGAGCGGAAGAGGTCTATGATCGGCAGGTTCCAGCTGAACCAGATATTTCTGGCCAGTTCCAAAAGAGGATTGAGACGAGAGGGAAGATGAGGGACAACAGTATAAAGGACAACATCTTTCATTTCTAACTCCCCGTGATTCCAATCAATGGGATTCTTTCGCGTTACCGATTTAAAAAATTCCCCTAACCGGTCCGCATCCGAAAACCGGAGAGCTCCCCTCCCTCTCCGAGGGGAGAGGGAGTTCCCGGATGAAAACGAGCTAACCCCTTAGGAATAAACTGTCCTGCAGAGATGTAAGAGTGCAGGTCGATTGGGATCTGATAGTCTCTATTTCGGAAAAAATTTTGAAAACCTTAATCAAATTCGTAAACTGTCGTACTTTTTACCAATTCTCCCCGAAACTTTTGCTTGTGCACCCCAGTTTTTTCCCCACTTGGATATGGACCGGGGGAACGGGGGGAAGGGCATTCACCCACCCTGAATGAAGGAGCTGTCCCCCTTTCATTAACGGGCGGGCTTCTCCCTATCCTTCTTCCGGAGCAATTCTGTTAGCCTCCCGGTCCTTGGCAAACCCGTATGAAAAACTGGAGGTCGGCAAGGAAACGTTTGTCCTTGACAAAGGCGATTCACAAGATTAAAAAGAGGAACAATATGCAAAAAAAGAAAGGAAGATTTGAAGATGCAGGTCCACACCATTTGCCTTCGATGTCATCAAAAGTGCCATCTCATTGCCGACGTGGCCGACGGGAAAGTCGTAGCCGTCGTGGATGCAACCCCGAGCAACCGAACGCCGCCCTGCCGTGAAGTCTGCCCGATTGAGATGGATGTCCCGGGTTATGTCATCGCAGCTTCCCAGGGCAACTTCGATAAAGCCATGGAGGTCATGCGGGATACGAACCCTTTTCCCATGGTATGTGGCCGGATCTGTCATCATCCCTGCGAAAAGGAGTGCATCCGCGGGGTTGTGGATGAACCGATCGCGATCGAGTGGATTAAGCGGCTGGTAGCTGACTACGCTCTGAAATCGGGGAAAAAACCGACCCCTGTGCCGCGCACCCAAAAGGAAACCGTAGCGGTCGTTGGAGCCGGGCCTGCAGGTCTCACTGCCGCTTATGATCTGGCAAGAGCGGGATACGGGGTAACCGTTTATGAGGCGGCCTCAGAGGCAGGCGGCATGCTCACCCGGGTGATCCCCGAATTCAAACTTCCGAAAACCAGTGTCCAGCCGGATATCGAATATATCAGAGGCCTGGGAGTGGAAATTAAGACGAATACGCCCATTGGCCAGGGACTAACGATTAAAAGCCTTCTGAAGAAACATAAGGCAGTTCTGGTGGCCATCGGAAGCTGGACACCGGGGGCCTTGAAGATTCCGGGTTCGGACCTGGAAGGGGTTTATTATGCCCTTCCGCTCCTGGAGGAGGTGAAACAGGGCAAACAGATTTCCCTCCGCGGGCGGGTCATCGTTATCGGGGGCGGGAACACGGCGATGGATGTGGCCCGGGCCTCAGTGCGTCTGGGAGCCAAGGAAGTGAGTGTTGCTTGTCTGGAAAGCCTGGAGGCCATGCCTGCTCATCCCTGGGAGATGGAGAGCGCCATACGGGAAGGGGTTCGAATCAATCCCTCGCTGGCTCCGGAAAAATTTATAAGCAACGGGAACCGGCGAATCGCCGGGGTGGATTTTAAGCAGGTCGCTTCCTGCCAAGTGGACAACTATGGAAATCTCACCTGGACGCTGCAGGAATGCGCGGGGAGTGAATCTTCGCTGGATGCGGATGCGGTGATCATCGCCATTGGGCAAACTCCCACTCTTTCCTCCTTGGGCGCCAACGGCAAATTAAAGGTAACCCCTCGGGGGACCCTGGCCGTGGATCCCGAAACCATGGCCTGCAGCATACCGGGGCTTTATGCTGCGGGTGATGCGGTTGTGGGAGCCGGTACCGTCGTGGAGAGTATGGCCGCAGGGCGAAAGGCGGCTTTCTCGATCATCCATTACCTGACGGGTTCTGAGCCCAAGAAAAAGGAATCTTCCCTCACCGAAACCCTTCAGAGGGTCCGGGAAACGGTCAACGTGGAATTTCCGGCTGAGAGGAAACGTCTCGGCATGCCCACCCTCTCGGTGCAGGAGACAACTTCTTCTTTTAGAGAGGTCGAATTGGGCTATGACCGGCAGAACGGAATAAAGGAAGCCGCTCGTTGCCTGAATTGCGCCACTGTCTGCATTAAAGGAGCGACCATTCCAGATGTCATGTATCATCCCAACCGTCTGAAATTCCCGATCAAGAGGGCCGGAGCAAGGGGAGAAGGGAAATGGCAGCGGATTTCGTGGGACGAAGCGCTCAATACCATTGCGAGCAAGTTGAAAAAGATCAAGGAGCAATACGGGCCGGAGGCCATCCATGTCTCCTGTGGTTCCGGCCAAAAACATGTCGGTATCCAGGCAACCAAGATCGCGGAGAGGTGTTGGCCCACTCCCAACACCCATTTGGGCCGGTACACCTGCATCCATCCGGACGTCATGGCCAACGGGGCCACCTTCGGGGATACGATTACCTATGAATTCGGCCCCGATTATTTCGACGCCCACTGCATCATCTTCTGGGGGTCCGAGCCGGATGTTGCGACCCCCGCGCAGGCCCGGGTGGTCCATCGCGCCCTGCGCCGGGGAGCCAAGCTGATCGTGGTCGACCCCCGGCCGATCCCCATGGCCAAACGGGCCGATGTTTGGCTCCGGATTCGGCCGGGAACGGATATGGCCCTGGCTCTGGCCATGCAGCACGTGATCATCAACGAAGGGATTTACAACCAAGAGTTTGTCGAGAAGTACTGCTATGGATTTGAGCAACTCAAGGCCCATGTCCAGAAATACACCCCGGAGTGGGCTGCGGGGGTTACGAGTATACCCCAAGAAGATATCGTGAAAGCCGCCCGGCTGTATGCCACCGAAAGGCCCGGGTCCATCTATATCCGGTTGGGTTCCGGGGCCCAGCAGATCACCTCCACCCAGACCTGTCGGTCGATTTCCATGCTCATCGGAATTACGGGAAACGTGGATGCCAAGGGAGGAAATCTCCTCTACTACCGGACCTTCCGCGAAGCGCTGATGTGGCATCCCTACCTCATGTTCTGGGGGGTGAAACCGTCGGCGGCCATCAATGAAAAGCGGTTCGGAGCCAAGGACTATCCCCTGATGCACAAGCGCGGCCTCTGCCATGTACCCAGCACCATCCGAGGCATGGAAGATGGCCAGGTCCGAGCCATGTGGGCCATTGCCGATAACCTGATCGTGGCCGAGATGGATAACCGCAGGGTCTGGCAGATCCTGAAGAACAAGCTGGATTTCTTCTTCGTATCCGATCTTTTCATGACCCCGACGGCGGAGCTGGCGGATATCGTCCTCCCCGCTGCGTTTTACCCGGAGATCGATCAGCTCACCGAAGCCTTCGGGCATCCGTCCAGCACCGTCACGGCCACGAGCAAAGTCGTCGAACCGGTTGGCGAGTGCCGGGACGACCGGGAGGTGGCGATCGAGATTGCCAAGCGGATGGGAATGGATGTTTCTCCCTGGGAGACGCTCCATGACTACTTCGACTGGATGCTGAAATACCAGGGAATCACCTTCGAGGAGCTCCTCCAGAAACCCAACGGCACGCTGACCTTCCCGAGAGGGTATGAACGGTACCGGACCAGTACCCCGGCGTTCAGCACTCCTACCGGCAAAGTGGAATTGTATTCCCCGACGTTTGAAGCGATGGGCGTGGATCCCATGCCGGTCTTTGAAGAGCCCCCCGAGAGTCCCGTGCGCACCCCGGAGCTATTCAAGAAATTTCCGTTCATTTATACCCATTACCGCATCCACGGGTACATGCACAGCGAGGGCCGGCAAGTCAAGCGCCAACGGCAATTGAATCCGGAGCCTTATTTACAAATGAACCCGGAGAGGGCAACCAAACTGGGCCTTACGGAAGGTGACTGGGTTTACCTGGAAACACCGAAATCAGCAGGGAGAAATCATTTAAAATACCGAATCCAGCTTATTCCCGACATGCATCCTGACGTCGTGGCCGGTCCCCATGCCTGGTGGTTCCCGGAGAGGCCCGAGCCGGAGCACGGCTGCTTCGAGTCCAATATCAATGCCCTCGTACCCCTTGATCCGCCGTACGATCCGGTGGTCGGGGTTCCGCAGGTGCGGGCGATCCTCTGCAGGGTATGGAAGGCTGATTCTGAATGAGGAGGAAAATATGTCCAGCGATACCATAAGGAAGGTTATAGAAGAGCTTTTGCGCGCACCCGCCGAGGTAAAGAATAAATTGCCCCGGGCTCTGGAGGCGGTCGGAAAGTACGGCATCGAAAAGGCGCTGGATGAAAATCCCGATTTCCTGGCCCGGTTGCTGACCCAGCTCCGTAAGGCGGATGCCGCGAGAGTATTCAACGATGTTTCCGGCGCCGCAGCCCAATTCCCGGAGCTGTTTTGGGAAGGCATCCGTTCCCGGACGGGAAAGTATCCAGGCCTGAAGTCCCTGTTGGAGAAAGCTGAAAGGGACATCCACGTCAATATCGAAGCCGCGGACAGTCCTTTCAAATGTCATTTCATCGTCGAGAAGAGGAAAATCAAGGGGGGCTCGGGCCTGTTACCCTTCACGGAGGAGGATTTTCGCTTCATGGGCCCGACGGAGACATTAATGGGATTATTCATAGGGGATCTCCCGTTGGGTTTCAGTAACTTACAGCTCCAGACCGCCGGGCATTCCGGGTGGATGAGCCGGGTGGGTCCGATCATGAGAGAAATCAGCAAGCTCTTGAAGGGGGCCTGAGAGAATTGCGAATTTCGAACTGCGGAAAATTTTTCTTCCGCATATCAGGACGGGGCAAATTCTATTAAGAGTTCTCTGCGAGCACTGCGGTTATTTTTTTGGCAACACCAAAACACGGAAGGAGGGGGAAAAGATGAGAAAGCTGGTCTTCCTATCACTCGGATTATTTATTTTGGGGCTGCTGATGGCTCCCGGATATTCCGGAGCCCAGGAGAGAAAGTCGGTCAAGATCGGAGTACCGGTAACCCTCAGTGGAATGGGTGCACAGGTGGGGGTGGATAACCGGAACGGGATTGTACTCGCCGCCAAGCACAAGAAAACGATTCTGGGGAGGCCCATCGAACTGATCATCGAGGATGAAGAGGGAAAGCCCGAAGTAGGCATCCGAAAGGCGGAAAAATTAGTCTTCAGCGACGGATGCGTGGCCCTGTTAGGGGTGGTCTTCAGCAATGTCGGGTTGGCCGTTGCGGGAGAGGCAGAGAAATTGAAGGTCCCTTTCCTTACCACCAATGTGATGACCCCGAAGCTATACGGGATCCATAAGTATGTTTTCCGTTGTGGACAACTGGCGGATGACCAGGTGGCAGTCGGCCATGTCATGGGTATCCTGGCGGACCCAGACCTGAAGAAGAGAAACTATTATGTGCTGGCCGATGATTATGCCTGGGGGCACAGCTGTTCGGAGAGCTTCATCGATTTGGCCCAGAAGAAGGGGGTCAAGATCTACAATCCCAAATATGACAATGCGGCCTTGACCGTGGCCGATTGGTCCCCCTTCATCAGTAAAGTCAGTGCGGCCGGGGTTGATGGAATGTACTCCTGTCTGCGATCTCCCGTCATTCCGCGCTTCACCAAACAGGCCAGCGAGTTTGGACTCATGAAAAAGATCAAAATCGTGGCCGGCGGGTCTCCCAGTGAGGCGGATTTGGAAGCCGGGGGCGAAGCCGAAGCCGGGATGGTAACGGTCTGCTGCTATTCCTGGGACATTGGCACCCCCGCTTCCAAGGCTTTTGCCAAAGCTTACTGGGAGGAATTCAAGGAGGTACCCCCGTCCCAGGGAGCTCAAGCCTATGTGGGGGCGATGATGCTCTTCAACGCCATCGAGAAAGCGGGGAGCACGGACGCCGACAAGATTGCCAACGCCTTGAAAGGGGCCAGCTTCAACGGACCTTATGGCACGGTTCGAATCTCTCCGAAGGACAACTCCATGCGGACCCCCGCAGTCTTGACCGAGACCCGGGTGGCACCGGCCAATCCCTATAACGCCAAGATTATCAAGAAGGTGTTGGTCCATCTCCAACCCGAAGAGCTGGGTCCTCCGGAATAGAAAAAGAGCGGCATTAACCGTCCTGTGGGGGCGGCCCGTCACGCGCTTCGCGTGATCGCCCCCAGGACCCGGTTTGTCCGATTATGCCAAGCGACATAACCTTTTGGGTGCAAACCATCATCAATTGCCTGGGGCTGGGCAGCCTGCTTTTGCTCATCGCCGTCGGGCTGAATATCATCTACGGAATTAACCGTATCGTCAACCTGGCCCATGGTTCGCTTTATGCCCTAGGTGCCTACTTCGGCTATACCCTGGTCGCCCGGGGCCTAAACTTTTTTCTGGCCCTGATCCTCGCTCCCGTCCTGATCGGGGGGATTGGTTTATTGTTCGAAAGGAGCATCATTGCGCCGATCCGGACCCGCCCCATGTTGTATAGCCTCATCTTGACTTATGGGGTTTCGGTATTGCTGGATGGGTTGACTAAGTACTTCTGGGGGGTACAGCCCCGGTTCATCGCGATTCCGGCCTATTTAAGTCAGACCGTTCACCTGGCGGGCATCCCCTATCCCTTTTACCGGTTTTTCATCCTGATCATAACCTTCGGGGTCATGGCGGGGCTGATGGTTCTTCTCGGGAAAACAAAACTGGGAATCGCCATGCGGGCGGCGAGCAATATCCCGGAGATGGTTTCGGTTCTGGGCATCAATATGAACCTCATCCACATGTCGGTGTTCGGACTGGGATGCGCGCTGGCCGGGATTGGCGGAGTCATTGCGGGCCCACTCCTGACCGTTTACCCGATGATGGGCAGTGAGATGCTCATCAGTTGCTTTATCGTTCTGGTCATTGGGGGGTTGGGCAGCCTGAAAGGTTCCGTCATTGCGGCCCTGCTCGTCGGGACCGTTCAGACTTTGGGATATGTCTTTATTACCGATTATGCGATGGTGGTCGTGTATGTCATGATGGCGGTCATCCTGAGCTTCATGCCCCGGGGGATTCTGGGGGAGGGGAAATTTGAATAAAAAGAATCAAACCGGGGAAGGGCCGGCCATCGGCAGGGTTCAAAGGTCGCCCTGGCAATGGTTCGCCCTCCTCATTTTCGTTCTGATCCTTTTGGCGCTTCCCTTCATGGTCACCAATCGTTTTTATTTAAGGCTGGCAACGGAAATTTTGATCTACGGCCTTCTGGCGATGAGCCTGGATGTCCTTCTGGGTTACACCGGGCTTCTCTCGTTCATGCATGCGGCTTACATGGGCATCGCGGCTTACACCGTGGCCCTCTACTTGAAATTTATAGATCCAACCTCACCCCTCTGGCTCCTGATGCTTTTAGGGGTCGGAGCCACCATCCTGATCGCTCTCCCCATCGGCTGGCTGCAGGTCCGAACCGGAGGATTCGCCTTTGCTTTGCTCACCATCGCCTTTGGAATGATGTTATATACCATCGTCTGGAAGGCGCGCAATGTCACTGGCGGGGATGACGGCCTGATCGGGATCCCCAGCCCGGATATTCATCTCGGCGGTTTAGTGCTGGGGAGTTGCCGGGACCCGTTCACAGTTTATTTCTACACCCTGATTACGGTGATCGTCTGTTTTTACCTTACCCGACGGATCATGCGTTCCCCCTTCGGCGCCGTCCTGGAATCTATCCGGGAGAATGAGGAGAGGGCTTCCTTCATCGGGGTCCATGTGCACCGGTACAAGCTCTACGGCTGGATGCTGGCCTGTAGCCTGGCCGGAGTGAGCGGGGTTCTCTTTACGGTCATGAAATGTTCCGTCTCTCCCACCGTGATGGACGCCGGGGCCGGGGGTTCGGTTTTGATGATGACCCTTCTGGGAGGTTTGGGGACCCTATGGGGGCCCTTCATTGGAGCCGGGGTATTTATATTCGCCCAGGATTATATCAGCACCATGACCGAGCACTGGATGATTTTCCTGGGGTTGTTTTTAATCGCGCTGGTCCTTTTTATCCCCAAAGGGATCGCGGGTTTTCGGGAAACCCTCTTTCGCGATAAATCAGAATAGAGTCCACGTGGCTATTTTAGAGATCAAGAACCTTCATCGCCATTTTGGTGGGGTGGCCGCCATCCAGGGGGTGAATCTGGCCTTTTGGGAAAACGAGCTCCGGTCCATCATCGGCCCGAATGGGGCCGGGAAGACGACTCTCTTTAACGTAATCACCGGAAGGATTCAGGCGAGCTCCGGCCAGGTGATCTATCACGGGGAAGATATAACCAATAAGCCCCCCCATGAGGTCGTCCGCCTGGGAATCTGCCGGACTTTCCAGAAGAGCAGCATCTTCCCCGGCCTGACCGTTTTTGAGAATGTGCGGATTGCAAAACAAACGCGGATGGGAGGTTCCCACCGAGTTTTCTCGGACCGGGATCGTTTGAATGCGGTGAACGGGGAAACCTGGGCAATTTTGGACCGGCTGGGTTTGAGGGATCGGGCAGAAATGCTGGCCAGTAACCTTTCCCATGGGGATCAGAGATTGATGGAGATCGGCATTGCCCTGGCGGGAGAGCCGAAACTCCTGCTCCTGGACGAACCCACAGCCGGTATGTCTCCCCGGGAAACCGAGAGGACCACTCAGCTAATCCGCCAACTGGCTAAGGGGGTGGCCGTCATTCTGGTCGAGCATGATATGGAAGTGGTGATGTCTATTTCCGATCGAATCTCCGTGATGCATCAAGGGGCCATGATCGCGGAAGGGACGCCGGAGGAGATTCAACGGAATGACCGGGTCAGAGAGGCCTACCTTGGAAAAGAAGACTGAGAACATCATAGAACTGGAAGAGATCCAAACCTATTACGGGAGAAGTCATATCCTGCAGGGCCTTTCTCTGTTTGTGGAGAAGGGGGAGGCGGTTTCGATCCTGGGGCGTAACGGCGTAGGAAAGACAACCACTCTCCGTTCGATCATGGGGCTGACCCCTCCGCGGGGGGGGCACGTAAAGATCGAAGGAGAGGAAGTGACGGGCTGGCCGGCGCACAAGATCGCGGGCAGGGGAATCGCCTATGTCCCTGCGGAGAGGAATATTTTCCCGGGTCTGAGCGTGGAAGAAAATCTTAAGCTGGCCGAAAAGGCGCTTCCGGGAGGAGAAGGCTGGACTTTTGAACGGGTCTATGAATACTTTCCCGCTCTCCTGGAAAGAAGAAAACAAGATGGGTCCACGCTCAGCGGGGGGGAGCAGCAGATGCTGGCCGTTGGGCGGGGCCTGATGGGGAATCCAAGAATCATGCTCCTGGATGAACCCTCGCAGGGACTTTCCCCGATTATGGTTAATGCGGTGAGGGATATCATCAAGAATCTCCTGCGTCAGCATGGGCTCACGCTCCTTCTGGTGGAACAGAACTTTCGTCTGACCTTGAAATTGGCCACGCGCCATTATTTGATGGGGAGTAAAGGGAAGATCGAGCGGATGGCGACCACGGAAGAGTTAATGGCCAACGAAGAGATTATCAAGAAACACTTAGCCGTCTAGAATATATCCGGGTTTTCGCAGTCGCAGGCTTTTAGCCTGCAGTTTCGATCCTAAGACTACTAAATTTCATTCAATTTGGTATTTAAGAAATCAGGAGGGTAACTATGGAATACAAAGATCTGGTCCAAGCCATGAGTGAATGTAACCAGGAGGAAGCCATGGGCCTGATATCCCGGTATATCCAGAAGGGGGCCGGGGTAAAGGATCTTCTGGATGCCCTGACCCAAGGACTGAAAGAACTCGGAGAAAAGTTTTCCCGGGGGGAGGCTTTTATTCCCGAGCTGGTATTCGGGGGAGAGATATTCAATGAGGCCATGAAAGCTATGGGACCCCAGATGTCGAAGGGAGGTGGCGCCCAGATAAAGGCCAAAGGCAAGGTGATCATGGCCACGGTAAAAGGCGATTTGCATGACATTGGAAAAAACCTGGTTACCACCTTTTTAACCGTGGGGGGGTACCAGGTCATTGATCTGGGGACGGACGTTCCCAACGAGAAATTGATCGATATCATCCAGAAAGAAAAGCCGGATGTGGTCGGCCTTTCCGCCCTGCTAACCACCACCATGCTGGGCCAGCGCCAGTTCATGGCCATGCTGAAGGAGAAAGGGCTTCGGGATAAGGTCAAAGTCATGGTCGGGGGAGCACCCGTCTCGCAGGCCTGGGCCGATGAAATCGGGGCCGATGGCTACGGCGCGGATGCGGTGGATGGGAAAAATAAGATCGATGCCATGCTTCATAAATGAAAAAGTCCGAAATCCGAGATTCGGAGCCCAAACTCCGGAATTCAAGCCCGCCCGCCCATTGGTGAGGGGCATGCCGGGTAAGGAGGAAACATGATTATCAGACCTAAATTGCAGCTGTTAGAAGATTTCCAGCTCAAAATCATTATCCAGGATGCCTACCATATATTAAATGATGTGGGGGTGCGATTCAAAGACAACGAAGAATGTATGAACCTCTTTGAGGGAGCCGGGGCCCGGGTTGATCGGGCCACCGGAATTGTAAGGTTGTCCGGTGATATCATCGACAAAGCATTGAAAACCGTGCCTCCCGTGATTCCCTATTACGATAAGGATCATCAGAAACACCTTTTTGATTTGGGGCAGGATCACTGTCATATTACCGGAGATGGGGTGGCGATCTATATTGCGGATTATGAAAAGCCGGGGCACCGCCGCCCACCGGTCACGGAGGATCAGATCATCCATTCCCGGTTACATGAGGAATGCCGGCACATTGCCTTCACCGCTCCTTTCCTGCTGACGGACGTTCCCCGGGAGATCGCCGATAACTACCGTTTCCTTCTCGACTACTTATACTGTTCTCATCCCACGTATTGCTCGGCCTGGAGCAAAGAAGGGTTCGAGGTCATGGAGGAGATGATCAAGATTATGGGCAGCGGGGTGGCCGAATTGGAGATGAAACCCGCTCACGTGCATCCCAACGACCCCTCTTCCCCCCTTTCCTGGAGTCCGGTGGTCATTCAGAACTTCATGGACTGCTTGCGGACCAATTTGCCTGCCGTGGTCCTTCCGATTCCGCTCGCCGGGGCAACCTCCCCCGTGACCATCGTGGGAACCGTCGTTCAAACCGCTGCGGAGAATCTGAGCGGGGTGGTCTTGAGTCAGCTGGTTCGGAAAGGAGGATTCCTGCTCTGGGGAAGCGGGGCGAGTGCCTTCGATATGCGCAGCGGCACGGCGCCCCAGTCGGCCATTGAATCGATCATGATGATGTGTCTCATCGCCCAGGTCGGCAATTTTTTGAAAATCCCTTCGCTGGGAAATCTGGGGCGAACGGACAGCAAACGGCCTGACGAACAGGGGAGTTTTGAGACTTCCAACAGTTATCTCCTGGGTTATCTCTGCCGGGTGAATATGATGCGTGGGGCGGGCATTCTCGAGTACGCCTCCACGATCAGCCATGAAAAATTAATGATCGACAACGAGATCGCCGGCCAGGCCCAGCGACTCGTCAACGGGGGAATTGAGTTCAGTGAGGAGACCCGGGCCGTCGACCTGATCAAAGAGATGTTCACCAAGAACATGAGCTTCCTCCGTTCCAAGCACACCCTGGCCAATTTTAAGAAGGAATTCCTGATGCCCGGCCCGATCATCGACCGGGGGACCCGATCGACTTTCGAGGAATCCGGGCACAAATCATCCCTGGAGCGCGCGCACGAGGCCTGGAAGAAGATCATTACCGAAAAACCCCCGCGGCCCATCGATGAGAAAAAGAAGCAGGCCCTGATCGAGATCGTCAAAAAGCGGGCGCGAAAATACGGTTTGGAACGCTTGCCCATTGAAGACCGTAAGTCGTAAGGCATAGGGCGCGAAGCGCGGGTAGTCCCCACTTGGGACTTACGACCTACGTTTTCCCATTACCCTTTACGAAATGGAGAAAGGTCATGTTAATCGTCGGAGAGAGAATCAATACCAGCCGCAAAGGGGTGAATGAAGCGGTGGAGAAACGGGATGCCGCTTACATTACCGTTGATGTCCATAAGCAGGTCCAAGCGGGAGGAAACTATATCGATGTGAATGCGGGGTCGCGCATCGGCAGCGAAATGGAGGATATGAATTGGCTGGTCGAAGTGGTAGAGGCGGCCGCGGAGGTTCCCCTGTCGCTGGACAGCCCGGACCCGAATGTATTGCTCGCCATGGCCAAGAAAGCGAAGAAGAAGCCCATGATCAATTCCACCACGGCAGAGAAGCCCCGCTTTGAAGCTATGAAAGCGGTTGTGCAGCAGCGGGAATGCGAGGTCGTGGCTCTCTGTATGGACGAGCGCGGAATCCCCAACGCAGTGGACCCGGCCCTGGAAAATGCCTCCTTTCTGGTGAAGAATTTGACCCGACTGGGGATTCCAATCGAAAGGATTCATCTCGACCCCATGATCCAGCCCATCGGCGTAAACAGTAAAAATGGCCCCCTGGCCTTGGAGACCATCCGTCGCATTCACCAGGAATTTCCCGGGGTGCGCACGATCTGCGGCCTTTCCAATGTTTCTTTCGGGCTTCCTCATCGATTTTTGGTCAACCGTACCTTTATGATCCTTTGCATCGCGGCGGGACTGACCGGGGCGATCGTTGATCCCCTGGACCAAAAGATGATGAGCAACATCCTGGTAGCGGAAACCCTGGTGGGAAGGGATGATTACTGTGTGAGATATCTAAAGGCCAACCGGGCGGGGACCCTGGTAGATTAGATATGGAAAAGAGAAGTCCAAATGTCAAAATCTAAATTCCAAATGGTGAAGTCTAGATTTATCATTCGAACTTCGACATTACTTCAGCTCCTGACCTATTCAGACAGGAACTTGAGAACCAGTTCATTAAATTCATCCGACTTTTCAAAGAACGGTATATGCCCACATCCTTCCATAATTTTCAATTTCGCATTAGGTAATTTTTCTTTACCAAGGTACCCGTGCTGGATCGGTAGTACCCCGTCTTTTTCGCCCCAGATAATCAATACAGGCTGGGCGATCTTGTATAGGTTGTTCATGATGGGATCCAGGATTTCTTCACGGGCACCCCGGATATCGACGATTTGACGCAGGATCATTAAGAAGAATTTCTGGAATCCCGGCCGGGAAAAAATATCATAGTAAAGCTCTACGAAGTCTTTGGTTACTAAAGCCCGATTGCGGACAGCCAGTCTAAAAAAGATCTCAACTCCTTTGCGACTCGGATAGGAAAATAATTCACCGACCCAAGGGAGTGACATCAGCCGCAGCGTCCAGATGACCTCTTTCCCTAAACCCGCGCTATCCACCAGCACTAATTTGTTCACCTTTTGCGGAAACTGAAGCGCATAATGAAGGGCAATTCCGCCCCCGAGGGATTGGCCCACAAGGCGCACCCTTTCAATTCTCAGTAGATTCATGAAATCGTCGAGGAAGGGGGTATAATCGAATGGGGAAAATGAAGGCCCTGGTTTGTCGGATCGGCCGAAACCGACCAAATCGGGAACATATACTCGGTGTTGCCTGGCCAAAGCCTCAACGTTGTACATCCATATATCCGCGGAGGCACCCAGGCCATGGATCAGAAGAACCGGCGTTCCTTTATCTCCTAAGGCCCAATAGCGGGTGTTAAGATTACCAACTTTGATATACCGATCTTCTGGCATCCGTGGACGCATATTATCCCTTTACTGGTTGTTCATGAACATTGGGGGAAATATCTACCTTTTGAAAAAGTCAAACAGGGCTTTTAGGGAGAAAATATATATTTTAAAGCCATCCGTCAATTATCAGGTTCAGTAAGCTAGATAAAAGAGTGGGCTATTTCTTTCACCTACTACTGCTCAGCCAAGGGTTGCTTTATGGATTACTCATTACCGGTAGAAATGATGGATACCAATTCAATAGATGATATCTATATCGAAACTTTTTCTATGATCGGGAAACAGATGGAGATATAGCGAGGCTGTCGAAAAACCCTAAATCTGGGCATTTTTCGGTTTTCTGTGGCCTGTAAGTTGTTGATTTTTAACGGTGCAAAAATTATCGGAATTGGCCATTTGGACTTTTTCGACAGTCTCAGCAGAAAACAAAACTTATTGTCCAAATTCGGAACCACTATATATTGGGGGCATGAAAAAAGACAGGGCTATGATGACCCTGTCTTTCAAGGTTAGCCAATTGTTGCCTATTTCCTCACTTCAGCCCCGCCTTGCGTAGTGCGGTAGGACGCTTCTCAAGATGTTTCAGGAGGGTTCCTCTCAAAGAATAGCGGCCCGGAGCGTCTCCACCTCTTATGTTTGGGTAAGCCCTTAGAGGGCTTTTAGAGAGCTTTAAATTTCCACCTGCTTGACTGCTAGGCCATATACTGATTTTCTGACCGGCCTTTGGATTTTTCCTCCTTTCCCACACTCCTTTGAAGGGCAGAATTTCCACTTCCGCTATCCCAAATTTACGGAGTTACCCGAAGGGTCGTCGTTCCCGAGATATTCACCGGCAGGGAGGGGAAAAAATTACTCTCTGTGGTGGCAATGAGGACTGCAGCCCCTGCGGCAATGGCTGTGGCCTGCCCGCTGCTGTTAACCGTCGTCACCGAGGTATTTGACGAGGTCCAGGTGACCTGCTGGGTTATATCCCGGGTTGACCCGTCAGGATTTGTACCAATGGCTACAAATTGCTGGGTAACTCCCACAGGTATGGATGGTATTACGGTTATGAAAGATAGGGTTGCAGAGGTCACGGTTAGGGTCGTGCTCCCCGAGATAGTCTCAAAGGTGGCTGTGATGTTGGCAGTACCTGCTGCAAAGGCCGTGGCCAGTCCACTGCTGCTGATCGTAGCTGCCGCTGGGTTGGACGAGGTCCAGGTGACCTGGGTGGTTATATCATGGCTTGTCCCGTCGGAATATGTACCCAGGGCGGTAAACTGCAGGGTAGCCCCCACCGGTATGCTAAGGAGCGTGGGAAAGGAGGAAAATTCCAAAGGAAAAGGATTTGGTGTAACTGCTATGGAAGATAGGGTTGCAGGGGTCACCGTAAGAGTCGTGCTCCCTGAAATACTCCCCGAGGTGGCAGTGATGGTAGCGGTACCTACTGTAATGGCCGTGGCCAGGCCGCTGTTGCTAACCGTCGCCTCGGAGGTATTGGACGAGGTCCAGGTGACCTGGGTGGTTATATCATGGCTTGTCCCGTCAGAATAAGTCCCAAGTGCGATAAACTGCTGGTTGACTCCCGCAGGTACGCTCGGATTGGCTGGTGTAACCGCTATGGAAGATAGGGTTGCAGGGGTCACCGTAAGGGTCGTACTCCCTGAGATACTCCCGAAGGTGGCGGTGATGGTTGTAGTACCTGCTGCGAGGGCGGTGGCCCGGCCGCTGTTGTTAACCGTCGCCACCGAGGTATTTGACGAGGTCCAGGTGACCTGCGGGGTTAGATCACGGCTAGTCCCGTCAGAATATGCGGCAATGGCTGCAAACTTCTGGGTGGATCCCACAGGTATGGCTGGTGATACAGATATGGAGGCTAATGTTGCTGAGGAGGAGGAGGAGTGTCCGCATGTGGTTAGAGATACGGCTAAAGATCCGAGAAGCAATATTGCCAAAACGAATCTGATATTTTTCATGAGGACACCTCCGAAGCGGCATATACCACCAAATCTTGCGCAAATGGTGGACGCCATTCCTCTTCTCCCTGAAGCATCGAGCCAGCCCTGAAGATTCCAGTTGATAGCCAGTTGGTATTAGACAGAATTGTACGTGATCGCCGGAAAGGATTCAACCAAAAACTGCCGACCGGCCTGTAGAATCCTCTGTATCTCATTTTCCATCGGTGGGATTCATTTCAAAGATAAGGTCACCATAAGGATGGGGGAGTGAAGTTTTGGCAGTTGCGAAAAAAAAGTCTGGCGATAAATGGACGAATCATTGAATTCTCCTCCATGGGTGAAGTCGAAAAAACGCCTGGCAAGAAGAGGAATAGAATCCCATATCGGACGTTGAAAGGAGAGATGTTTCATGAAGAGATACCTGGTGTTAACGTTCGCAGGACTTGCCCTCAGCCTTTGGTCGTATCCCGCAGGTTGTACCGTTGCCATCCGACCTGCACCACCCCCTCCCCTCCAGTGGCTGTCCAACCACAAGAGCCTCCTATGACGACAAATGTAGAGTTACCCCCCGTGAGGGAAGAGGTCATGGTTCCAGCACCCTCCCCCCAGCATGTCTGAGTTCAAGGACATTGGGCTTGGAATGGAAGGTGGGTTTGACAACCTGGCTATTGGGTAATTCCTCCCCGTCCTTATGCCAAATGGGTTCCTGGCCACTGGAGGCGTCAGCCAGGTGGCTGGGTTTGGATTCCTGGACATTGGAGATGCCGTTGACGTGACCCCTGACGGTCAGTGCACAAGTAGGAAATGGGAATTAGGAGTTTTTTCCCTTTAGTACCCTTCTGAAAGGTATTTCATCTAAATTAATGTGAAGGTCTTTTCAGTGTCCGAATTTGCCCTACTGGGGAAAAGGAGGGATGACTATGGCCCAGAGAGAATACAAGCAGCTGAGTTGTAGGGATCTCGGAGCAGATTGCGATTTTCTGGTCCGATCTGAGAAGGAAGATGAGGTCATGAGTCTGGTTAGCGAGCATGCTTGTCGGGTTCAGGGCAGGTGTGAAATTACCCCTGAAATGAAGGACAGGATGCCGATTTCGATGAAGACTATTTGTTGCAAAGGGGAATGTTATGATGCACCAAGAATGACTGGGCAATCAGGCTGGGATTCTTTTTCAAATAATAAATTGGATTTGACCAGGAATAGCACAGAGGGTTGTCTTTGAGAAGTTCACCTCAGCTACCCCATGTCTAAGCGATTGAAGATTACCGAGTGAAAGCAGGCATCTTTCCAAATTGAATATATGGATCGAAATTCGTAACTTTTCTGGGCGCTTGGAAATAGAAGATATATAGCGAGTCAGGCGGCCGGGTCCCCTCAGGTGACCGCCAGGGTTGTGGTGGCCGAGGTGCTCCCATATTGGGCCGTGATGGTGACGGTGCCTGCCCCGACGGCGGTGGCCAGGCCGTTGCTGTTCACTGTCGCCACCGATGTATTGGACGAGCTCCAGGTCACCTGCCCCGTCAGGTTGAAGGTGGACCCGTCCGAAAATGTGCCCGTCGCTGTAAGCTGCGTGCTCACTCCCGCGGGGATGCTTGAATTGGCCGATGTCACGGCGATCGATGAAAGGGTGGCGGAAGTTACGGTAAGGGTGGCGGTGCCCGTGGTGGTTCCGATTGTCGCTGTAATGGTGACGGTGCCTGCCTCGACGGCGGTGGCCAGGCCGCTGTCCACTATCGCCACCTCTGTATTGGACGAGCTCCAGGTCGCCTGCGTGGTCACGTCCCCGGTGCTCCCGTCGGCATTTGTGCCGGTGGCTAAAAACTGCTGCGTGCCGGCCATGCTGATGACTGCGGTGGTTGGAGTCACAGCAATGGAGCTTGGTGGTTGTGGCCCGCACCCCGGCAGACATGCAGCTAATGACACCGGAAAAAACACTGCCCAAAACAATCTGAAGGTTTTCATGAGCATACTTTGCTTCCCCCCTTAATCCA
>Ga0187854_10001509_pt1 | contig 22750 bp, 19 predicted proteins | sample June2016WEW_6_15_FD_132445 | JGI IMG/M metagenome (GOLD analysis project Ga0187854, IMG submission 132445) | Peatland microbial communities from SPRUCE experiment site at the Marcell Experimental Forest, Minnesota, USA - June2016WEW_6_150 | ecosystem: Environmental > Terrestrial > Soil >...
TCGATGAGCGGGGTGTGGAAACGGAACTATGGCAAGGCTAAACGGGCACCGTCAGACGAAAGGGACGGAAACAGACAAGCCAATACCTACGGCAACCGCGCCACATCTCGACTCTACACCGACACATTTCATCTTTTCATTGATCGATCTTACGCAGTACGGGTTGAAACATGCGAAGACTCGACAGCTTATTTTTTGTTCGTATAGGATCCGGCTGCCTTCCTTGTAATGTTGACTTTTTCAATTCCGCCACTCAATACGATATTTCAATCAGTAATATTCTAAAAAAAGCAGAACTGTATCTTAAAATGTGGTAGAAGTTTCTGGGCAGGTCAGAAGAGCAATGCGAAAATGTTTGAGAATAATCCATTGTGTCATGTGTATCTTGATTATATTTTTGTCTCCAGGGTGTAGCGGTTCGTTCTTTAAAAATTATGGCAGGATAACACCTGACGGTAATGTGACAAACGCTTTCGAAAAATATCAAGTCAACCCCAATTACAATTATTATATCAGTGGATCAGATGTCTATCCCACTGCGATTATAGGTCTGGATAAAGCCTATACACTTGAACCTGACCTGTGGAAGCAAGTTGAGATGACGCCCAAGAAACTAAGTGAGCTTGTCCAGGACATGCGGGACAAGATCGAGTTTATAAACTGGGGACAGCTCCCTCACGGATTTGCAATGTTCGATGACAAAGACAAACAGATCGGTGTCTGGTATTCCATCCTTGAAGCCAAAACTTCACTTAGTATGAAAGACGACCACGCGGTTATAATCATTACACCGGACATCGACACTTATTTGAAATACGAAGATTAATGGCAATCATCATTCAAAGTGAAAATAGCAGAGTGTCGTCTCAAAGATAATGTAACTCCTCGCAATTAGGAAAGAGAGGAGATAGCCATGGATCATCTGTTCACAAAAAACGCAGGATGTGGCGTTGGCTGGTTAGTGGACATTGCTGATCGTTGACTTCAGCGGTCAGTACAGTGGCGAACTTTATACTATATTTCTTTTAACAATCTTCAGAGAATCACTTTATAAAACCATTTAGTTTGGTGTAACAACTAATCGGCATCTTCTAACAAGATAAAGGTATGAATGGATTTTCAGTATTTTTATTCACAATGATGCTGGCTTGCTATGCATGCCGACCTCTTAATCTTGGGATTACTGAAGGCAAGCTTTCGCCTTGCCCGGACTCACCTAATTGCGTTTCTTCACAAAGCTCAGATAAAAGACACTTCATTCAGCCTGTCCGGTATGAAGGAACAGAGCAAAAGGCCATGGAAAGGCTCATTGGCGTGATTCAGGGAATGAAGCGATGCCGAATTATTACGATGGGGGATCATTATATCCATGCGGAATTTACCTCAGCTGTTTTCCGCTTCGTGGATGACGTGGAGTTTTATTTTGATAGTGAAGCAAAGATCATACACATGCGTTCTGCTTCTCGGATCGGATATTCCGATTTTGGGGTGAACCGACAAAGGATGGAGAAAGTCAGATCACTATTCGACAACTCGGTAAGTAATCCCCGCAAGTGAAGAAACTCTGCCCTGCATATAATCAATAGAATTAAAACTGTGAGTCTGGGTGATAACAAGAGCCCCCATACCCAAACACCATCTACCGCCAGCCATCTTGTAAACGAGTGGTTCAACATCCACTTATCAATCTAGCAATTCAACCAGTAACCATCATTAAATATTACTTGACATATTAGAATATACATTCTAATATAACGTTACATATGGGAAGGAACGCGCAATTCAAAAATGAACAGTTTGTAGATGCAGCATTGAAGATTGCTGCGGATCATGGTCCTGCGGCAGTAACCATTGCTGCTGTCTCTGAGGAAGTGGGCGCACCGGTTGGATCGGTCTATCATCGTTTTCTGTCGCGGGATTTACTTATGGCCGAGGTGTGGCTCCGGGTCGTTGTGTCATTTCAGGAGACGTTTCTAGCGGTGCTGGAGAAAGGCGAGGGGCTTGAGGCTGCCCTCCACACGCCGCGCTGGGTTCGTCAGCACTCTGCTGAGGCCCGTATCCTTCTTCTCTACAGGCGGGAGGAACTGGTGGCAGGCGCCTGGCCTGAAGAGCTCAAGGAAAGGGTGCTTGCGATCAAACGCCGGCTGGATGGCGGCATCCGCAATTACGCGGCGCGGACCTTCGGCAGAGCCGGGCTGGAGGATATAAACCGGACGGTCTTTGCGCTTATCGAAGTGCCTTATGCCGCTGTACTTCGTTATATACGGCTGGGAAAGAAGCCGCCCCGGTCGGTCGATGGCTATATAATGCAAACCTATTCAACCATCATGAGGAGGCAGAAATGAAAATCTTCAACAAGCATGACAGAATTATCCCTGCAACGCAGGACGCCGTAGGCCGGGTTGTCGACAGTCTTTCCGGCCCTAATGATGCGTTATGGCCGTGGGAAAGATGGCCGCCGATGGTGCTGGATTCCGTCCTGGGATTGGGGGCGTCCGGAGGTCATGGACCGGTCAGGTACCGGGTGACCGAATACGTGCCGGGGCGTAGAGCCGCATTTCAGTTTGATGATGCAGGTCTGCTGAAGGGCGTTGACGGCCACCATTATTTTGAAGTCATATCCAGGCGCAAATATGTCGTCATCCGCCATGTTCTGGACGGTGACTGCAATTTCGGTACATGGTTGAAATGGACCTTTCTTGTCGAGCCGCTGCACGATACTGTGATTGAAGATGCTTTTGATAAAGTGGAAAGCAAATTCAGAGGTATGACCGTGAAACGCTCACACTGGGGCCCATGGGTTAGACTTCTTCGCTGGATGAGAGCTCAGCAACGGCGTCGTCTGGAGGCTACGAGGGGATAGCAAAGAGTGACATCGAAGAAAAAGCCTTATTGCGCATTCTTATTATTTTTTTAAGACGCTCAAACCCTGTTTAAACAGGTTAAGTCCAGACCAGATTCACGACCAACTTAACTTCCTGAAGTCAAGCCTCCGGCAATTTTGACTTGCATACTTTCTTTCAAACGGTAATCCTTATTGACTATATTTGTTGAAATCGAATTTCTGGAATAAGTCAAAGATTACATCACCAACGAGAATATTAATCGTATACAGTTCGTTTGTTGTTTGAAAGAACTGGCTTTATCCGGGAAATTAAAAGGGGCTCATGATTTCTCAGAACCCCTTTTGAATAATTCTTGCGAAAAAAAGATTGAAACAAGTTATTGGCTCGTGCTCGGCGTCGGCGGAGGCTTTGGTGCTTCCTTCTCTTTCTTCAAATCTTCCGCCCTCTTTGCCTTCTTTGCCTTCTTCTTCTCTTCCATCTTCTTCTTGTCTTTGTCAGAAAGCTTCGGCGTCGCCCCTTGCATTCCCTCCTTGTCTTGAGCTGGTGCAGGCTCCTCTTTCTTCACCTCTGCCGCCTTCTTTGCCTTCCTTGCCTTCTTCTTCTCTTCCATCTTCTTCTTGTCTTTGTCAGAAAGCTTCGGCGTCGCCCCTTGCATTCCTTCATTAGCTGGTGCCGGTGCGGGAGCCTGAGCCTGAGCGAAGCAGAGACCGGTCACAGAAAGTGCAAACAGAATAGCGATAAATACTGTAAGTTTCTTCATACAATTTACCTCCTTTTATTCAATTTGCCATTAATTTAGCAAGAACTATTCCACGATGCAAGAAAATAATAATCACAAGTAACAATAATGGGTTGCCGAAATGCTACGATGGCATACGCCTCCTTTATTGAGGAAGTATTCCACTTTTTTGGGGAATAATTCCCCAACTGTACAGCTAAGTTATCGGGGCGGGATTCCACCGCTCAGGGCCATGGTCAATCCATGTGAGGAGTGCACTGCGCCGAAGGTGAACTGGTTTATCACGCTTGGCAGCGAACTCTATCTTGTCCGCTACAACAACGGTTTGACCATCGTAGTGTTTGCACGGGAAGGCGTTGAAGTGTGTTACCGGGTGTGGATCACGGGGCGGAGACCGAAGTGGTTGAGAAGGGTTGAACCGGCGCTCATAGAACGACAACTGTCAAACAACGGTATGCTGACGTGTTTGCTTCCCTGCTATCGGCAAAATTGAGAAGCCGGACATTACTTTCTTTCGATTCGTAATATTCAGCTTGATGAACGGCGACTGCTGAACAGTCTAGGTGACAGCGTTTAGCCAGGTGGGAAGAATCGAACCCGATTTTTTTGGCTCTACCTAATGATGCCCTTTATTCATTGAAGAAGAACGTTGATAATTCTAAATCATTATGCAAGATTACCGTTGCCAATACCTGCAATTTCAAGGAAAGCGATCTTGTAAGAACGCATGCCTTCAGGGACATATCTCTTTTTGTGGGAGCGGAGCCGAATCTGCTCGGCAGCATACCATAAAACCCCGTGCAAGGCGCTATGGACTGATTATTGAGACCTATGATAGAAAGCAAGATACATGATATTATCGGAAATAAACGTTAGGAGAATATTTCATGTTTCAAAATGTTCCGATGGCAGAGAAAGAATTGATTTATATGGGGCTGAAAAAATTAATTTCTGCAAATACCGGGCAGGGTTTTCGTAACGGAGATCAGGGACATCCTATCTATATCTTGGGCAGCAAGGGTCAATTGCCTGAAGATGATCCTGATCTTCCTGGAAAGCACGTGCTATTCAAGATGCTGAGAGAACTGAGCGACGATTTTAAAGCTAAAGGTCATACGGGTGAAGCATGGTGGTATGACTTTTCCTCATGGGGTAATTTCAGTAAATTTGCATTGGAAAGCTTCAAGAAATGTGAAGGCAAGAGATCTGGTGTGTGAATCAGATCAACTTTGGCAAATACAAAGTCACATGTCGTTTTGTCGGAGCAGTTCGTTGAATGCGTGATGAAACAGTCATGACGGCCAGCCGTCACAAAAGAGAATGAAAATAGCCTTGTCGACACCTTTATGGTGAGTGTAATAATATCAACGTATTAAGCTTCTATTTACAGGGGAAACATGCTACTCCTTGACAGCTTATTCCTCGCACTTGCATCCTACGTCTCCCTTCCTGAACTAAACAAAGACGGCCTCTTGGAAAAAGTTGCAGGTTCTAATCGGTAATGATTATGCCGATACCGATTTCCCCACTCCGTCCGGTGATCCCGTACTGAGCACTCATTGACTAGAGTTACTTGGAGGATGTTGAAGAGAGATCGGAAAAGCGAATTCTTATCAATGAATATATTAATGTTCTTTGTAGACAATGAATTGCAGGAATGTCTTGTCCAGATTGCTTAAATATTTCCCCTTTCGATATGCAAAATAGAATGTCCGTTGAAAATCAACCCCTGATATGCCGAGCGTTTTTATCACGCCAAGATGCACTTCGCGCTGTATAGCAACCCTAGACATAATGGAGACACCCAGGCCCAACTCCACAGCTTTCTTTACAGCCTCAGTGTTACCAAACTCCTTCGTGTTCTTCAAGGCAATGCCCGCCCGGCCAAGCCTTTCTTCAATTACTGCTCTTGTTCCGGAGCCCTGCCGAGAAAAGATAAACGGGCAGCCCAGCAAGTCGTGAGGTTCGATATTGTTGCACGAAGCCCATTCGTGATTGCTGGGCACGATTACAACCAATTCATCCTTGAAAAAAGGCTCCAGCGTCAATCTATCGTCACTTACAGGGGCGCCGAGAAAACCGAAATCTAGGGAATTTACGATAACCATCTCAGCGATTTGCTGATTCAAGGCGATATCCAGATGGATATCAATATTTGGATACATGGATCCGAACCGTCCCAGAACCACTGGTAAAAGATAAATACCTACGGTGACGCTGGCCCCAATATTCAGTATGCCGCGGTTTAGTCCCTGCAGTTCATCAATCTCCAGTTTTAACTGATCAATCATGTTAAAAATGGGTTCTGTTTTCGCGTATAAAACTTTTCCTGCCTGAGTGAGAACGACCTTCTTTCCAAGCCTGTCAAACAGGCGGATCCCATAATATTCTTCCAAGTCCCTGATGTGCTTGCTGATTCCCGGCTGCGTCAGAAATAAAGCTTCAGCGGCGCGCGTAAAACTCTGCATTTTGGCAGCAACATGAAAAACTCTCAACTGATTCAAGTTTATCTTAATATCCATAAGCATAATTTATGATAATCATAAAATCTAATCATTTGATTTATACTAAAAAATGGCGATGATTACAATAACAAAATGAAGGAGGATATTATCATGTCAAGAGAAGAATTGGAAAAGAAGGCCTTTGATTACTATAATACTGGTTTTTGTTGTTCTGAGGCTCTGTCAAAGACGATCATCGATCATTTTGCCGAGAAACCCGATGGTTATCCTGTAAAGGTTGCATCTGCATTTTGTGGCGGAATCGGCGGAACCAAAGAAGATATCTGCGGGGCTATGACGGGTGCGGTAATCGCAGTCGGTTATCTGTACGGCAGAACAGAAGAAGGAAAGGATTTAAGCAGCACACGCACGATCATATCCGAATTTCGCAAGCAATTCCTTGAGGCGTTCGGTTCGACCAACTGTGCGCTCATATTGGAAAAGCTGGGCGAACAGGAAAAATCCATCAAATGCAAACAGTTGACTGCAAAGGCAACAGGGATGCTGTCGGATATTCTGGTCCAGACGAAAAGCAAACAAATTGATTAGCAGGTGATGGAATCACCATGAATATGCGTATCCGGTTCGATCATAACATGATGATCATGGGAATCGGCAAGAGCATCGGACGGTATCTGGAGTTGTACTCGCTTGCCGCTGTCGCAGTTGGCCTTGCCGCCGGAGAGATATGTCAAGGAGCATCCTTAAAGTATCTCATTCCCTTTGCGCTCTTCATAATGCTTTACCCTGCATTTCTCGATACGGATATCGGCGTGATCATAAAAGAGTCCTTTGCGGACAGGAAGCTCTTGATCATGGCACTGTTTGTCAATTTCACAATCTCGCCCCTTTTGATGTATGGGCTTGTGCAATTGTTTTCCGCCGCATTGATCCCGGATTTGATGCTTGGACTATTGATTTTCAGTCTCATACCGGGTGGCGGTATGGGACCCGCGTACACAGGCATGATACATGGAAATGTAGGGCTTTCCATTGCCATTACAGCAGTGGGACTGGCCATGAGCATAATATTCATGCCGCTCTGGACGGCTTTCCTTATCGGAAAGGTCGTCCATGTGCCCACTGCTATAATCGTGAAATATCTATTCATGATCATCATTATACCGGCAGCGCTTGCATCAATTTCCCGCCGATGGATCATGCGAACCCGGGGGGGTGCAGCATTTGAAAGAATAAAAGGGCAATTTCAGAACGTGACAGGTATCGGGCTGCTACTCCTTATCTTTATAATTTTTGTTCTGAACGGCAGGTTTGTCATGGATAATTACTCTCTGATTGTGAATATTCTCTTCCCTGCGGCATCCTTTTCCTTGCTGCTCCTTGCAGGAGCATCGCTCGCTGCCGCAATCTGTCGATCGGACTACGGCGATTCGGTTGCGTTTACCATCAGCGTGACTTTGAAGAACACAGCTGTTTCCATGGCGTTGGCTACGACAGTCTTTCAGGACATGACAGCATTGGCTATCGCAATAACGGGTCCGCTGGTTCAGCTTCCCGTCATGCTCAGTTATATAAAGATCCGGGCGGCGGTGCGCGTATGAGATTATTAAATAGGTATTAAACTATGGGAGCAATTGAGATTCCATATAAGAAAGCCGAATTCAGTAGTGACGGTTATTTAGTTACACCTGAGCCCTGGACCGTCATTTATACATATTAATTGTTCGCATACAAAACGAAAGGAGCAGACCATGAAAAAATTGTCGGACGCAAATCCCTCTGATTTTTCAATGTTGTTGGATGCAACACATAAGCTAAGTGGATTTGATGCCGTTGAAAAGGTAGCTCAGGCATTCATTGATATTGTTTATGAGCATTTTCAAAAATCCCTCTTATTACTGAGACTTTTCTCTTCGCTCCCCTACTCTGCTCTGCCTACTCAGGACCAACAACTGGTAAACAAAAAAGCAAATGATTCAGGAACAATGCATCTTCTTAAAGATCGTACACCAATTCTAACCCTGTTGGCAACCAGAGGGCAAAAACCCGATTGGAATGAGCGCGATAAGTCTCAGGGTTTCAGGTGCATTCCACTTGTATCGAGGAAATATGGCGCGTCATTGTCCATGTTATCCATGCAATTCAAAAGTATGAATTTTGATTTCAGCCAGTTTGATGATTGGAATGCTTTGATCGTCAAGAGGGGCCGCGCCGACCAGTATTCAGGGATTCTCTATGTACGTGAGGCGGGAACTGATAAAGACGATCAAAATCGTATGGTTGTTCCTCGTCAGGAATTTGTGGCCGATTATGGAGTTAAAACCGCCTTGGGTTTTGGAGGAGGGTATACGAGTCATCCAACCATCATCATACTATTTGCATTCACAAATGAAATTTTGAGCAGGCCGGCTGCTGAACCTTTTACCCAATTACTTGAGGCCTACAGATCAGTTTCAGGAAAGCTCATCGAAAATGGACGCATCTTTGCCCAACCGGTCACGGCGATCTCAAGGCACGATTAACGCCATTTTCATTCTTTTTTGTGACGGCTGGCCGTCATGAATGTTTCAAATGGAAATCAGTAGGGTCGTATAAATCATAGAAATAACTTTTTACTTGACTATGCATACATTTCTGATATTTTTTTTTATAATTTCTTACCTCACCCTAGTTAACCCAACAACCCAACCTTTAACCTTCTGGACTGCCGTATGAAAAGGTTTCACTAAGAGGTACCAATATGACGCTTTCAGGAAGGCGCGACGCCCTTTTGGAGGCTTCTTACGTTTTTGTTTTCAATAAATCCAAACAAATTAAACAATAAAGGAGGGTTATAAACTATGGTAAAGAAAATCTTTGCACTGCTTGTTTGCTTCATTGGCTTAACAATTTTTATATCTATATTGCATTGCCAAGGTTCAATAAAGACTATAACACTCCCCAATGGTGAGGCGGTTTTGGATCTAAACGGGGAATGGGATGTTTTGGTAGAGGGCTATGGAGAAGCGAGATCTATTGGCAACTGGAAGCAAATCTGCAAGATAACGCAAGAGGGTAGTTCTTTTGTAGGTGTCAGAATGATGGATGATCCGTATAATACAAAAGGTAGCCAAAATCTACGAGGTGAGCTCGACAAAAATGGTTTTAAGAATGTCCAGTTAGTAACTACACTTATGGGATCTATAGATGCCAAAGGCCAAATCAGTGAGGATGGGAATAAGATGATAATCGATGATGGTATGAGAGTCAGAGTGACGTTCACCAAAAAAAATAAGGGGGTTCCCATTCCTAAATAGTCGACGAACAATTCATCAAACGCTTAACCCCGAAAGAGCGATACCTGACATATTTTGTGAGAAAATTAGCTTGACATAGAAGAAAAATTTCTTTCACATTTCCCGAACAAAGAAGAAGTTCTTATCAATCAATAAACTTGGCTATTGACGAAACGGTAGTTGAAGACCTCGTCGCTGTAGAAATAGCGGTGGTTCGGATCCGTCGCATTGCACTCCTCGTTCACACGCTCGAGAATGCCATTAAAACCAATGATCTGGCGTTGGCCACGACGGCTAAGGCGGCAATAAAGCGTACCAGGTGCCGGAACATAGCTGTAGCCTCTCTATTTCATTAACCGGTGGAGGAGAAAGATATTGAAATGCGTGGGTTACCCCAATCTGCCTTTGACACATAGGGCCTTCCATTGTATGGTTTCTCGTTACTCATAGTCATGTCTTATCAAAACAAATCAAGCGGACAAATCAAATCGAAGGAGGAAACTCAATGAATCGTAATGTACTCTGGGTCGGTTCCGTGGTACTCGCCGTTGCCATTGGCTTTGGCGTAGCGAATTTTGCGAATTCGCAGACAGGCGAGAAGCCGAAGCGTTTTTCCCAGCTCACGATGGACCAACTCAATGACCAGCAGCGGCCTCTAGGCGAAAAGATCATGAAGATTTCAAGCGTCGGTCTCGGGGGCCCTTACAATCCGCTGCTGCGCAGCCCGGTCCTGGCGCAACGCATGTATGATCTGCTCGATTATCTGCGCTGGAATTCCTCGCTGTCGCGGCAGTTGACCGAATTCGCGATCCTGATCGTGGGGCGGCAGTGGCGGAGCCAGGTTGAATGGTATGCGCATTATCCGCTGGCGCTGAAAGAGGGCCTGTCGAAACAGGTGGCCGACGACATCAAGGCCAACAAGCGGCCGCGGGGCATGATGCCTAAAGTGGAAGCTGTCTATGACTTCTGTATGGAGCTCTCGACGAAACACGAGGTTTCCGACGCCACGTTCAATCGAACCAGAAAATTCCTCAGCGATCAGCAAATCATGGATCTGACGGTGCTCAGCGGAACCTATGTGACGGTGGCCATGGTGCTGAGCATGGCGGAGGAGAGCGTGCCGGCCGGCAAGGAGCTGCCTTTCAAACCCGGCGAGCCTTGAGAGTTGTCGCAACCGACGTCTATCCGGGAACGCGCCGACGCGCGTCCCGGATGACGCGTTGCGCCTTGATTCTGCACCGGCGTGCCGCTTCAGTGCTTCGCCTCTCCCCAAAAACTGGACAAAACAATAAGGTGCATTTGAGCCATACCATACCGGAAATAGCAATCGATATGGTACGGAACCCGAGGACATTCATACTGCTGACTCCAAACTAAAGAATATATCTTTAAAAATGCAAATTTTAAAGAAAGTTATCATTCTCTTAAAAGATATCCCTGATTTCTTCGACATATTCTGATAAATCTTGTATATTACCGTAAGTATCCACTTTAGTTGTCATCATCACAAATCATGCTCTCTTCATATTAAGGAAGAAATCCATGAAACGAATCACCACCACAGTATTGTCGTTCCTGCTTTTGAGTTTCGTTGCTGTCACAGCATTTGCTTTTCAAACTGACATTACAATGGTCTGCTTTTCTCCCAGGGGCGGATGCACAGAAAACATTGTCGAACAGATCAGCGCTGCCAAATCAGAGATCCTGGTCCAAGCATATTCATTTACATCAGCGCCTATCGCAAGGGCACTGACAGAAGCTTTTAAAAGAGGCGTTAAAGTTCAAGTCATTCTCGACAAGAGTCAGAAGTTAGAGAAGTATACTTCAGCCACTTTCATATCTAATGCCGGCATCCCCACTTTCATAGATGATAAACACGCCATAGCTCATAACAAGATTATGATCATCGATAAGGAAACGGTAATGACCGGTTCTTTCAACTTTACGAAAGCTGCGGAGGAAAAGAATGCGGAGAATTTATTGGTCATCAAGTCTAAGGAACTGGCAAAAGTTTACATGGAGAACTGGTATAAACACAGAGAGCATTCAGACGAATATGGGGGAAGATAAATGACACAAACAATCATGATGATCCATGGCATGTGGGGAGGCAGCTGGTACTGGGGAAACTACAAACAATTCTTTGAGAGCAAAGGGTACCGCTGCATAACACCCAACCTGAGGCTTCATGATATTGATCCCAGATCAGAACCACCGCCGAAACTGGGAACCACAAGCCTTCTAGACTACGCAGACGATCTTGAAAAAGAAATCAGGAAACTTGATTCTCTGCCCATTCTCATGGGTCATTCCATGGGTGGTCTGCTTGCACAAATTCTTGGCAGCAGGGCGCTTGCCGAGACCCTCGTCCTTTTAACTCCCGCATCACCACGGGGCATCATAGCCTTAGAACCCTCTGTCATTAAGAGCTTTATGAGCATCATGTTTAAATGGGGTTTTTGGAGAAACCCCATGAGGCAGACCTTTGAGGAAGCGGTATACTCTATGATGCATTTATTGTCAGAACAAGAACAGAGAGAGTTATACGAGCATTTCGTATATGAGTCCGGACGGGCGGCGTTTGAAATAGGGTTCTGGTTGCTAGATCCCGGAAAAGCCTCTTATGTGGATGAATCTAAAGTAGCCTGCCCGGTTCTGGTCATTGCAGGAGCTGAGGATCGGATTACCCCGGCCTCAGTTGTGAGAAAAATAGCGGCTAAATACGGTGAGGTTTCAACCTATAAGGAATTTGAAGGTCACTCCCATTGGGTGGTCGGTGAACCAGGCTGGGAGGATATAGCCCAGTATATCTATGACTGGCTAGAATTGAAAAGGAGAATACAATACAAAGTAACTTGACCCAAGAACTGCTCATGTCCGAAGTGATAACATCTGAAACGGTACTTCAATATCGAGGCGGATGATCTCAGGGATATTTGCAGGCAAACTGCGGAGATAGTTTGCCCTGACTGGCCGCTGACAAGAAAAGAACATACGTAAGTTATTGAAATCATGCTGGAGGCGGCGGAATCAAACCGGAGTTCCATCAATGCCCATGCGCCTTTCAGCCTGCCCGATACCGCACTGATACCCCTCACTCCATTTCTTCAGTTCAAACTGTCTTGAGTCTCAAAGGTGAAAAGCCGAGAGAAGTCCTACGAATTGCCATCACTGGTTGGACTTAGATGTCAACTTGCAAATCGAGTCGTTAAAATTGATGATCGGGACAGTTCATTGAATACCGCTGGAAACATGCGATGCCTAAGCTATTTTTTTTCCGTCCAAAACAAAAGTGAATATCTTCCTGTAACGTTGGTTTTTCTACTTCAGCCGTTTATACAAACTTTCATTGCGTAATAGTGAGCACCTTCACAAAGAACATTTCACAAAAACGGCTGTTGTTCATTGCTTGCCTAATACACATAAAATAGTATATTATACAAATAAACGTTACTATACTTACAAAGTGAAGCATGCCAAATTGCCGTAGAATGCTTTTCTTCCGTTGTGGGTCTAGTGCATATGAATTAACGGATGTCGGCCGAGGTATTTCACATCAGTGCAGAATTAGGCACATTCTCCCTCAATTCGTGTACCGATTAGTTATAGTAACCGTCATTTGTCGTTAAACTACGATCAGGCAAGATTGAGAGATTGTGCGTCAGTTGTTGGTACTGTACAGCAAAGTCCTCTCAATTTACACACTGCAACTAGATAGCATAACGGACTTTTGAGAAACTCTCTCTATAGAAGAGTAATTATGTCATCATTTAAGGAGGATTCGGATGAGAAAGGCCATATGGGATCAATGCAGGAGCAAGTTGATAACAGCAGATCAGGCAGCAAAAGTCGTGAAATCCGGTGACTGGGTCTACTACAGTCATTTTGTCATGAATCCTGTGACCTTGGATAGGGCACTCGCCAAAAGAGTGGGGGAGATCGCGGATGTAAATATATCGATAACGTGCGGGATGCATCCGATGCAAGTTGCCGTATGCGATCCTGAACATAAGACGTTTACATACAACGTTTCATTTTTTAGTCGGAGCGACAGGTCGCTGGCCAAACAGGGATTAGCATTCTTTATACCCTCCAACTACCATGAGCAGCCATGGCGGATTCGAAACGGGTTTGCTCCTCATCCTAACGTGGCTATGATAAAGACGACTCCAATGGACAAGGATGGCTTTTTCAACTTCGGTACATCCTGTTCTTATACTAAGGCCGTTGTGGAAGAAGCGGATGTTGTAATCTTGGAAACTAACGAGGGTGTCCCGAGATGTCTAGGTGGCCATAGTGAAAATATCCACATCTCTGATGTGGATTATATCGTGGAGGCTGAAAAGGCCCCGTTAATGAGTATACCCCAACCGAAAGCATCTGCCGAAGAAATCAAAATGGCCGAATTTATCATTGAGGAGATAAGCGACGGCGCATGTCTGCAGTTAGGTATCGGCGGCATACCTAATATGGTGGGAAGCTTGATCGCAGAGTCCGATCTAAAGGATCTAGGGATGCATAGCGAGATGATATGCGATGCCTTTGTCGATCTCTACGATAAAGGAAAGATAAAGGGGCTGAATAAATATAACAATAAAAATAAAATGGTTTACACCTTTTCCATGGGCACATCAGATCTTTACGAGTTTCTCCATGATAATCCCGCCTGCGCGACCTTTCCGGTTGATTACACAAATAAAGCCGAAATTATCGCGCAGAACGACAATGTCATTAGCATCAATAATGCCTTGCAAGTTGATCTTTATGGTCAAATTTCCTCAGAATCCATAGGTAACAGGCAGATATCCGGCTCGGGCGGGCAGGGAGATTTCGTTATTGGTGCAGCGAAATCGAAAGGTGGTAAGGCATTTATTTGTCTCCGTTCAACTCGTATAGTTAATGATCGGCTTGTGTCAAGAATAGTCCCCGATATACAGGGTATCACCTCCGTACCACGAGCATGGGCTTTTTATATAGTCACTGAGTTTGGTAAGGTTTGCCTAAAGGGCAAATCCTCCTGGCAAATTGCAGAAAGCCTAATTTCAATTGCACATCCTGATTTTCAAGACGATCTTGTCAAAGCCGCTGAGAAAAAAGGAATATGGCGGAGAAGCAACAAACAAATGTTATAGTACTCCATATGGTATAGTACACACACAGGGCAAGGTATATACGTATAACCATCATAACTATTGGTGAGGCCAACAGCAGTTTTACGGACGGACTATGAAAACCATACACAAAGAACTATTAGGGCGATTCGAGAGGAAATAGTTTGAATGATAGCAATCCCTGAAATAATCTACATCAATAATACAGCGGCACCAGGATACTTTCCGGTGCCGCTGTATTATTTTGCAGATATATCCCGTATCGTTGTTATTAAAAGCAGGGTAATTATGGATATCATCATGACCTACTTCACCACGGGGATCGCAATAATTCCGGGCTGGTGTTCGTAGGAAGTCAATAAACAAAACGATTCCAAGACTGAACATGAAAGATATGTTGGCAAATTAATAAGTACTATCATGAATGGCGCAGAAATAATCTTGAAGACCGCGAAAGACGCCGGGATCGAGCTATGCTTTGCCAATGCAGGAACGACAGAATTGCCCATAGTTGCGGCCTTTGATTCAATAAGCGGCATCCGCCCAGTCCTTGGTCTATTTGAAGGTGTTTGCACCGGCGCTGCTGACGGCTATGGTAGAATGAAGCAGAAACCCGCCATGAACCTGCTCCATATGGGCCCCGGACTGGCTAATGGCATTGCAAACCTACATAATGCTCGTCGTGCACGAACACCGGTTTTCAACATAATCGGTGACCATGCTTCATGGCATCTGTCGGCTGATGCTCCATTGACTATGGACATTGCATCCATAGCCAGAACAGTATCCGGATGGCAGAGGCATAGTAGTTCAGTTAAGACTTTGGCAAGGGATACAGTCGATGCAATAGAAGCATCTCTTATCGGACAAATATCCACACTTATTGTACCTTCTGATCATCAGTGGTCTGAATCTAATGACGTCGAAATTTCGATACCGAAGTTTAATTTTGAGTCTATTGATTTGAAAATTATCGAAGAGGCTGCAAAACTTATCAGGAAATCGCGACGGCCTGCTCTGATTTTGGGTGGTCGTGCCCTGCGTAAAACTGGGATTGACGCAGTTGCAAGAATTAAGGCGAAGACAGGATGCGATCTCTTTATGGTAACGTTCCCAGCTTATGCAGATCGGGGAGCTGGATTACCGGCCCTGACGCGTATCCCCTATTTTCCCAAACACGCCCGAAATATGCTATCGGAGTACGATGCAGTTGTAATGGTAGGGACCAATGAGCCTGTCGCCTTTTTCGGATATAAGGGGGGAAATAGCTATTATCTGTCCGATGAACAGAAAAAGCTTAGAATCGATACAGACAGACAGGACACGTGCTCTGCATTGCTATCTCTTGCTGAAGAACTAGACGCTCCCACATTTAGCGGCGTTATTAGTCCGTTTTTAGCAGAATATAAATTACCCGAAATCCCTTTTGGTGAATTAAATCCCGAAAAGATGTGCGCTATTATAGCAGCCCTCCAACCGGAGAATTGTATAATAGTGGAGGAGGGACTTATGTCTGCAGCAAAATACCACTCCTTCGCCGCTAATATTAAGCCGCATAGCTATATCACCATCACAGGCGGCGCCATTGGTCAGGGAATGCCCTGCTCCTTAGGAGCGGCGCTGGCCTGTCCGGATCGACAAGTAATCAATATCGAGGCCGATGGAAGCGCAATGTATACATTGCAGGCATTATGGACACAGGCTCGCGAAAATACAGACGTGATCACATTGATATGTTCGAACAGAAAATATTCTACTCTTGAATATGAATATTTGCAGGCCGGATATCGTCAGCCAGGGAACAAATTTTTGTCACTAATCCAACTGGATAATCCCAAGATAGACTGGGTCAGTATCAGCCGGGGAATGAATATCCCTGCAGTTTCAGTAAATACATCACAAGAATTGGTAAGTGAGATGGAATTAGCCTTGGGCGAACCAGGCCCTCATCTAATTGAGGTTATTCTCAATGGATAACCTTTTATTGAATAAGATTTTGTGTTCCAAGTGAGTTGAACCCAAAGAAATACGAACTGGAAGCGGATTTGCGGGATGCTTGTAAAAATACATTTTATTATTCCACGATTGGGTAAAGCTAACAACGGCGCCACGAATAGCATGGTGATAGCTATCGGCCAAATCGCAATAGTCCCGCGAAAACAGTTTTCCGCAACTTTCAATAATGCTCCGGTTGATTTTATTTCAACCCTGTATTAAGCCGACTCTTACGACATTGATCACTAAGTGCACTTGCTGAAAACATAAATGAAGGAGGAAAAAATGGCTGAAGTCAAAAGGATTGACCATGTCGCGATTGCGGTAAGGGATTCCGACGCTGCGACAAAGCGCTATGTGGACCTGCTCAAAGCCAGGCACATTCGCACGGAAATATTACAAGAAACGGCTGGGGCGGTTAAAGTTTCCTACGTGCAGCTGGGAGAAAATGTCATCAGCCTGATCCAGTCGATGGAGGCAGACGGCTTCCTGAATAAGCATATAGATCAGCACGGTGAAGGTCTCCATCATTTGGGCATCGAGGTCGACGATCTCGATGGCTTTATCGCGGAAACAAAAGGGAAAGGCTTCAGAATTCCCCTGAGCGATGAGTTCAGCAACCGTAAAGAGGTTGTTTTGAGTCCGCGCGACAGCGCTGGTGTAATTCTCCAGATCCTAGAATGGAAGGGAGGCAGCGACAAGACTGTTGGAGACCGCATCCAAAGGATTCTTAGCCTAGAAAATATACCAAAGAAATAAAACTATAGACCCACTATGAGCTTGAAAAAAGGAGGATGGTACGATGTCGCAGCAAGTAGAGAAGATGGACAAAATAGGAAAAACTGTGGCGTTTGCTGTTTTCGTCGCCCTCGTCGTCGACGGGATGAACCTTCAGACGCTGCCGCTCGCGCTGCCAAGCCTCATGAAGGAGATGAGCTTCTCGAGCACGATGGCCGGGGCTCTGGCGACCTACACGCTTATCGGCATGGGGATAGGGGGGGTGTTTGCCGGTTGGCTCGCCGACCGCATCGGTCGAGTAAAGGTCTCATTTTGGTCCATTGCAATTTTTTCAGTCGGCACGACTCTTTTGGCTTTTGCCCAGAATTACTGGCAGGTGGCGCTGCTTCGATTTCTGTCCGGTCTCGGGATTGGCTCTCTATACAGCGTCGGGAATCTGCTGGCATCCGAATATGTGCCAACACGCATCAGAACGACGGTCCTCGGCATCCTGCAGGCTGGCTGGTCTGTCGGCTACGTGATCATCTCCCTCATCTCCGCTTATATACTCCCGAATTTCGGCTGGCGACCCTTGTTCATCACCGCCGCGCTAACCGGGGTTTACTCGCTTTGGCTCCTGCGCAACATATCCGATCCACCGAGCTGGTTTGCAGCCCGCCAGGCTGCCAAGGCAGCCGGAAAGGTGAAAAACGAGTTTGCCCTTATCTGGGCGAACGAAAACATCCGCCGAACCTTCATCTTCTGGAGCCTTACCGCCATCGCGTTGCAGTTCGCGTACTACGGTGCACAGACCTGGCTGCCGACTTACCTGGTCAAAGATCTCGGCGTCAATCTCAAGAATATGGGCTGGTACATCGCAGCGACCTACACTATGATGGTCATCGGAAAGGTAGTTACGGGCTACCTTGCGGACAAATTCGGGCGAAAGTTCATGTGGGTGACTTGTGGCATCATTACGGCCGTATACCTGCCCTTTGTCATTTACGCTGCCACTCCTGGTAATGTCGCATTCCTGCTTATCATCTTCGGGCTCCTCTACGGGGCGCCCTATGCCATCAATGCGACCTACATGAGCGAGAGTTTCCCAACATCGGTTCGCGGTACAGGTCTGTCAACGGCCTATAACTTGGGCCGCATTGGTTCGGCCATATCGCCCCTTATGATCGGTTACTTGGCCACGACCTATACCGTCGGTGCGGGGATTGCACTGCTGGGAATTTCTTACGCGCTCATGGCCCTTATCCCCGGATTCTTCATCCCTGAGAAGATGTATGATCCGAAATCCTTGCAGGCCGCAGATATCCGGGCAGAGAAGGAAAAATAGATGCATCAGGGCAGAGACCGGCATCTGGAAGTGGGATGGCAGTACCTGAAGCCAAGTGATACCTAATTCTCCAAGCAGCATGTATGAATTAAGACACGTGCAGCCTAAAGGCTGTCAATCATATTTAGAGCAGTATTAAGTCGATAAATGCTATTTATTGGGGAGAATTGTATGCGAGAGAATGTCACTTTTTCCAAGCAGGGGAGTATAGGAATAATTTCAGTTAACAATCCGCCGGTAAATGCGCTTTCCCAGGCAGTTCGCGCCGGAATAAAATCCGGTCTGGAAAAGGGCATAGCTGATGAAGACATAAAAGCCATGGTGATTATATGTGAGGGACGCACATTTATCGCCGGTGCTGATATCCGCGAATTTGACAAACCCCTTTTAGAGCCTTTCTTACCTGACCTCATCCAATTCATCGAAGATTTGCCCAAACCGGTCATCGCAGCGATTCACGGCACAGCTCTGGGCGGCGGACTCGAACTTTCTCTTGGCTGTCATTTCCGTATTGCAGTGGTCGGCGCAAAAGTCGGCCTGCCGGAAGTAAAACTCGGGCTTCTGCCCGGTGCAGGCGGCACACAACGATTACCCCGCGTGGCAGGTGTGGAGGCGGCATTAGAGATGATTGTATCAGGCACGCCTATTGCCGCGGCTAAGGCCCAGTCCATGGGAGTCATCGATGAAGTAGTCGGTGGCGATTTGAAAGCAGCGGCTCTGGCTTTCGCTCAGAAAGTAATCGATGAAAAACGTCCCATCCGCAAGGTCAGCACACTCGCAGTGAAAGTCGGCGATCCAGCTATATTTGACGAATATGCTAAAAGCATTGCCAGAAAACAGCGCGGTTATCTCGCTCCTTTCCAGTGCATCAAGGCCGTTGAAGCCGCAACCAGATTATCCTTCGACGAGGGAATGAAGCGAGAGCGAGAATTATTCCTGGAATTGAAGTCTTCTTTCCAATCCAAGGCTCAGCGGCATGTCTTTTTCTCCGAACGTGAAGTCGTCCGTATCCCAGGGTTGCCTGATGACTACCCGACCCGCGAAATCAAAGCGGTGGGCGTTGTGGGCGCGGGAACAATGGGTGGCGGCATCACCATGTGCTTTGTTAACGCTGGCATCCCTGTTGTGCTTCTGGAAGCCAAACAGGAATTTTTGGATAAAGGCCTGGGCATTATCCGTAAAAACTATGCCAGCACAGTAGCTAAAGACTCTCTCAAGCAGGAAGTTATGGATCAGCGTATGGCGCTCATTAAATCAACTCTGTCCTATGAAGACTTGAAGGATGTTGATCTGGTCATTGAAGCTGTATTTGAAGATATGGCTGTGAAAGAAGATGTTTTCGCCAAGCTCGACGCCGCATGCAAGCCGGGTGCGATACTCGCTTCCAATACATCTTACCTGAATATTGACAAAATAGCCGCCACAACCAAAAGACCTCAGGATGTCATGGGCATGCATTTCTTCAGTCCGGCCAATGTGATGAAGCTTCTGGAAAACGTACGCGGCACCAAAACCGCACCCGAAGTTTACGCCACTGCCATGAAGATCGGCAGAAGGATCGGCAAAGTTCCCGTCCTGGTGGGCGTATGCGATGGCTTTGTCGGCAACCGGATGTTGGCCAAGCGCAGCCGCGAGTGCGGCTTCATGCTGGAAGAGGGGGCGCTCCCCCAACAGATCGATAAGGTGATTTACGATTTTGGTTTTCCGATGGGGCCGTATGCTATGGGTGACTTGGCCGGATTGGATATCGGCTGGCGTAACCGTAAAGCCAAGTTTGATCAGCTCACTCCAAGAGAGAAGGCGAACACTATCCTCGATAAAATCTGCGAGATTGGTCACTATGGACAGAAAACCGGCGCCGGATTTTACACATACGATGATAAGCGTAAAGCAACTCCCGATCCGCTGATCGAGGAGCTGATCGTTAAGCACTCTAAGGAAGTCGGTATCAAAAGACGCACGATCACCGATCAGGAAATACTGGAGCGTGCTATCTATTCCACGATCAATGAAGGAGCAAAAATTCTGGAGGAAGGGATAGCAGCGCGTCCTCTGGATATCGATATCGTCTGGATTTACGGCTACGGATTCCCTGTATATCTGGGCGGTCCCATGTTCTACGCTGACCAGGTGGGATTAAAAAATATTTACGAAGCCATTTTAAAATATAAAGACATGTGCGGTGCAGAGTATTGGACACCTTCACCTTTTTTGGCCAAACTGGCTAAAGAAGGAAAAGGATTTTATTCCAAATAGTCCGCGGTAAAAAAACCGCTGCTTTCCTATCACGCTCTGTGATAGCGACCACCTTTCATCCCAAGTGGAGAATCTCTTTCAACTTGTAATCTTCACTCGCCAGCGTATAATAATTTTAAGGACTTGATACTATTTAAGGCCTCCCCCAAAACATGGTATATTTGGAATTGAGTTAGACCAAATAATACCAGTAAGGAGGAAGCCCATGAGATTTTACACCAATCAGCACAAGTACTACTGTGGAATCAACCCGCACACAAGAAAAATGTATATCTGCATCCTTGATGAAAAAGGAGAAATCAGGGAACATCGCAACATGAAAACCGACCGTGATGCCTTTCTCAAAGCCATCGCTCCCTTTCGTGAGGATATCGTCGTTGCCGTAGAATGCATCTTCACCTGGTACTGGGTAGCCGATCTTTGCCACAAAGAAGGCATTCCCTTTGTCCTCGGACATGCCCTCTACATAAAGGCAATCCATGGCGGAAAAGCAAAAAACGACAAGATCGACTCCCAAAAGATCGCCGTACTCCTCAGGGGAGGCATGATGCCCATGGTCTATGTATATCCAGCAAAGATGAGAGCCACGCGCGATCTCATGAGACGCCGGAATCACCTTATGAGAAAACGCTCCGAACTCTACGCTCACATCCAGAACACCAACAGCCAGTACAACCTGCCTGATTCCTTTGGCCCCATCTCAAAACATCAGAACAGGAACGGCATTGCCGTGGATATTGAAATGATCAGGACTTATGACGGCATCTTATCGCAACTCGAGAAATCGATCATTAAACTGGCCAATAACCACGACCCGGTTTTTTATGCCTTACTCCAGACCATCCACGGGGTTGGAAAAATCATCGCCCTGATCATACTGTACGAAATAGAAAATATCCGCCGCTTTGCCAGTGTGCAGGACTTTGCCTCATACAGCCTCCTCGTAAAATGCGCCAAAGAATCCAATGGGAAAAATGCGGCTCCGGCGGCAGTAAAATAGGAAACGTTCACCTCAAGTGGGCATTCTCCGAGGCCGTCGTCTTCTTTCTCAATGGCAATGACCCGGCAAAGAAATATCTGGACAGGCTTACCAGGAAACACGGCAAATCAAAAGCCCTGTCTATCCTCGCCCATAAATTGGGACGGGCTGTTTACTTCATGCTCAAGAACAAGGAGGTTTTCGATCAAAAGAAATTCTTAAATCTATAATCATGGAGGGAACGGATCAGCCCGGGCACCTAATGGAACAACTATGGGTACGAGCATGTATCCGCATCGAGAGAGAAAGCCCTTGCGTCCATGAACGCATATTCGATGATATGACGAATAAACCCGGTACCCCCTTGACTTGATTGGAGGTCCGTTCCGCTCCTGCAATTTTCCATAACGTGCTCTTTGGCTCGTTGGAAAGGTTCTGCCCCTCAACCGAACCTATTACTTACTGGGGATGATCCCCATACCCCGTCATTTGATTAGGACGGCACGAGGGCACGGTATAATTTCCAGGTCGCAAGGAGATGCGTTCTCCTTGCAGCTGCCTAAACGCCCAAGGGACTCTATCTTTTCCCCTGGGCAGATTGAAGAGGTAGTTGAACCTCTATAAGTGTATGGTGCGGGATCATTCTCCCTTCACCCATTTTGAAACCAAGTCAGAATTACTGCCAACGGTCAGATGGTTCGTTTTCTGAAAGAGCGGAAGAAAAAGTTTTCGTTGGTGGATAAATTTATCTATTGACAGCGGGAGGCCTTATAAGTGTAGGTGTTGTCAATAACCGACCTCTTTAATATTTTAATTCATTGCTTTCGCACAGTACCGGTTGAAAGGTGCAAAGTCTTGACAGCTTATTCCCATCACATGCAGCTTACGGCTACCTTCCTTGTACTAGACAATCAGCGTGAATCAGGAAAAGTTGATGATTTTAAATGGTAAACAGCATCTACCTCATTGACAAACAAGACCGCTTTTCCTATACTTCACCCATCAAAAAACGACTTCTGCAA
>Ga0187854_10001515_pt1 | contig 22687 bp, 14 predicted proteins | sample June2016WEW_6_15_FD_132445 | JGI IMG/M metagenome (GOLD analysis project Ga0187854, IMG submission 132445) | Peatland microbial communities from SPRUCE experiment site at the Marcell Experimental Forest, Minnesota, USA - June2016WEW_6_150 | ecosystem: Environmental > Terrestrial > Soil >...
CGGGAGCGATTGCGCCAAGAAAACGAGAAGCTGAAGCGGCAACTGGAGGAAGCGCAGCGCGCCAGCAAGCGGCAGGCGGCACCGTTCTCTCGCGGTAGACAGAAACCGAACCCAAAACCGCCCGGGCGCAAGTCCGGCACTGCCTATGGCAAGCGTCATCACAAACCCATTCCTGAGCAGGTCGATGAAGTGATCGCCGTGCCGCTCCCTCGGCAGTGTTGCTGTGGGGGCGCGCTGGAGGTGGAAAAAATCGTTTCGCAGTTTCAACACGAGATCGTGCGCCAGACGATCTGGCGGCGCTTCGACATTGCCATCGGCCGCTGCACCGTGTGCAACCAACGAGTCCAGGGACGCGATCCGTGGCAGACTTCCGACGCCTTAGGAGCCGCGGCCGTGCAACTGGGGCCGGAAGCCTTAGCGCTGGGGGTCAAGATGAACAAGGCTTTGGGCATGCCTCATGCTGATGTGGCGGCGGTCCTGCAGGACGGTTTTGGCTTAGGGGTGAACCGCAGTACCCTTTGCCGCGCCGTGGATCGGGTCGCCCAGCGCGGCGAAGCCACCTGGAATGCCCTGCGCGACGCGGCCCGGCGGAGCATGGTGAACGCCGTCGATGAGACGGGCTGGAATGTGGAGGCACAACTTCGCTGGTTATGGGTGGTAGTCAGCGAGCAGGTGACCTTCTGTGACATCTTGGCGGAGCGCGGCTTCGAACAGGCCGCTGCGCTGTTGGGTGCCGATTATGACGGCTGGTTAACCCACGATGGCTGGGCGGTGTATTACAAGTTTCTCCAGGCCAGCCATCAAAGTTGCAACTCACATCTGCTTCGTCGGTGCGAAGACATGGCCAAGGTAGCCTCTCCCGGAGCCGCCCGCTTCCCGCTGCGGGTGCAAGCCCTGCTCGAGGAAGGCTTGGCCTTACGCGATCGCTATCAGAACCAGGAAATCTCGCTGCACGGATTATGGACCGCTACGGGGCGGCTGGAAGCGAAGCTGGATCGTCTGTTGGCGCGTCCCTATCGAGATTCGGCTAACCGCAGGCTGGCCAAACATCTGCAACACGAGCGGCCTTACATCTTTACCTATCTTTATTGTCCCGGCCTGGATGCGACCAACAATGTGGCCGAGCGAGCCGTCCGAGCTCTGATCGGTGCCCGGAAGAACTGGGGCGGAAACCGCACCCAGAACGGAGCCCGCGCCCAAGCCGTGCTCACCAGCATTCTGCAAACCGCCAAACAGCAGGGCAAAAATCCGTTCGATGTCGTAGTGGAGTTACTGTGTTGCAGCGAGAAGCAAAAGATTCTCGACTTCGTACCGCCAACCTCGAAAACGCCCCGCGATTCCTCGCCGGACCCACCGCCTCAGATCGCTGTTCCCGAAATCATCTATGCCCAATCTGTGGCAGGTCTCGCAGTCGCGGCTTGAGATCTCTCAATCCGGTAAACAATGACCATTTAACATGGCTCGATACGCACACTGGCAGCGAACAGCCGGATGGGTGTATGATCACTGCCGTTTTTGAACCAAAAAGGAGATTCCGGCTAAGTACGCGGTAGCTCCACAACTTGCAGAAATGGGACTGGCGCTGCACGTTTCCCGTGCAGAGATGTTGCGCTATGTAGAATTAGGAGACTCACCATGGAAGGCACAATATTAGTACCTACAAAACTGATACGAGAGTTGTTTCAAGCAGTCGACAGACGCGATTGGGACGGGCTGAGACATTGTTTTTGCGATGACATCACGTATGAACGACCCGGTTATCCGCCACTTGTAGGATATGAGCGCGTACTGAAATTCTATTGTGAAGAGCGGATCATTGCCTCCGGAGAACATTTCCTTGAAGGTACGGTTGCCAATGATTATAACGGCGCCTGTTGGGGAAGGTTTATTGGGAAGCACAAGAACGGCTCCACAATTGACGAACGATTTGCCGATGCTTACACATTTCAAGGCGGCAAGATAAAGACTCGCAGATCATATTTTTTCAGACCTGCTGTCTGAGCGGCTGTAGGACCAGGCATTGGCCGCCTCACGCTCTCTCTCTCTGAGAACGCGCAGCGCAAGGTCGCGACTGGTCCTGCAACGCGAAGTCCCATGACGCCCTAAACTCATACCGCTGCACGCAAGCGAAGAGCGTCTACCGGTCCAGGTTGCTCCAGGGGCGCGTGTTCCGACATTGGCAAGATCCTCTATCTTGTACCCCTGCACGTCAGGATAGTCGAAGCGCGGCAGCAGCAGAAAAATCGGTCCAAAAGAGGTAAACGAGGTGGAGAGTGTACCGTTAAAATCTCCGCCACCCGGCCCGACGCATAACCCTTTCGACGAAACTCACTCGGTGAGCTGCTTGAGGCAAAACCTCACGAGCAGTTCTTATGGGGTCATCTCGGTATGGAAAGGCATTGTTCTGCGACTCACGGGCGACTACGAAAATGCGATTCAGGTGTGCCTGCAAGCCACTCAGGCGGGATCCAGAGTATGTACTTGCCTATTGGATGCTCGGTCTGGCCCATGAAGCGGCTGGATACCTCGAACTCGCGTCTGCAGAATTCGAGACCGCCGAAGTGCTCTCAGGTGGCAGCCCCAGGATGTTGTCTGCATTGGCGTACAACCGGGCGATTCAGGGTGATGATCAGAGTGCGAAAGAACTCTTGGAAACTGCTTATCACTTCCGCAGGGACTTGCGGTAATGTAATCCGGCTCCTCGTTCCTCTTGTTGCGACGGATGATCAAATCGAAGAGGGGTTAGCGATCCTTGAACAAGCCCTGGCAAAAGTCAATGCTGGATGCTAGTTATGGAGTCTGACTAGTCTCCATTTTTGCGCTTCCTGAAATGCGAATACCACCGCAAGGCAGATTGTCGTGAGGTTTCGCAGTTGGGGCTGACTCTCGCCCGAATCCTGCACCTCGGCCGGGTGCGACCAGCGGGCAATATGATGTCATCACGTGTTCGGAAGGAGTAGCTATGTCGCGTCCGCACGCTAAGCAGCGGAAATGGTGGAGCCAGCGGGCCCTTTTTTTTGCCGTCTTCGCCCTTACACTTCCGGCGGCGGCCGCACCTGTGGATGGGCGAGTGACGATCACTCGAGATCACTGGGGTGTGCCCCATATCGTCGCCAAGAGTGAGGAGGAGGGTTTCTACGGGCTGGGTTGGGCCGAGGCCGAGGATACCTTGCCCGAGCTATTGGCGTTGTTTCTAGTCGCGGAAGGAAAGGGCTCAGCAGCGTTTGGAAAAGATGCGAAACCTCTCGGTGAGTCCGTCCTGCCGCTCGATATTGAAGCCGCCCGCTGGCGTCACGCCGAGGAAGCGAAGCTAGCTTACGCCCGACTGTCGCCGAGAGTGCGTCGCCAGCAGGAGGCGTTTATCGCCGGCATCCGCCGCTTCATGACGGATCATCCCGAGAAGATGCCGGCGTGGGCTCCGCAAGTCCAGCCGTGGCAACCGATCGCCTTAACCCGGTCGCTGCTCTGGTTTTTTGACATCGACGATGGCATGCGGGCATGCGCCAAGGAGGGGGTGAAGCCGGATGGCGTGGTGCCAAAAACAGCCCTGCCGTCGGCGTCGAACGCCTGGGTGGTGTCCGGAAAGCACACGGCGGACGGACGCACCATCGTGCTCAGCGACCCCCACGGCGACGTGGACGGCAGCCTCTTCTACGAATTCACGATGAGAGCGGGCGCTCTGGACGTCGGCGGATACGCCATCGGCTCAGCCATGGTTCTGGTCCATACGCCGAAGGTGGCTTGGGGCCTCACTACCGGAGGACCGTCCGTCTCCACATGCTATCGCCTCCCGATCGCGCCGGATGGCTCCTACGTGGTGCATGGCAAGACCGCAAGCTTCGAGCGGCGCGACGTCGTCTTGGCCGTGGCGGGGGCGGAGCCGGTGCGCCGAACATTCGAATACGCCCAGATCAATGGGCGCCCCGCGCCAATCATCGCGCGCAACGACCGTTGGGCCTTCGCCGTCTCGACGCCCTACTTCGACGACGCGGGCGGCCTTCACGAGCAGCTCGATGCGATGATCCGCGCCCGCACGACAGATGAAGTGCTGAAGGCAAATAGGCGGCAGGGCCTGTTCCCGCAAAATCTCGTCGTCGGCGATAGCCTTGGCTCGATTGCCTACCTGCGCGCTGGCCGAACGCCAAGGCGCAACCCCTCGATCGATTGGAGCGTCCCGGTCGCGGGCGACGATCCCCGTACCGCCTGGCAGGGAGATCACCCCTATACCGATCTTCTGCTCATTCGCGACCCACCGGAAGGCATCCTTCAGAACGCTAACTATCCGCCGGGGCTGATGCCGGGTATGGCGGATCACAAGTCCGTATATCCGGCCTACATCCTCAATGACGTGCCCAGCCTGCAGATGCGCGCCCGGGGCGAACGGATACTGCAGGTGCTTCGCAGCTCTGATCGGCTGACGCTGGACCAGGCTAAGGCCCTGGCGCTCGACGAAGGCTGGTTCGGCGCCGAATCCTGGACGCGTCTGCTTGCGAGCGCGGTCGCCAGAAATCCAGACCTAACGGCCGGGTTGTCGGCTGAGGGCCGGGCTGTGCTTGCGCGCCTCACTACCTTCGATGGCCAGGCGAGCGCTGGCTCCGTGGCCGCCCTCAATCATCTGTTCTGGCGCACGGCGCTCTGGGAGAGCGTGAATCCTTCCGAACGCAAGGACCTAGTGGAGACGGTCGAGCAGGGACGAGCGCCCTCAAGCGTGCTCGGCGTCAAGATTATTGACGCAGTCGAGGAAGCCGTGCGCCGGCAGGCCAGCGCGGTCGGTGGATCGGATCGCCCATTCGGCGCCCTGTTCCGAATCGGTAGGGGGACGCAGGATTGGCCTCTCGGCGGCGCGCCGTCGTTGCTCGTGCCTCCGGAGCAGTGCACCAAACTGGAAAGCCAGGCGTACGCCTGCGTCCAAACCTTGCGCGCCTTCTCGCCTTCCAAGGCGGCCAATACGAAAACCTACCGTGCTGTTGCCGGATCGCGCGCGCTACGTCTGGTTCAGCTCGGTGACCCGATCCGCAGCTTCAGCGCACACAATTATGGCCAGAGCGTCGATCCTGCCTCGCCGCACTACGAGGATCAGTCGAGGGACCTGGAAAGCCCTGCGCGGCTGAAGGAAGTCCCATTCGACTTCATGCCCAACTCGCAGGCGGCGGAGTCCACAGAGGTGCTGGAGTGGAGCCGGTCACCACGGTGACATGTATTCGCAAGTTTTTGCCCCCGATTGCGGTTGCAACGCTAGCGGCGCATACGCGGCGAGTGGACGATGGGTCCTACTTTCGCGGGAAACAAAGCTGCCTGCATGGAGGTTGTGGTTGCGCAATTCGAGGTTTCCACAAAAGAGGGAGGATTAGTTACCTATTGTTAGAAGTCGACTCCGTGCAAGAGCCACAGTTTGCTGCCTCGGTAGGCATTGATTGGGCCGATCGGATGCATGTCTGGTGCTTGCAATCGGCCCCCTCGGAGCAGCGCGAACGCGGCGAGCTGGAACATAGCCCGGAAACCGTAGAGGCCTGGGCCGGTCAGCTGTGTCAACGATTTGCCAATCGTCCGATCGCGGTGGCGGTGGAATAATCGCGGGGAACTCTGGTGTTCATGCTCAGCAAGTATGAGCCCTTGCATCTGTTCCCGGTGCCTTCGACGATATCTGCCAATTTGCGAGACGCGCTGTATCAGTCAGGCGCCAAGGATGATCCTCGGGATGCCGATCTGCTGCTGGATATATTGTTGCTGTATCGCGACAAGCTGCGCCGTTTGTCACCCGATAGTGAAGCCACTCGTCGGGTACAAAATCTGGCAGAGAAGCGGCGCCATGCCGGGCGGTGGTGGGTCAGGCGAGATGGGGGTATCATGGTGTCGTTCTCGAGGGCAAAAAGGAAATTCTGGTTTAGGCTTGAGCGCTGGGGTTGTGCCCGATGCGCCCGAAAAGCAGAAGGAGTAATGCGTTGAGACGTCATCGCGCCGTTCTCGTGTTATTGATCACTGTTGTTAGCGCGGTCTCTTGCCTTGCACAGTCGGCCGACTGGAGCTCGCTTGACCCGTACATTCGCTCTTCGATGCAGCAGTGGGATGTGCCGGGGGTTGCGATCACTGTCATCAAGAACGACGATGTCGTTTTCCTGAAAACCTACGGCGTTAAAACCAAGGGTGGGTCGGAGTCAATTGACACGAACACACTGTTCGCCATCGGGTCCGCAAGCAAAGCTTTCACAGCCGCATCGCTTGGAATGCTGGTGGACGAAGGCAAACTCAAGTGGGATGATCCGGTCAACAAGTATCTTCCGGTTTTCCAGGTGCAGGATCCGTATGTCACGCGTGAAATCACCATCCGCGACCTGCTCACGCATAGCACCGATGTCGCGCCGAACGATTTCCTGTTCTGGGGGACGAAGTTGGACCGCGACCAGATCATCCGCCGGTTGCGCTATCTGAAGCAGGAAGCCAGCCTTCGCTCCCGCTGGCAGTATCAGAACTTGATGTTCATCACTGCCGGCCAAATCATACCAGCGGTGACCGGCGGCAGCTGGGACGACTTCGTGCGCGATCGCATCTTTCGCCCGCTGGGAATGAACGCGACGGTAATCTCCAATCACGCGCTGCCTGCGGGAGCGGACATTGCAACCGCGCACACCGTCATTGACGGGAAGATGCAACCAATCCCGCTCATTAACCTAGATAATGCCGGTCCCGCAGGATCGATTCTTTCCACTGTCGGCGATATGGCGCGCTGGGTGCGGCTGCAGATGAACGACGGCACGCTGGGCGGGCGGACATTCTTCAGCAAGGCCGTTTCCGATGAGATGCACCAGCCGCAGATGCTGATCAGAACCAACGAACATTCGATGCTGATCGGATTGGCGCCGCAAGCGAGCTTCGCCACCTACGGTCTCGCCTGGTTCATCAATGATTATCGCGGGCACAAGATCATCCACCACGGCGGGCGGACGGACGGCATGATGTGCATGATCGGCTTCATGCCCGACCGCAAGCTCGGCTGGGTCGTGATGTCCAATACCGCGCGCTTCTACCCCACCACCTTGATGTATCACATCATCGACACCGACCTGGGCGAGCCAGTGCAGGACTGGAGTTCGATTATCTGGACCGCGGAGAAGCATGAAGAGGACCAATTCGCGCAGCAGGTCCGCGACGAGCAGGATCATCGCGTCCCAGGCACGAAGCCAACCCTGGAGTTCTCACGCTACGCAGGCACATATATCAATCCACTCTATGGGCCTGCTGAAGTGAATGTCGAGAATGGCGCGCTTGTCTTGCGGTTCAAGGATCTCGGCCTCACCGCCGATCTTCAGCACTGGCAATACGATAGCTTCCGCACTCTCTGGCGCGACAACAATCCGAATCTGCGCATTGAATGCAGGCTTGCGTCGTTCGTGCTAAATCCGCTGGGAGAGGTGGAACAGGTTCTAATCCCGGGCGTGGGCGACTTCAGGCGCCAACCGGCGCCATCGAAGGCAGGGAACTGAAGTAGCCATCGCTCGGCAACACGGTCCCTAATCCAAAGCGGGATAAGAGGTGGAGCATTTTGAAACTGCCCTCGTTACCAAGTAGTAATAGCAGGCCGGGGCGCGCTAGGCTTCGGGCGCTTCGCTAGCTCGGTGGGTCCCCATCGCCAGGACACCAACTCGCTAGTTTATGCCCCTTCTCATCAGACCACTGCCTTGTGACGCCGTGTTCGAGACACGCTGCTTTCAAAATGAAATCATCTGAAGCTACCGATGCTGGCCAACTCCAGCGCGATAGTTCCAGCAGATGCACGATGTGATTCTGTTTTAACCTCAGTGATCACTTCTCGCGTTAGCTTCCCGTTGACGATCTCGTCCTGGCGAAACCGGAGCGTCCACCATGCTCCGCGACGCTTTGGCGTCGGGTGCTGATAACGTCTGCGTGCCATCGTACTGTCCGGGGGTACGGGCGTGCGCTTGGACATGTCGGAGTATCCGTGGCCTTTGGCGAAAATGACCTGCCCGTCTTTGACCACCGCAATCACGGCGCCGGCGATATCTTCCCGTTCAATCTGAGCGGGCATCAGGCCATCGAGAAAAGCTTCGAGGTCGACCGCGGTCAACTCGTGGGCGCCGACTGGGCTGGCGCAACTGCTGCTGGAACTGACGGCTTCACGGGTGGAAACGCCGGACGCGAGGGCTGCGCCCACATCCCGATGCAGAACAATGCCACCAGAAGCAGCAGGCCTGTGAGTATCGTCAGGTATCCACGTGCATGGTTTTTCAGAAAGGATCTGGTTGAGGATCATTTGCTCCTATAGACGAGGATGGAAGTCGATCTGCTAATGAGACAGCATGCGCACTTTCGATTTGCCTTTGCCGCCTCCAATACCGTTTGTCGAGTGTGGGTAAAACCCAGGAAACAGGCTTGCTGGGCTCCGCCTTGCCGGAGCCAGCAAAGGCCCGGTGTTTCACTCCTTATCAAATACGGTGAAGCTTGCTGAGGAAGGCAGGGTCGATGTCCACTCCCAGTCCGGGTGTCTTGGGCAGGGTAACGATTCCATCCTTCACCTGCATTCCGCCAATCACGGGATCGACCGAAAGCTCAAAGAACGCATCCAGGTCGGCATAAACGATGTTTTTCTGCGAGCACACCAGGTGAGCGCCTGCCGTCAAGGCCAGGCGGGTCTCCTCCATGCAGCCCACCATACAGGTGACTCCGGCACTGGCGGCCACCGTGGCGATTTGCGCGCCCCGCATTATGCCCCCCGCCTTCATCAGTTTTATGTTGATGCAGTCCACTGCGTTTTCACGGACCACTGCAAATGCGTCGTGCGGCGTGTGCACGGACTCATCCGCCATAATCGGCGTCGGCGAGTTATCCCGGCTGAATTTCAGGCCCTCTACATCCCAGTACGGAACCGGCTGCTCGCAGATTTGCATCTGGTATTTCTCCATCATCCGCAGCGCACGGACGGTCTCCGCCGGAGTCCAGCCCTGGTTGGCGTCGGTGCGAAGTTTAATACTGTAGCCAATGGCGTCACGGATTGCTTTCATGCGCTGTGTATCCGGCTCGGGGCCATCTCCGAGCTTGATCTTCAGCGTTTTAAACCCATCCTGGACGTACTTGGTCGCCTTGTTTGCCATCTCGGCCGGTGAACCCATTCCGATGGTGATGTCGGTTTCGAAAGAGTCGCGATAAGCTCCGAGCAGTTTGTACACCGGCTGCCCCGCGAGCTTGCCACAGATATCCCAGATTGCCATTTCCAGCGCCGCCTTGATGCTGGAGTTGGACGGAGCGAATCCATCCATCTCTGCCATGATCGCGCCGAGAGTAAAAGGATCGCGTCCGCGAACAAAAGTGGCGAGATCCTTTCCTACTGCCAGGTCCGTGCGAAAGGCCGTTTTATGGGTGTTTTGTACCTCGGTTGTCTTCTTGACTTCGGCCACACTGGTTGCGATCACGATTCCGCGATTACCTGAGATTTCCGGCGGATAGAGCATCTCACCGTCCAGAAGGAATCGTGGACCGCGGCAAAGCGCAGCGTTGCGGCGCCGCTGGTCCGGCCGAGTTCGTCCAAGTGAAACTCAACGCGACCCGCTCAATCAAATCTCGTGTTTCAACTAGTGCTTCGGCTCTTGCCCTGGCCGACCATTCATCGCTCATGCGGTCGCAGAGGGCTTATGTCTTTTTGTTCATGGAATTCCTTCCGTTCAGAAAACCTTCCTTGCTGTAGGCAGGATCCGGATACTTATAGAAACCGATTCCGGATTTCACTCCGAGCTTGCCCTCCTGGATCATTTTATGCAGCAGCTCCGGAGGTTTATCGGAGGGATCTTCGCTAGCGCTGTAATAGATCATCTCGATATCGCGGACAACATCGAGCCCGACTTTGTCCATGAGGCCGCAGGGACCGATAGGTGTCCCCCAATCCAGCATCCACGCACAGTCAATTTCCTCCGCATTCAAGTAGCCCCTATCGAGAAGAAAGAGAACCTCCTTCTTGATGGCGCGCCAGATTCGGTTCGTTGCGTAGCCAACGATTTCACCGCGGACAAGAATTGGAACCAGCCCAATGTCCCGCAGGAAGCCAACCGCCGATTGCAGAGTTTCCTGCGAGGTCTTCGGGTTGCCCATGACTTCGACCTTTCTGTGATCCGGCGTGCCAAAATTTGCGTTGAAAATGCTCTCGGGGCGCCGAGTCGCGGAAGCCAGCCAGGATCCCGGAATCGAGGAAGAGTTCGTTGCCAGCAACGTGCGGGGGGGGGCGTGTTTGTCAATCTCGGAAAAGACTTGCCGTTTCAATTCGACGCTCTCAGACACAGACTCAATCACGAGGTCCACATCCTCGACACACTGGCGAAGAGACGGAACGACCGTCAGCAGGCGGATGCTGGACTCGGCTTCTTGCGGCAGGCGTCCGTCGCGCACACGGTCTGCGACCATCGAATGAACGACCGCGAAAGCATCAGCCGCGACTCCCGGAGCTGCGTCCCAGAGCAAAGTTTGGCGCCGGCCCAAGATGCAGCTGAAAGCAATCCGTCTGCCCATGGTTCCCGCTCCGACAATTCCTACTTTTCGAATCGAAGTCATTTGTCACCCGCTGATCGGAGTTGTCTCTTTATGGATGCGACCGAGACTCCCAAAGCTTTTTGCTAGTTCCTTATCGTCAATTCGCGAGAAGAGCCTCGTTAAAACTCATGTATGCAGTACTATTGACAACGATTTTGTTGTCTATTGTAATGCAAACAGCGGCGCCATAACGGAACAGTAGCTCGAGTATAGCGGGTCGATCACGAAGTAGTGGGCCTTCCGTTCGTTCGCCACCGACGATCACCGGCGCCTCACCGAAGTCGGCCTGTGCCGTTCCCGGAGCACGCGTCGCCGAATGAACATCTTCCGACTGCTCAGCGTCGCGGCGCGCACTTAGTCCTTCACGATCGTGTAACCACCGTGGAACGGGTGCTCCGCTCGCAAACGTTTGAAGATCCGCTGGGCGGTGTGCCCCTGTTTGGCTGGTTTGGTCTTGTCTTCTTCCAGAATCACGTCGATCACGCCCACCCACATCCCCACTTTGGGTCGCTTCGCTGGCTCTTTTCGGTGGTAGCCTGGCGGAATCGAATAACCAAACATCTTGCGTACCGTCGTGCGCGCCAGTCCGAAGTCCCGCGCTACCGGCCGTTGACTTCTGCCCTCCTCCAGAACCGCTGTACACGCCCGTAGACCTCCAGCTGGTACATCCCTCCGGTGTTTCACACAGCAACTTTTTACGACAACAACTTCGTGCAATCAAAATCCGGCAGTCTCTACTTTTTCCCGCTGCATCACCCCGCAACAGCGACGCGATGCGGTCTATTTTTGCTCCGGCGCTTATTGATAGCGCAATTTGACGTTCGCAAAACTTCGCCCAGTACCGCTTTCATCGGCCGCATTCCATATCCTTATCTGCAGCGCTTCGGCCTCAGTTTTACTCCGACAATTCCGGCAGAAGTCATAGCTCTGGAACCGAAAAACTGCCTCGAGCCAGTGGATATGGCATTGCTTTGATCTGTCCGTCTTCTATTAATTAATACCCGGGTATTCTGCGCCCGTACAAATCGACACCGCTTCGCGAGATGCTCACGAAAAGGAAACGTCTCGGAATGCAACGCCATTACTTGCTTGCGATCATCCTCCTGCATCGAGCGAACAACGATTGTCGATGAAGTTTCTGCTCGCATCGCTTGACTGTGGCCGCAATGAATCCGTAATCCGAGCCGCAGTGGAGGAGGATCATGGCGAGACGGGCAGCAGCAAATAGGATGCATGCGCCTTCGCGTGATGAATCTCGTTGTTTGCCACTTGCCATTTCGTCTCGCCGTAATTATTCCCTCCCGTGTTCAAATTCCGGTCGAACCGCGGGAAATTGCTGCTCGAAATCTCAAGGCGAATCCGGTGACCCGCCGCGAAATAGTTGCTGGTCGCCTGAAGATCAATCGTCAACTCGTACACGCCGCTCGGTTCCATTAAAGTGGGCTTGTCATACCCTTGCCGGTATCGCGCCCGCAAGATGCCATCCTGGATGTTGTATGCCTTTCCATCGGAATGCACGTCCACCAGCTTGGCCGTGAAGTCTGTATCGGGAACGGACGAAGAGGCATAGAGAACCACCTGAAGCGGTCCAGTAACTTCGACTCCCTGTTTCAGGACCGGCGTCGTGTAAACCAGCACATCCTCGCGGGTCTCGAGCTCCGACTGATCGTAAGCCCCAGGAACCGCGTCGCGAGTGCCCGTGCAGCACAATGGCCCTCCGAGCGTCGGCACCGGTGTGCTGGGATCGTACGTGTAACGATCGGAGGCTTCGTCCCCGGGCTCGGCTATGGTCAGAATGCCGGTTCCGAACCGACTGTTCGAGTGCCCATCGCTGTGGAGGTAGTATTTTGTGAACCGAGTACCCTCGGGAGGCCACTGATCCGCGCTGCGCCATTCGTTCTTTCCCATCGTGTAAAATTGAACTTTCGGCATGCTGGTGACTCCGTTGTCTTCGCCTTTGAGCCAGTGGTCAAACCACCTTAGATAGATTGTGTAGTAAGGAAGCTGGGCGTCCCCGAGGTCCAGCTCTCCGACTTTCGTGTGATCGGTGGCGAGTTCGGAGAGACAATGCGAAGTCGGCGACACAATTAGAAACTGATTGTCGCGCGCGAGATTGGAATCGCTGTTCGTGCGCATTTGGTTGTACATTCGGACCGTATCGCCGATTGCGATGTCGTACCAAGAATTCACCTGTAGCGCAGGAACATTGAAATGATCCGACGGTTTCACGTAGCCGAAATGATCCCACCAAGAATCGCTCGGCGCGTGCGAATCGGACATAGCTGGCGGCAGCATCCCAATCAATCCCCTGATCGATAGTATCCTTGGGCGTGTGATGAATAGTGCGTAACCAGTCGTCGACCACCTGCCCGCCGGTACGCTTGCCATCACCGCTGTTCCTTCCATTGAACAAGAAGACACTCGGCACACCCAACCGCATAAAGACATACTGGTCACTGCGCGTGAAGAGAGTCTGGTCGGGGTTGGCGTCGGCGCTAAGCGCGATGCCGAGGTGAGTGGCAGCTTCGGTTACGTCGTTCATCAGGGTTGAGTAGTTTGCGCCCAGAGGAGCCACGTCCTTCACCGGGTACAGCATGAGGAAGTTATCGCAATTCACGTCGGCGACGATCTGCTGGAGGGGCACGGGCGGATTATGGACAAAGTAGTCGGAACCGAGAATGCCTTTTTCTTCCGCGGTGACCGCCACGAACATGACGGAACGCTTGGGCGGCTTCGAAAGTCTGGTGAACGCTCGAGCGACGGCCATAATGGCCGCGGTGCCGCCGGCGTTGTCCAGAGCGCCGTGATAAACGGGATCTCCGTTAACCGCTGGCCCAATGCCGACGTGATCCATATGAGCCGAGTAGACGACATACTGGTTCCGCAGTACCGGATCGGACCCCGGCAGCACGGCCATGACGTTCTGGCTCTCGACAACTTTGTGCTGCATTGTGCCTCGGATCGTCACCTTTACCGGCAGATCGAATGACTGCGGACCTCTAGCGAGCGCCGCACCAACCTCGGTCAGCGTGTGCGGACTGCCGACAAACAAGGCTTCGGTGCCGCTCAGCGACAGCCGGACTGCCGGCCCGTATTCAAAGAAAACCGAGTGCGGCTTGCCGGCATCATCGAGCCAACCAAACCCATCGAGCTGGCGATTGATCCTCTCCTCCACCACCGGGCCGGGAGCCGGAGCCAGCGTCAGGATGCCGACCGCACCGTGGGCATACGCGTTCGCTTCCTTTGCGGCGAGAAGCGAATAATGACCCCGCTCGTCGCTGGGAATGGAACGCGGGCCACCGAAAAGCATCGCGACGATCTTTCCCTGGGCGTCAATGCCCGCATAGTCGTCGTAATGGTGTTCAGGGTCGGTTACACCATAGCCGACAAACACCACCGGGGCCGTCACGTCGATGGAATCGGCGGTAATCGCGGGATGCAGCAGGAAATCCTCGTGATATTTCAGCGGGCGCTGCTGGTCTCCATGGATGATGACAAGCGAGGCATCGCTTTCGACAACTTCCGTCTTGCGAAAGGGTACGTTCTGGATGAACCCGGTGGCTGTTGCGGGCTTCAGTCCGAGTGCCTCGAAGTAGCTGGCGACATACAGCGCCACGAGTTGCTGACCGCGAGTGGAGGTTTCACGCCCTTCCAGTAAGCTATCGCACAGGAATCGGATGTGGGGAGAAATCCAGTATGGAGTAATCTCGCTCAGTGCAACCCTCAGTGATCACTTCAAAAGCGCTTTCCCGTGGACGAGTCGACGGCACAAAATCACCGGTAGATCACTTTCGTTCCCTTCTTCGTTTTACCTCAGTTCCACGGTTAATGTACCCGCATCGCGACGACGAGCACAATTGCGGTTTGTATCACGGCACGACTTTAGCCGTCCCGACATTGGCCAACCGAAATTGGGCTTTATTGATCCCTGCATAACCAATGTCCTACGCGACAACTTCAAACCGATAGCCCGCAACGCGGGCGAAAGATGGTAGCCCATGGCGCAAGCCATGGCAAAAGCCATGAATTAAGTCCCAGCCCCGGAACGGGGCGTAAGAATCTTGCTTAGCCCAGTGAGAGCTCTTTCGCCCCCTCCGGGGGCTCCTCTCTATACTTTTCGCGCACACCCACGGCTCACGCCGTGGGCTACCATCTTTCGCCCGCGGTCGCGGGCTTCGCATGGCTAACCTCTCCGGGTAGGAGAGCACATTCCAGATCACCGGAAGCGGGCATTACTTTTGCAGGAATCAATAGCCCCTCCAGCCCTTGTGCCCTCAGTGGAACCGCTCGAGAGTAGCTTCACACTTTGTGGGTCCGCAACCCGCAGAAGGTGTCATTCTGAGCGCAGCGAAGAACCGGCTTTTGCTCCGCGCGCAAAAACAGATCCTTCGGCTCCCCTTCGCGGCGCTCAGGGGTGCGCCTCCGGATGACGCCTCTTGGTAAACGGATACACCACTACCGAAACCGCTCTAATGCAACTGCTCATTCCGCTCAACACGACTTGCTAGGCAAACGTTCGGCGGCGCCATCATGACGACGGCGCCGCCCCAGTCTGGTTGCCGAATCAGAAGTTGACCTTCAGCGCCAATTGCAGGATCCTCGGGTTGACCGTCGTTCCGCTGATTACTCCGAAGGATGACGGTGTCCCTCGGTTTGAGCCGGGAGCTGCAAAATCCGGAGTGTTTGTCAAGTTAAAGGCCTCGGCACGAAATTGCAAGTTGCTGGCTTCGCCGAGTTTCGGAAGCGCAAAATGACGCGCCAGCCCGAAGTCGAGATTATGCTCACCTGGTGCACGCAAGATACCCCGGCCGCTATTCCCGAAATCGGTGCCGTTCCCGATTGCCGGGGCAGGCCCGAAAGCGGCCGTGTTGAAGTATTCATTGAGGCGGCTCTCGGGCGAGCCAGAGAGCTTCGCGTTCTTAGCCGACATTCCGGGCGCGAATTGTGCGAACGAGGTGGTTGAACCAAAGATGGACCCCGCGCCGGTGTCCATCACGGAAAACGCAGGGCCGGATTGCAGGATCATCACACCCGTCAGTTCCCAACCGTTTACGAATGCCCTGGCGACGCCGGGCGCGCGTGTCGTTTTCGGGAGCTGCCAGATGGCGCCGGTGACGAAACGATTCGCAATATCGAAACTGGACGGCCCTCGGTTTAGGGCAATGTTGGCCTGGTTGCCCGCGACGCCGTTGAGGGAAAGTTCGTTTCCCTCACCGGTGAATTCCTGTTCCAAGTCATCGAGCGCCCTTGAATAGGTATAGGCGCTGGTGAACTGAATTCCATGGCTTATACGTTTCGTCACGCTGACTTCCAGGGCGTTGTAACTCGAGGTGAATGGCTCCGTGTACTCACTTGAGGTACTAGCCATTCCTTGATAAGGAACCCGAAGGGGAGCATTTGCAATCGTATTTGTCGTAATCCCGTGGACTGGATCCGCGGGGCTTGCCAGCAGCGGTTGATTGACTCCCAAGTTCCCAAGGAGATGAGTACCCGTGGCTCCGACGTAGCCAACCTCCACCAGGAAATTACGGGCTAGCTCGTATTGAACACCCAAGCTGAAGTGCTGCATATAAGGGTCATGCTTATTGGGGTCAGTGGCGACGACGGTCTGCGCACTGCCGGCTGTGCGCGGAACAAAAATAGGGAAGGCGGAATTGGGAACAAGGGGAGGTAAGGGATTTTGCAGCGTCGTGGTCGTATTGATTGCGGGAATCTGCTCATTGATTTCCCCATAGGGCAGCGATACCACACCCTGAAACGCCTGCTCGCCTGATCCGTGCGAGTAGTATATGCCATAGCCACCGCGGACGACCAGATTTTTCGTGAAAGCGTACGCAAAACCAAAACGGGGCTCAAAATTAGTCAGATTCCTGGAATTCAAAAGCGAGTTGTTCTTCCAGCGGGTCGCATCCGAAGGAATCGTGCCCGGCGCGTTCTTGCCCACGACGTAGCCGGAATTGGTGCCGCCCATCGGAGGCACCTGAATGGCCAGGCCGAAATCGAAATTCGAGTTGATCCCGTTTGCATCCTCGAGCGGGCCGAACACGTCATAGCGCAAGCCCAGATTCAGGGTCAGACGGGAAGAGAGGCGCAAGTCGTCCTGCGCATAGCCGGCGTAGTCCGTGGCATTTAACTGCCGGTTGAAAATTCCGGCGAAGGTGGCGTTCCCATAAATATCGCCCAGGACAAATCCATTCTGAGCTGCGTTCATCCCCAGCAAGAAGCTTGGGAAATCTAGGAAAAGCAAGAGCGAATGCTGGGTTATGGCAGTGCCGGCATAGTTGGTCAGGCGCTTTACTTCTCCGCCGAATTGAAAGGAATGACGGCCGGCCTGATACGAGACGGCATCACCGAAACTGTAGGTATTGCTAGTGGCGTGCACGTCCCCGTCGTAATTTCCTCCGAAAATGAACTGGCCAACTATTTCAATCTCGGGTACATCCGTGAGAGGAGAAGGGAGGTTCATCTGCAATTGAGAGGCTTGCAACGGCTCGTCCGAGGTCAGAGTGGACTTAAGGCGCGTAAAACCAAATCGCGCCACATTAATCAGCCGCGGATTGACGATCTTTAAGTAGGAGACGGATAAGTTCTGATTCCTGGCCGGGGTTGTTGAGCCCCAACCTGGCAGCTCCCCAAAGCCGAAGGGTGCGACTGTGTTCTCGCGAGAGTCGAAGTATTTTCCGGAAATCCTGCTCCCCGCGCTGAATTGGTAGTCAAGATTCGTGTTGAACTGATCTTCATTGAATTTAGCCGGCGCACTGAGAATGGTCGGCCCGGTGGGCATCGCGGGTGTGGGAATCAAATACTGTCCATTGGGAAGTTTATAGTTGAGGATTGCCACCGCCGTCGGGCTGATATTGGAGCCGTCCGAGAGAATGGCTGGGCCTATCCCGCCCAAGGCTTGCAAACCCTTCTGCCCAGCAAAGATTTGTCCGAGGGTACCTTGCGATCGGTCGTTGGTCAGCGGTGGCAGGAAGGCTGTAGTTCCAGAACTAACGCCGTTGATTTGACGCATGCCCTGATAGGACCCGAAAAAGAACAGCTTGTCTCTCATGATAGGGCCCCCGAATGTGCCGCCAAACACGTTCTGTTTCAGCTCCGGCCTGGCCAAGCCTTGCTCGTTGAAGAAGAAACTGTTCGCGTCCATATCGTCGTTCCGAAAATACTCGTACATCGAACCGTGGAACGCGTTGGTTCCCGATTTGGTAACCACTGCAACGCTTGCTCCTCCGTTGCGTCCCGTCGTGGCATCGTACTGGCCCGTCTGAACCTTGAACTCTTCGAGCGAATCGGGCGCAGGGACTGCAATGCCCACCACTCCGCCGTAACTCCCCAGCGTGTTGGTAAAAGTGGCGTTCGAGTCGATCCCATTGATCTCGATGTTATTGTCCGCCCCAAAAGCACCTTGAGAACTCAACTCCACGGAGTTAAGGCCCAACGCGGAAGCGTCGGGCACGCTTGTGGATACCCCAGGCGAAAAGATTAGCAGTTGGGTGAAATTGCGCGTGGCCAAAGGCAGATCAACGATGGTTTTTGGCTCCACGACTGCACCCAACGTCGACGAGGCATGCTCGACCATCTCGCCGCGGCTGGTCACGGTCACGGTCTCTGTCGCTGCCCGGACGGTCAACTGGGCGTCCGCCGTGACCTTTTCCGAGACGCGCACAGCGATAGGAGAAACAACAAATGTGGCGAACCCCGGTGCAGTGGCCTCAATCTTATAATCGCCGACCGGCAACAGAAGAACCCTGAAGTCTCCGGCCGCCCCCGCCGTCGCCGTTCGTTTGGCGTTCGTGCCCAGGTTTGTGACCGTCACGCTAGCGCCCGGGACAACTTTTCCGTGCGCGTCTGTCACGCTACCGATAATGGCTCCAGTATCGGATGTTTGTGCCCCAACATGAATGGCGAAAACCGTGGTCACATAGCACAGCCACAAAAGAAACAGAATTCTTCTTGAAGTTTGCATTTGCCAGCCTTTCTTCAAAGGCGTCTGTCCACACCCTTGGACCCGCTCGCTTAACAGCACGAATTTGGGGCACCATACGCTCACTCGGATGACGCTTCGCGTCAACGATATCTACGTTCGCGCCCCCGTTCGGTCCAAACGACGCGTCGTACTGGGCCGTTTTGAACTTTAAATTCCTGAATCGTGTCTGGATTCGGCACGGGAACACCACCGCTCGCGTTTCCTGAGCCTTGTACATCGTTAATGGACACCCCGGTCATCCGGAAATTATTGTCGTAGAAGCGACCGCCGTTGACATGCATGTAAAGAAAGCTCGCCGTCCCGTGACCGATCTCTCCGGCATCGGTCACCTCACTCGAAACGCCCGTTGAGAGATTGATGACTTGCATATAGTCGCGCGACACGAGCGGTAAGTCCTGTATCTGAGTCTCGCTAACGACTCGGCCGAGCGCGCTGGTCTCCGTCTGCGCCATGACCGGTTGGGCTTGCACTTCCACTTTTTCTTGCACGGTCCCTATCTGCATTTGGAAGTTGAGGTTCGTCGTCTCCGCCACGCTAATTTCAATCTGTGACTGGGTCTCTAATGAGAAGCCGGCCTTGCTGACCTGCAACTGATAGCGGCCGGGTGTAAGTAACGTGAAGCGGAAAGTCCCCGCTTCATCTGTCGAGGCGGTGCGGATTTTGCCCGCTGCCCGACCAAACATGAGAGCCTGTTCATTTGTGCCCCTACCCTCACTCGGGAGGATTGATTGGAAAATAGAAACAAACTTTGACAGCATCGGATCAGGCTTACAAGCGTTAAAGAGCGCCAAGCCGGCTTGGCGTGCTTTGGCAAGGGTATGGCAAGTCTTTTCCAATCGAAGGATGAGCCTGGGGAAGAGCCTGAACGGTGGCGGAGGAAAGCTCCTTTCTGGGTTGGATTCTGAGAAAGTCTAGCAGCCGCAGCCGGGGCGGTGGGAATGTGGAAAGCGCGCCTTTGTTTTTTGCGCTTTCCAAGGAACAGGAAAATCCCCGCTCTTGGGTCTGGGGATTTTCCGGTTCCGTCATTTCCACGGCCGGTTTGGTGGGAGACGCAGCTGTTGAAAGAGTTTGCGTTTGGCCTGCTGCATGCGCTGGGCGGCTTTGGTGTCGCTGCGGACTCCGGCGATGCGTTGTAAGACAGCGAGGGTGAGTCCCGGGCGCAGGTATTGTTCGGGTTGGGGCAAGGCGAGCAGCGTTTCCAGCGGCGTCTGATAGCGGCGGTACACGCAGCGTTGGCGGCCGCGGCGGTCGATCTCGAGGTCGGCCTGGGCGCAGGGGCGGTGGTAGTTCAGATAGGGATTGAGGGGGGCGGTGTAGAACTGCTGGATGCGCTCGGCGTGGGTGGCGTCGATGTAGCCGTAGCCCATGTGCTTACGGATCACGGCGCCGTTTTTGGTTTCCACCAATCCGTTATCGTTGCTGTGCCGGGGCCGGCTTTTGGTTTGCTCGATCAGTAGTTTCTGCAGCAGACGGGCCACGATGGCATTGATAAACTCGCTGCCGTTGTCGGAGTGAAGGCCGCGGATGCGGAAGGGAAACTGCCGGATCATGGCGCAGAGCACGGGCTCCAGCCAGTCCTCGCTGATGCGCGGGGTGGCGGAGACGATCTGCCATTGCGTCACTTCATCGACGGTGTTGATGTGGTAGACGCCTTTGGCGCCGGGGCGATCGCCTTGGTGCACGGTGTCGAGGCGCAGATAGCCGGGCTGGCCTTGCGGATCGGGACAGCGCCGTTCTCCGATGGCCACGGTGGTGGGCCGGGTCTTGCCATAGTGCAAACGGCGTTCGCGATAGCGCGGCTGTTGGCGCAGGTTGTACAGATGGGCAACCGAGATCGAGGCCAAGCGCTCGTACTCCCGCTTGCCGTAGAGCCGGTATTCTCGTTCGAGAATGCGCCGCGTGGCCGGCCCGCTCAAGTTCTCGTGCGCCTCATCGACGGCAGCCAGCAGTTCGATGTCGGCGCGAGTATAGCGCTGCGGAAAACGATGACGCCGGTAGGGCAGGACTTCGATCTTGCCGCGGTCGCGGTAACGCGCGATCAGGCGCGTCACCTGGGCCCGGCTCAGGCCGGTCATCTTCTCCAGATAGCGCCGCACCAATCCCCGCGCCGGACGGCTCTGCTGGTGGTAGCGTTGCTGGCCGAGAACCTGCTCGATCCAGGGGTAAACCTGCTGGGATGTTTCGCCTTCGAACCGGATGCCCTCGCTGGCTTTAAGAAACGCGGCGATCTGATCCAAGTTCAGTTTCTCTGCTTCGTGCGCGCTGGTTGTCAATCCTCAGCATGCCACCGGCTCCAGGCTCATCTTGTGTTGGAATCCCACCTCCCCTTCAGGCTCATCTTGTATTGGATAAGACTTGGCATTGCCGACCCTGGTTGTTATAGAATGCTGTTGCAGTTTTGTGTAGCGGGATCACACAGCCATGTTTACCGGGCACTCCTACGGTTCCCTTTTCCCCGAGCGATCGAGCAGAGACCGCCTGCTGTCCTGGAAAGAGATCGCCAACTACCTGCGCTGCGGACCGCGCACAGTGCAGAGGTGGGAGAAAACCGAGGGTTTGCCCGTCTACCGGCATCTCCACGAAAAACTCGGCACCGTCTATAGTTACAAGGACGAGCTTGACCTCTGGTGGACCCGTCGCGGACACCATCTGCAAACGCCAGAAGAGCCCGCTTTGGGTAGGATCATGGTTGCGGTACTCCCCTTCAGCAACCTCAGCGGCGATTCGGATCAGGAATACTTCGGCAATGGCCTCACCGAAGAACTGATTACCCGATTGGGGGGCCTCCACCCCAAACGTCTGGGCGTGATCGCGCGCACTTCCGTCACGCAGTACAAGAGCGCGAGCATCCCGATTTCCGCGATTGCGCGGGACCTGGGTGTTTCGTATGTCCTGGAGGGCAGCGTGCGCCGGGAAGGTGAGCGCGTACGGGTCCACGCCCAACTCGTCCAAGCCAGCGATCAGACCCATCTCTGGGCGGAAACCTACGAACGCGAGTTGAGCGGAGTATTTGCCGTCCAGAGCGAGATCGCACGGAAGGTCGCCCATTCGCTGGCTCTGGAGTTTCGCGTTCCCGAACAGGCCATCGTGCCTCCAACTGCCAACATGGCCGCCTACGAGGCCTATCTGCGGGGTCGGCATTTCTGCAACAAGCGCACCGGGGATACCCTGCGCAAAGCAATATCGTACTTCGAAGAAGCCATCGTGCTGGATCGGAGTTGCAGTGCGGCCTACGCCGGAATGGCGGAGTGCTACGTCATGCTGTCTTTCTATGCCGAGCAGCCGCCTTTGCTGGTGATGCCCCAGGCCAAGCAAGCGGCCTTGAAGGCTGTCGCCATCGATGAGTCCATTGGTGAAGCCCACGCCTGCCTCGGGGAGGTGAAGTCCTACTTTGAATGGGACTGGCAGGGAGCTGAGCAGGAGTATAAGCGCGCCATCGAGTTGAATCCCAGCTATGCGACGGCGCATCTCTGGAACGCAGTCTTCCTGGCAATCAACAACCGCCAGCCCGAAGCGTTTGACGAGATTGCACTGGCGCAACACCTGGATCCCCTGTCGCTGGTCATCCAGTCATGGACCGCCTTCCTGCACTATGGCTGGGGAAACTGCGATGAGTCCATACGCCAATATCGTGCGGCCCTGGAGCTGGACTCGTCTTTCGCCATCGCGCACGCTTACTTGGGGCTCGCCTACGAGCAGAAGGGCATGCATGCGGAGGCCCGCAGCGAGTTGCAGACTGCCATGCAGCTTTCGGAAAACAACACAGACATCCTTGCCATGCTCGGCCACGGCTCTGCCGTGGCGGGCGACCGCGCCACCGCGCTTACCATCATCGACCAACTGCAATCCAGGGCCAGCGATGGCTATGTCTCGCCCTATGCATTCGCGGTGATCCACACCGGGCTGGGCGATCATGACTCGGCATTGAAGTGGTTGATAAGAGCCTATGAAGAGCACGCCATCTGGCTTGTCCTGATCAAGCTAGACCCGCGACTCAAGCCCCTTGCGGCCGATCCCCGGTTCCAAACGCTCGCGCGGCGGATTGGCTTGACCTAAACGTCCTCATCCCTACCTCCATGGGGCCCCACTCGCGACCTCGAGCAACTAAGGAAGACCGTCGCACTCCTTCTCACACGCCGCGGCTTGTTTCTCTCTTGAGTTGACGGA
>Ga0187854_10001521_pt1 | contig 22622 bp, 21 predicted proteins | sample June2016WEW_6_15_FD_132445 | JGI IMG/M metagenome (GOLD analysis project Ga0187854, IMG submission 132445) | Peatland microbial communities from SPRUCE experiment site at the Marcell Experimental Forest, Minnesota, USA - June2016WEW_6_150 | ecosystem: Environmental > Terrestrial > Soil >...
AGACACAGCCACGGGTTGTCTATGCTCACCGTAACACCAGCGTTCTGTCATTGACAAAAGAGAGTGTATGCTCTCGTTTTCGTTGAATTACTTCAGATAAAAAAACCAATTGACGTAATTTCACCTCTCAATACCCATGACAAACAACAACAAGGAAACCAGCACAGCGGGATCTTCCAGGAACCCGGTAAAGCAGACAAAAAGAAACAGCAGTACCCGACTCTTCCCCAAGACAGCCGGAAATGATGCAGGAACATCATCCAAGAACATGACAACCATACGGGAGAACACCCTCCATCCCGGTATTCGGGAGTGGTCCTGATGCCCAGGCGACCGGCGAAGATCGAGCGGGACATCCCCCTCTGGCTCATCCCGGATATTGTGAAGCGGGGAGTCGTCACCCATGGCAAGACACTGGAACGGGTGATCGTGTCTAAGACGAGGAATCATTTCTACAACGTCAGCATCCGGACGCGGCGGGTCAGGAGGGAGCTGAAAGGCGGAAGGAAGGGAGGGGAAGCCGGGGAACTCCTTAACCGTGATGATAAAGGCACGAGAACAATTGACGGAAACGGGCGTGAGCCGGAATGACGAGAGGACCACAGCCTCTCATGGCTATTCGCGGGGCACAGGAAATTGCGTGCCGCCGGGGAGTAGTGCTGGACAAACCGGTCCTGCAGAGATCTCACTATGATCTCATCCTCTTCACTGCCGCTTGCACGGTATTTGTCCGGGTCAAGCGGATACGTTCGCACATCAGCAACCCGCAGGAGATCGCGAGGATGTTCAGCGAGGAAATCCTCCAGCTCCGCAGGATACCGAATACCGCTGTCGTATCCCGGGAGATCTGGGTACTCTCTCCCTGGAAAACGTGGCAGTATTTCCAAATCCTGGATGACCGGATTGTTGAAGTCCGGTGCGACGGAGAGCCGCTGTCGCAGGGTGAAAAGGTACCTGGATAATACCTGGTCTTCCCACCCGGATCGATTGGCATGATCTGAAACTGCAGGGGCCGGCCACCAGGCATAAAAAATCCTCCCCTTTTTCTGACCTCCGGCGGTGAGGACAACGGTGAGATACCGGTTTGAAGAATGCCCGGGCAACTTCCTGTCCCGGGCCCGCTGGCGGTTTAGTCCTCAGCTCGCCGCTTTCTTCACGAGCGCGGCGATCTTCGCCTCTTCGGCGGCAGTCACTTTTTTCAGCGCGAAGGCGGTCGGCCACATGTTACCCTCGTCGAGGTTCGCCTCGTGCATAAAGCCGAACGTCGCGTACCTCGTCCTGAATTTCTGCATGCTCTGGAAGAAACAGACTATCCTGCCGTCCCTGGCATACGCGGGCATCCCGTACCAGAGTCTCGGCGAGAGGACCGGCGCACTGGCCCTGATGATCTCATGGAGCCGCTCACCTATGACGCGATCCGGTTCCGGCATCGAAGCGATCTTCGCGAGCACGGCGCTTTCCCCGTCCGCCGTGTCCGCGTGGGGGTCGGGCTTTTGTTGACGGGGAGTTGTTGGTTTCGTTATTTTTTTCATACGTTACCTCTTTTAGTATTTTTCGTTGCATGTACGCTGAGAGAATATTCTGATGATTCTTCCCAACGATAAAAAGGTAATGGTACTTCTCCAGACAGTCATGATTATGTTGTAGACTCGAAAGCGGAAGGTATGCATGGAGTCATGACCCGGATTAAACAGGCATGTCCGATCTCACCGTTGAAAAGATTATCGGGATCCATGATGAGATCATCCTGAGATATGATGGAGCACAGGGTATACTTTCAGAAGCCACCCTTCATTTCATGGTCTTTCGTGCAAACCGGACTGAGGACACGTTTACCAGGGCAGCAATCATCCTTCATGCTATCGCCCGTTTATGGATGGAAACAAGCGGACAGCGCTTATCGTTGCTGAAAATATTCTCGGCCAGTCAGGTTTTTTTATTGCAGCTGATGACGATTTGATTGTAGAATTCATGCCGGAGGTAGCATCGTACACCTATGAACCCGATGAGATCGGGCAGTGGCTGCGAGAGCATTCAGAAGCACTCTAAGGATGCGAAAAAAAAGATCAGAGTCTGCTTAATTTTCTGAGCGCTTTGTCATGACGCTCTGTGGATTGTATCAGGATGCTCCGCTCGGTCTGGTTGAGTCCCTCTCCCCGTGACGAGGGTTCCTTTTTTTCAATGGTGGCAGAAGTATTTTTTGTTACCATCCCATTCCCCTGGATTATTACCCGTACTATTTTTGCGGCAGTGATGATTAGGTTTCTGTTGTTGCAGCCGATGACCGCTCAAAGGTTGTGAGATCCCCCCTTTCTTTTTCGCCTGAGGAAATTCTTCAAGGTAAAGGGTAGTTGCTTCCTTAAGGTTACTGACCGCTTCATCTACGGTACTACCCTGTCGGATCGTATCCACTTTTTTTGGGCCTTCGGTCACCTACAGGTTATCCTCTTTGGTGAAAACGGCAGTAAATGTTGACATAAAAGTCTCCATTAAAACTGCTGGATTAAGATTGTTCAATTACTCATTCAGGAGAAATCAGTAATTATGAGAAGAAGGAAAAACAGGCAAATTTTCTGCTCCGGATGGACATTATCCCATTGTTACTGAATCACCCCTTGCCGGGATCTCCACCCTGATTTTAGAGCAGCGACGGTGAGTTCTCCTTTCTGGACATACGCACCCTCCATGTGCTGAATATTGCCCGGAATGGCAATAGGGGCTCATAATGGGCGTATTTTATTTTGGGCCGGTCTTTTCTGACCGGCCTGAATGGGACGTTTTTATGCCCTTTTTTCCGGATTCCTGTGGATTGGGCTTGTAATGGGGGATAGCCGATTTTGATGCCAGGAAAACCGGCCTGTTTAAACCTGTTTGGCTGGCAGATCCCTTGTTTGACCAGACCTGCCTGCTGATAGCAAGAGGTTTTGGGGAAAGTGATTTTTTGGGATTGATGGCAGGAAAGAAAAAGAGGAATAATCAACGTTATGGAAAAACACCGTAGATCTCTCCACGGCTCTTTACCCGTTAGAATATGATCGTGTCATCTGATGTGATCTTACACCCGATGCGGTATCGTCCGGTACGGATACGAAATAATTCTCATAACCTCTCATCTTGTGGATATCAAAATCCCTGAACAGGTTATCCGATGCGGGAATCTCGTCAAAGACCAGCCGCTCAATCCGGGCACGATAACGTTTTGGAAGTGCAGCAAGATCTTTAAGAAAGATCTTCTTATATCCGTACTCCGTCATCTCCGGGCAGACATCTGCACGGGCTTCTATTCACCGTTCCGGAAGACATGTCAGCATCAGGATACTCCTATGAATGAATAATGGGAAAATGTCCTGTTTTTGTGATCCCGGTTTTTAGGACAAAGTTAGACTTTTAAAAATTTACTCGCGATTTTTGCATCAGAAAATGAAATAACATTCTGAAATTCTAAAAATAATAAACATAATAAATATATACATAAACAATACATTAACTATTTCTATGGGAATTGTGGGAAAAATCGGGGATGTTTTTCACAAAATTGAATATCATACATCTGATGCACCAGAAATAAAAGGACAAAGATTCGAAGATCACGTTGAAAATTTATTCTCTCAACACTATTTCAGGATTATTGAAAAAACCCACTCCTTCAAAACCAATTCGGACAGGTACGTTGAAAGCAGCAAAAACCCGGACTTCATTTTTGAATACATACCGACGAAAGAACAATTTGCCGTTGAATGTAAATTCCGGACCCGGTTAAATCGGCAAAATCAACTGGAGTGGTCGTATCCTGCCCAACTAAAAAGGTACCAGGAGTTTGCCTATGAGAGAAAAATGCCCGTATATATTGTCGTGGGACTGGAACTGACATTAATTGATGAAAATGATCCGGATTACGACAAAATTGAATCATACATGTTTAATATCCCCTTAGAAGCGGCAAAATATCCGGCATTATCTGAAAGTGTTTTTGCGAAGTATGAACGAGATTACAATAAACCCTTTTTCTGGAAAAGAGGGATTCTCTATTAAAAAAATTTTACTGAAATTTTAGTGGTGTGTTATACATGGCCGAATGCATCCCCGATCGTCTTTCTGCAAAGGCAAGCCGGGGTGAGGAACGTACTTTCGCTCTTTTGAAAAAACTTCCTGATGACTATCTCATTTATTATGAACCCAATATCGATAACCGGCATCCGGATTTTATTGTAATCGCTCCGGATCTCGGTGTCATCATTATTGAAGTGAAGGGCTGGTATCTTGACGATATTATCAGAGGAAATCATTCAGAAATAACGGTCAATATCAATGATCGCGAACGTCAGGAAATCCATCCACTCGAACAGGCCCGGAATTATATGTGGAGACTGGCAGGGGCGTGTGAGAAAAGTCCGAGCCGTTCCCTGCTTTTCCATAAAGATGGTCCCCGGAAAAACAAGTTCTTCTTCCCGTTCTGTCATTTCGTGGTGTTATCCAATATTTCCCGTGACAATATTTTACGGAGGAAGGATCAGAACGTTGCGGAAATTTTCAAGACAGATAATACGTTGTTCCGGGACGAACTGGTTGACCTTGAAAATGCATCCGCCGATGAGATACGAAATACTCTGATGCGTTTTTTTGATCCTTACTGGGAGATCACCCCCTTCACACCAGAACAGGTCGATATTCTTCGGTCCATCATTCATCCGGAAATAATTCTCAGTTACCTGCCATTAAAATCCCTGACGGAAAATGAAATAGAGGAATGTTTTGATCTGGTCGTACTTGACCGCCGTCAGGAGAACAATGCCCGGAAGATCGGTGAAGGCCACCGGATAATATATGGGGTTGCCGGCTCCGGAAAAACCGTTCTACTTATCTCACGGGCAAAATGGCTGCACGAACGGGACCCCGGTGCAAAGATCCTGTTGCTTTGTTACAATGTTGTCCTGAGCGTGTACCTAAGGCACGTACTCGAGGGTTATTCCCGGATCAACGTATTTCATTTCGACAGATGGGCAAAGCATAACGGAATTTTCTCCCGGAGGGAAGATCCTTCTACCGGGCAGCTTGAGGATGACGCGAGCCTTGGGAAAAGATTGCTGGAGCACCTCCAGCACCATGCCGGGGATTCCCGGAAGTACGATGCAATCCTGGTTGATGAGGCCCAGGACTTCCCGCCCGTCTGGTTCTCGTGTATCCTCGAAGCGCTCAGCGATCCGCTTGATGGTGATCTGCTGATAGTCTGTGACGGCAACCAAGGAATACGGCTCATAGATTCAGTCAGTTGGAAATCGCTGGGAATCAAAGCGGTTGGAAGAACTATCCATTCAGCTTTTGATCTCGATCGGAATTACCGGAATACACGGGAGATCCTCAGGCTCGCGGCGCATTTCACGGCGAAGAATGTGAAAAACAATGAGGATTCTATCTCGATCGTGCCTGTGGACCCGAGCCAGGCTATCCGGCGAGGACCCCAGCCAATCCTCATCAGATGCCAAGACCATGCCGATGAATGCAAACGAATTGTCAATATCGCAAAAGTGCTCCTTGACCGAAATGTACCTTTCAACGAGATCATGATAGACCTGCAGCCTCACGAGATGGGAATACTCTATATCAGGAGGCCTTACAAGGACGCGGAGGTTTTCAAAAATTTCCTCAAGGACCTTAGCAGGCTCGGTCCGGTTACCTGGCTGAACGAGGATTATTATTCACGGATGAAAGTTTTCGAACAGTCGATGAAAGTCCAGACCGTGGCTTCATCCAAGGGTCTCCAGTACCGGGTAGTTTTTGTAATGTGGGCTGATCTGTTTGAGCCACATACCCGAGCGGACCTAGATCTGCAGCAGCGGTATCTGTACGTTGCCATGACCCGGGCGTCGGATGTGCTGATTGTGACGTATTCGAAGGAGAATGAATTCATCGAGAGAATGGTAGCGAGCGGGGATGCGGTGCATATTCAGGATCACCAGTTAATGAAAAAAAACGAAACGGTGATAGAAGGAGCCCTTAAAAAATGAATGGGATGTCCGTTCGCAATTCGAAGACTACTTATTACCAAATCATCCGGACGTTTCGAGATCGAAAAGCTCAGATGCATGATTATGGCAACTTGGACTTGCACTTGTACCGATCACATGACAAGGAACGTCATTTGCAAACATATTCGCGCCATTCAGTTGTCATTAAAAATAGAGTGAGAAATAAAAAAAACAGTGCGCCAACTCACATCGAAAAAGCAGATTCGGGATGCGCTGCTGCCGAGACTGACAAGCAGGGAGATATAAATATCTCCATAAAACGGAATCAATCATAATGATTGAAAAAATAATAAAGATTAAAGGCATTGGGTTGTTGCATGATGCGATAACCCGGGCAAAAAAATTCTCGAAAATTACAATATTCTATGGTGAAAATGCGCGTGGTAAATCGACTCTGACAACAATTTTTTCTTCGTTGGCCCAGAATAAGCCCTCGATAATTGCAGTAAGAGAAACTCTTGATGGGACACAGGATCCAGAAGTTGAATTCCGCATTGATAATGCGAACTATCTTTACAAAAACGGGAATTGGAATCAGGGATGTAAAAATATCGTAATTTTTGATTCAGTTTTTGTGAATGACAATGTCTATTCGGGGTTTGAAGTATCATCTGATCAAAGGCGTTCATTACTAGAATTTACCCTTGGTGAACAAGGGGGAGCATTAAAAGACGAAGTCGATCGCTTGACCGAACAGATAGCAAAAATAACATATGAAATACGAAATCGGACTGGAGAAATTGAGAGGATGAGTGATCCAATGCCAATTGGAGATTATCTCAATCTCCCAGAAGATACAGATATTAAAAGGAGAATTCAACAGAGAGAGACTTATTATCAATCTGTAGTGAACGTTGACGCAATTTGTGCAAACCCAACTCTTTCACCAATCATACTTTCTACACCTGATTTAGAAAAAGTAAAAACATTACTTTCTGTTTCATTATTAGAAATCTCAGAAGAAGCGAGGACGAGAGTAATAGAGCATATGAATGCTCATATGAATGAACAAAATGAGCAATGGATTAAAGAGGGGCTTTCCCTAATAAAAACCGAGATTTGTCCATTTTGTGGACTGGATCTGAAAAATGCTGCTCAACTGATCGAGTTATACAAACAATTTTTCGATGACTCATATAAAAACCATCAAAACGATCTTCAGGAACAATATGAAATCATTAGTGACAATCTATCGGATGATGCCTTATCAGAGGTATCCCAAATCTGTATCAATAATGAACGTTTATACAGTAGTGTTTGGAGAAAACAGATAACAAGAGATTTGGAACACCCAATTTTAGGAGAATCTATTAAAACAGATTTAACTCTTATCAGAGATTCCGTTCAAAAATTTCTTGATGGTAAATTGGCAAAACCTACTATTGCAACGGAAAATATTGAGATATTTAATTCAGTTAATGAGAGATATCGTAGAATTCTATCCAAAATACAACAATACAACACTGACGTTCAATCCCTGAATACAACTATTGAAGGTACAAAAAATCGTCTTAAAATGGCTGATCGTCAACAAATAAGTGGCAATCTTGATCTGTTGAGGCAACAACAAAAACGACATTCATCACCGAATAAAGAATTGTGCGAACAATATGTCACTCTAATTCAGGAGAAAGAATCTCTTGAAGAACAAAAAAAAGCGGCTCGTGCAAGACTCGAATCATTTACCAATGTGTTATTAGGACGTTATGAAGATGAGATGAATCGTTATCTCGATTGCTTTAATGCGGGATTCAGAATTGTAGATTTTGATACGTCTAATGAAAAAGGACTCCCCAGAATGAAATACCATCTGAAAGTGAGAAATCAAAAATTGGTACTCGGCTCACAAAAACAAGACTTAGAAAAACCCGGCTTTTCAAATACAATGAGCGATGGGGATAAACGAACTCTGGCGTTTTCTTTCTTCATGGCGAAAAATAATCTCGACCCTGAAATATCTAACAAGATTGTGATTATCGATGATCCCATGTCGAGTTTAGATCAATCACGTCAGATAGCAACACAGATCGCACTAAAGAGCCTTGCATTAAAATCCAATCAACTCGTTCTTCTCTCACATGATCCAAGCTTTCTCCAGTCTTTTCTTCAAAATGGGAATATTGATCCAACTTTAGTTTCGGTTTATGAAATTAAACGGGCTCCAAACGATTACTCGTCACTAGAAGATTGCGACCTTGAAGAATGTATTCAAACGGTCTATAAGAAAAATTATCAATTGATTTCCTACTATATCAATGATCCACGCGACATCGATAAATTATCGGTTGTACGTGCGATACGACCTTTGATAGAGGCAAATTTACGTTTAAGATTTCAGGATTCATTGAAAGGAGCAAATAGTCTGGGAATAATGATACGTCTAATCAAAGAATCATCTCCTGATAGTCCTCTTAGAAAAATTGTACCTCATTTACCAAAAATTGAAAGAATCAATTCATATACAACGACTCATACCCATGATACTAATGCTAACGGAGCTATTCAACAGATTAATGATGTGGAATTGAAACGCTATGCAATAGATGCAATGGTCATTGTACAGGGATTTTAATAGAATTATTCCTGCCAAGATTATTGATACGCCTCGGTTGAGACTGATGAGCAGGGAGATTCAAGCCGGCGATATTAAATAATCCTTGATCTTAATGAAAATCATGGTCTCAACGGGGCTTTATGAATTTACTTTTGGCTTTGGCTTTCTTCATGAGCAAATAGTACGATTGCGCCAACAAACCCTTGAAGACGAGACTCGATTAACCGGTGCACCCGTTTTCCCATCTCCACAATTTGAAGCCGAGAGAGGATATGATGTATACCTCCCGACATCTGGTGGAGATTATTACTACCAATTCAAGGCGAGTGAATATTATTCACATCCGCGATCAACGTGGCGGGCAGATGGAACACACACTGGCCCCTATTATCGTATAAAATTACACAAAGCCGATTCTAATAAGCAACACCGTGTTCTACGAACGCTAGCTGGAACTAAGGAATATCCAAATAAGGAGCACACATATTACGAGGCCCCTGAAATCAATTCTCTGAATCGATATAACACCGCATTTCTTGCGGGTGATATTACTGAAAATTCACGGCAAATTCCTCTTAATGAATGCGATGATATTTGGGAGGGGAGCCAGCATTACATAACATTCCAAAAAGAAAACGTGGGCTGGGAGCAGCATTCCTTTACAAAACATCATGATCATTCCATTTTAGGAAAAGAGATTATTCCTGAATATTTAAAACATAAATCCGAATGGAAAAAAATCGATGATCGATATGCCACAGAATTATTTTCAAAAATTTTAGGTGTTGCAAAACGAGTCGAAACAACAAAAGAGATAGAGATAATTCTGGAAAAAATTTCAATCAATTTTGAGAAATTTGAGCATTCAGTTGCTGATGAAAAATTTGTGCTACCTGTTAAGATAAAAATGCTGATAAAAACCTCCACAATTCTTTCACATGTCTTTGGTGCGACGTTGTTTTTCGTAGGAAGTCGAGATAATTCTCACAGCTAAAATTATTATTCACTTTCACCCGCCCCCACCTTCTTTTCATATCACCTATCCACAAAACCATCCTCAGAAGCATTGAAGATCGGTGCTCGTACATTTATAATTGGAAAAGGAATCTGCGACGGAGTTCTCAATCGAGAATATTATCGAGGATTTGACCCATCTGGACCTGGTGATACTGCACCTGCGGCACGCGAGCGACGATGATCCTCTTAATGGCATGTGTCCTCACCAAGTACAATTATCCCCCGGACAACAGCCCAAGCCAGTTGTAACAATTCTTGACAGGTCGAAATTTTATGTGCTGAGATAAGTGCATAATTCATTACTTTTTTTAATGATTTATCGGATAATTAGCATTGAATTTTTGTTATTTCAAAACTCAGTTCGTTTTTAAATTTGTCGACTATAGTCTGCGATAAGCATTAGCCCTATTTTCGCCGATTCTCATTCAGTGAAAAAATGCATAACGAAGAGATTTTTGGCAAAATATTGCAAGAAGAACGAAAAGCCAAAAAAGTATCTCAAGAAAAACTCGCAAAACTCACCGGCCTTGACCGGACATTCATTAGTCTCATTGAGAATGGGAAACGAAGCCCATCCTTCTCCACTATTTTAAAAATTTGTTCGGCGCTGGAAATCGAGCCTTCGGAACTCTTCTCGATCTATGAAAAGAAGGATCCGGATTATCGCGTGAAGAAAGGCGGGAAGTATGGAAAATAATTGGGATGCAACTCGATACACTATCCCATCTTTCATTACCCAAGAGAATATCGTCGATGCAATTCATGAAATTCAAATAAAACGGTGGGATCCAATAAACAATTCAAAGAAGTACGATCTTTGTATCGATGGAGATAGACTCCCTCCAAAGGTAGTTCTTTCAATAGCAAATCGATTTGCAACTGGGAAGAAAATTCCCGTTTCAGAATTTCATGGGGGAGAAATTGCAGCGAATAAATTTCTTAGAAAACTAGGCTTCGATATCGTTGAAAAGGGAGAAGGGTGTCCTGAAAACGTTAGTCAATCCCATTCTTGGAAGATTCTTTCAGATCGTATTGCAATGAAAAAGACGGACAAATCCGTTTTCATTCATAAAACGACTGGCTTGCCGAAGGGAAAAGTAAGAGAATTTTTCTCAGTACGAGGGATGAAACCTGGAGAGAGAAAGAAAATAATTCTTTGGATCGATTCCATTAGATTTGAAGCAACGCTCGAATGGCTTTCCTATGATTCTCAAAGAACACGACTGGTTTGGGATAACGATATCGCATCGGTCATTCGAAAAAAATTTCCCAAATGTTACACATTTTTCCAACGAGAGGAAGAAAAATCCGAAAATAGTCCTTTGTTAAAATTTGTTAAAGGAGCTAAACCCGACGAATACGATGTAGAATTAATTGATACGCCAATTTCGGAAAATGAAGAGAATTCCGAGATAATTCTTGAAAAATATCGAGAATATTCTAGGAGAGAAGTTCACGATATTTTCGATAAGAATTCGCCATTTACCCTTAAGAGCGGTACGTGGGGAATTCGAGGTATCGTATCGCCATTGTCGAATCGCGACGATTTTATTTTCTTCGTAACGTTCGGGCGCTCGGATCTCGGTTTTACATTCGAAGAATCGGTGACGGAAAGCGGTATCCTAACCTGGCAATCTGAACCCAAACAAAAATTACGCGATTCGACGATACAGAAATTGATTCGCCACGATCACCAAAAAAATACAGTTCATCTCTTTTTACGGACACATCGAGATAGAAAGTTTTCCTATTTAGGAAGATTAGCTTACCTGTCTCACAATAATGAGCGAGAAGAACCTGTGTTGTTTAAATGGCAAATTCTCGATTGGGATCTCGACGATAATCAAGCCGAAGCAATGGGACTCGAATTGATCCCGGATAATCCAAGCGACGACCCACTTCGAATGCTTTCCGATTCTCTTGTCGAAACTCCGCCTCCGGAACAACAATCCCCCATTTCGTTTGTCGGACAAAAATCGACGGAATTCGTTGCAAAAAAGGTCGATTTTGCCGAGAACGAAGAAAAGAGAAAAGAGATCGGAAAGGCAGGCGAACTGTTAGTTCTGAAGAGAGAGAAGAAACTGATTTGCGATAACGGACATCAGGATCTCCTCTCCGAAATAGACCATGTATCGGAAGTCCAGGGAGACGGAGCCGGATACGATATTAAATCGATCTCGCCTTCGGGCGAACGCAAATATATCGAAGTGAAAACCACGGTCGGCGGAATGAATACGCCTTTTGTCCTATCGATTAACGAACTGAACTTTTTACAAGCACATTCAGAACGCTATTATCTCTACCGGATCTACGAATTTGATCGCAAGACGAATACGGGGAAATTTTTTGTTTTACGCGGGGATATATCGAAACAGATTGTTCTCGAACCCATTCGATTCAATTGTCGCCCACAAATGAAAAAACGCCAGACCGACTATTCGACCCTTGAATAGTAATATAACGAATCTGAATTCCCTCGATCCGTTTTTTAAAGCGTAACTCTCTATATCATAGAATTTCAATAGACAATCGTTTAAATTATCGAGAATCTATGACCGACACCCGAACCAAAGAACAACGCAGTCGGATGATGTCCGCGGTCCATAGCAAAGACACGACTATCGAGCTCCTCGTGCGCCGGTATCTTTGGTCTAATGGAATTCGGTATCGTCTCCATCCGAAGAATCTTCCCGGCAAACCGGATATAGTAATCCCAAAACGAAAGATCGCAATTTTCGTTCACGGTTGTTTCTGGCACGGTCACGAGTATTGTTCGCTCGGGCGTCTGCCGAAATCGCGAGTGGAATATTGGCGAAAAAAGATTGAGAAGAATAAAGATCGAGATCGCCGAGTGATAGATAACCTTGAGGTCGATGGATGGCGGTGTATAATTATCTGGCATTGTCAATTGAGAACAAAAAAGGCCGCTTCGAATGCTTTACCTTATCTTTTAAACCAGATTAAAAAAAATTAACCCGTCGTTTATTAAAAAATCAAGGAATTCCTCGTAAGAAGTATGGGAAATATCTATGGAACGCTGCGTACTGCTCAAGAGCGTATTCAGTCCTGATAATATCTTCATCTATTAAATGGCCCATCTCTGCTCGTAAGACTGGACCACGCGGACGTTCTCTAGGTAAGTGCTTTTGAAGGTGAAGGCGTTCTTTTGTGCTTAAATTTGGAATGTCAATATGAATCGGCCGATTCCAGACTAGGTTTTTAAATTCCCAATCTTTGAATGCATCTTCAACTGCTTCAAAGTCTGTTCGAGGCCAAATGATACCTGTTATTGAAAACATCCATGTTGAATCGGAATAATAAAAAGAAGATATTGGATAAAACGTAAGGTTTGTAATATCAGCTGAAAGCGAATTTTGAACAACAATTTGCATCATTTCTTGTAAAAGATATGCAAAATCTTCAGATTTCCACGAGGGAACTGCACTTGGTCGAGGTAAATATTCACCGAATATCCTTCGAAAATTTTCAATCATTCGACTTTTTTGTCTCCGATTCTCTATATTTTTTGGTATAATCCAGTAATCTCTTGGATCTGCCCTTATTGTGATTTTTATTACGCTACCCTGTGATAGTTTATTGAGTAATTTTTCAAAATCGGTAAAACATATAAGATCCAAATCAGTATAATCCAACCAGAAAATGCTTTTTTCGTCTGTTGATTCGAGATTGTCAATAAAGTTAGTTACATTACAATTTTCTAATGTTAGTTGTTCAGGTCCACATGGAATGTGAAATTTTTGCCTGAGAAACACTTTTCTAATCTCTTCAAAAGAGATCATTCGAATTTCTGGATAAAATTCATAAATAAGACGCATATCTTCCAAAAAAGGTCCACCAAAACCATAGTATGTGTATTCATCGAGATTATTTTTCAATTTTGGGAGACGCTTGATTATTTCAATCAGCGAGAAACGATCCGCCGCTTTATTAATCCTCATATGATAGGAAGGACCTGCCATTATTTTGCTTCCTGATATACTAAGTCAAAACACTTTTCACCAACGTCTGAAGGATCGAGTGAAGAATCGCCGAAATATGCGGCAACTTTTTTGATTTTTATATTTTCTTTTACAAATGAAATCCGCCGTGCTGTAGATTCTGGAAGTTCAGGTTTGGGCAGATTGGGACGATATTGTTCGCCGGGAATAACCGTTCGGGATGTTGTATTCATACTCAATTTTTCAGATTTTTGTCTGATTTCTCTCAGAGGCAAATTTTCTCCTTTTGAAATTTGCTTTTTTGATTCATCTTCACGTCCTTTCCATTTATTTGTATAATCGGTGAAAATTTTCATTCCTTCTCGCATCTTATTTTTAACTTGAAGATAGATTGGAGCAGATGAATCGAGGCCCCGTTTCGTTGTTTTTGTAGGTAGTTTTCCGGGATCTTTTGATCTAAATTCGACAACACCGGATATAGCAATGAATTGGTTATGGAATCGTGGAACTCCAGCTTCTCCCCATCCGGTTAACTCGGAACGATCACAAAAAACGACAACTCTGTCATTGCAGACAATAGTCCATCCTGCATCCATCGACGAGTATTTTGTACTTTCTTTTTCTTCATTGATCTCATTTTCAGAAGGTGGAGGTCGCCAAAATCCTACCGCTAAAAAAACATCGACATTATCGGATGTGATGGTTTTGAAAATAAAGGGGCGAATTCCTGTTTGTTCGAGTTGATGACTATCGAATACTAACTTTGTTGTACGAGGAACTACGATTTGATTGTTTATTTTAATTTCAAATCCTTTTTCAATAATAATTGCGTAATGTGTCGAGATAATCCTTTCAAGATTAGCAGTAAATTTTTTTGAATTTTCTTCAAATTGCTTTGAAATATTCGAATATAAATTTGTTATTTTTATTATTGTTCCGTCTTTCCCTTTCCAATTTATGTTTTTTACAGGAAGGTCCCACGTATATTCATCTTGTAACCAATCTTGTGTAATTTCAACTTGATATTGGTGATTGATGTTTTTCGTACTAATTGAACAATTGCGCCCCATCTTGAAGATAGCTCGCTTCATCCCAATACCATAATAACCAACAAGTCCCGGAGCGTCAGACTGTCTCTCAGGATCACGACCCATTCTGAAAGCATATTTATGTAAATTCCATGGAATCCCGCCACAATTATCAGAAATTAAAAAAAGATCTTTTTCTAAACGAATTTCTGCTTTATAACCATAATATGGTTGATTTCCTTCATCTGGTCTTGAACGGAGGATCCCATCAACACAATTATCAAGTAAATCTAAAATCGAATCCTCAAGATCAATGTCCCTTGTTAACATCGAGACAAAAAAAGATTTCAATGGCGCAGCGTTTATTTGCTTTTCATCTATCGGAGTTGTCTCTTTCATAGAAGATCAAGTTTCCTCAACTAATGATGTTCGAATTACTTTCATCAACCTCTCCGCCACTATCGGACTCACGCTATTCCCAATCTGCCGAAAGCTATGCCATTTTGTCGGGTGAAACTGGAACCAATCCGGAAAACCCTGTAACCTCGCAGCTTCCCGCGGAGTGATTACCCGGTCTTCGGTCGGATGAATCGGTCGCAATGCCTGGTGACTGTCGTGATCCGGCCCTGTCCCTGCTCGCAGTGTCGGACATAATCCGTTTGGATCCAATCTGACGGTTCTGGAGATCGGATCCCTTTTTCCGGGTTTTGTCTTTGCAAACCGTCTAATCACATCCTTCGTATGAATCGTCCCCAAACAACCGGAAACAAGACGTTCTCTTCTCAATTTTTTCAGAGCGATAGGATCGCCTATCCCTTCCGGAACATTCCGATTGAGTCTTGATAAGTACCCGTTATCGTATTCGTTAACGCGTTGCCAACTCTGTTCTTCTTTCTGCCAATTCGGATCGATATCTTCCGGCAGACCTTGGAGCGCGTCTTTTACGAATACTTTTTTGATATTTCCGTGCGGCGCAAAATCGCGTTCGGTCAACGGTTCGATCGCACCTTTCAAGGATCCGAAAAAGAAAGATCGCGTTCTCGTGGTCGGCGCCCCGTATTCGCTCGCTTTGATCGTCAGATCTGTGATAATTTCGTAATCGTCCTTAACATAAGCGAATGCCTTATCTAAAAAATCGGCATTTTTGTCGTGCCTAATGCGAGGCACGTTCTCGGCAAGGAAAAATTTCGGCCGAGCCTGGGCTACGATACGGAAAAATTCCGGGAACAATTCGTTCCGGGGATCGTTCAGATCTTTTTTCCCGATATCGCTGAACCCTTGACACGGCGGTCCTCCGATTATTCCCGCAAGATCGCCGTTATTGAGGTTCAACCGCATCCTGAGTTTTTTTCCGGTGAGATCGCTTACGCTTTCTGCGATATGTTCGGTATGCGGAAAATTCCGTTTGTGCATTTCTATCGCATAAGGATCGATCTCGACTGCACCGCAAACGGTAAACCCAGCGCGTGATGCGCCTAAGCTGAGTCCTCCAACGCCGCTGAAAAGATCGATAACGTTGACCGCGTTACGTCCGTTATTTAGTTTCTTTACGGATTCGCTCGTAGGCGCACGCAAGTCCAGGACCTTACCTTACGATAAAAACACTATACTATTGAGTAAATCTCCAGAAAGATAATTCTTATGTTTGGATTTCCATTAATCGTTAATTATAATCAGATGTTTCGCGGAGTTGGGTCTCAATGTCCGATGTAAAATCGATAACCGATCTGGAAAAATTTCTCGATTATTCCTTCCGAAAACAGAAAATCCTGGAAGAAGCACGGCGAAGAAAAGCCTATACAAACGAACATTCGGAGGAACGCATGGAATGCATGGATCCGCTGGCAACACTTGGCGATGCCGTGCTCGATACCATCGTTGTGATGAAACTCTATGAAGAAGGATACCGGTCGAAAGGAAAAATAACGGAGAAAAAGATCGAACAGGTTAAACACGAGCGGACGCGGGCGTTTGCAGAAAATCACGATCTCGGGGAATATATCCTATGGGGAAAGGGAGAGTACGAGCAGATGGACACCCTCAGGAAAGGAAAAGCATTCGATGCCGTGACCGAGGCCCTGATCGGTGCAGTCTTTCTTGACGCGGAGAAACGCGGAATGAACGGATTAAAAATCGTTCAGGAATTTCTGGAAAGAAAGAATTTTTTCAAGAATAACTCAGAGTAAAAATTTACCAGGAAGTGCCGGAATATCTATTCGCGAGTAGTACACAACAGTCTGTTAAGGGCCAAGCCCACGCAGACGGGGAACAAGCCCCTTTGAGCGTCGTACCTTCAAATATATCTATCTTAGATCAGCCGGATAATTCACACATAGTTGATGATGCTCCTGCAATGAAGAAAGCGACTCGGTTTTGGAAATCGATAAAAATGTATGAATGGTGCCAAACCAACCGCAGGGAGTATTGTTGATATCCATCAGATGAGCATCTCTTGTATGATCATTTAGTAAGCCTGGAGAGATCGATAAAGATAGCTCAATATATCACTTCAGATTTATGTCAAAGATAGCTTGAAACTGAAGTTATAAAACAAAATATATATTTTTGATAGAACCTATATCGCTTCAGATAATTCCTATCTCATAAAAGGTGTGGAAAAATGGAAGTGATGAGTAAATCCTACAATCCCGACAGTAAAATTTTGATAATTACTCTTGATTCATTTTTTAAAAAATCCGGCGGGACGCAGGGATATGATCCTCTACAATCAATATGTCATGAACTTCCCGATCATTCAAAACGGATTATTGAAGTTAGACAAAAGATCTTTTCCTTATTAAAAAAGGATGAAATCAGGTGGGAAAATGATACGAATGAATTGAAATTAAATCAAGAATTCCTAAATGCACCGGATTTCGGCGGCGAGGATACTAATGCGTTATTCATGCAGGCAATTCACAGGTATACCGGAGATTTTTATCAAGCATTAGGTTCTGAAGGAAAAAAACGGTTGTTGAACTCAAAACATCATTTTTTAATTATATCAGCTTGTTATGGTGTTTTGAAGCCAACAGAACAAATTCAAAATTATGCCTGTCAATTCGGTATACCACCCAACAAATCATTTTCTCAGTGGGTACGACGGAAAAAAGATATTACAAATATAGTAGCAGCGTATGTTGAAAAACACGGGATACAAAGGGTTTATGATTTTACACAGTGTGCAGTTCCGGCTTATCAAGCAGCGGTGTCATGGGATATTATTCGCCAGAAAATACCTGAAATATCTATTTTTCACGCATATACTTGGGTTCCATACGACCGCTCTCTCAGGGTTTTTGGAGAATTTGTTCTCGATCAAATGCTATTCGCATCAGAAGAGGAACTTCTAAGAATTGAAGCCAATAGGGAATTTGCAAACCTTAAATTTCATAAAAAAATGCCAGATATTGAACAACAGATAAAATCTCCATCTGATCCTATTGAGCTGATTCTTGATAATGACGAGAATGATTTTGTCGAATTCAAAAGCTGTGCCTTCGGAGGACTGACTCCTGAAAAGATGAGAATGCTAACAACAAATAATGCCCAGATATTTTCACGGATACCAGATTGTCAAAAAATTGCAAAAACACTTTGTGCTTTTATGAATAGTAGCGGCGGAGATCTGATCATTGGTGTGAAAGAGAGAAATGAATTAGAGAGAACCAATCAACCTATTGGAATTGAGAGTGAGATGAGAAAAATTGAGGCCGCCGGATATTCACAAACAACAGATGGGTATGCACGATTAGTTCAAGATGGAATTATCGATGTTTTCATTCCAGATTACAATCCTGCAACAAAGTGTATCAAAAAATCCGAATTTAGAGAGATTAACACTCATACGATCTGCTGGATACATGTGGAGCCTTCTAAGATTCCGATGTTCTTAATCGATAATTATAGAGAAGGAAAATATTGTTTTTATATTCGCGATGGAGGGCGATCTATTCCCTTAAGAATTAAAAAAGCCGCTGAATACATTTTGGTTCATTTCTGCCCGAAACAATGAATGATGAACCATTTCCATCAAATTGAGAGGATAACATGTATCAAGAAATCACACCTGCCTGGATGAGATTACAAATAGAAATTTCAAATAAACAGGCCGCCATAAACCGCAACTTGTACCCAATACAAGAGCAAGCCACTCAAATGGAACTTTGGGAATATGTTCCTTGCAATTGTGATGAAACCTGTACTTGTAAAAAGTTTGGATGTACCCATCACTGGAAATTGAAAAAAGATATTCGGTTTGAAGATTTCGTCACGGGATTCCTCCGGATGTTTGTAGATTGTCACCAACACCAGAATATCCTCGACACCCTTGACGGAAAAGACTCGACATACCTTAACAGTCGAGCAATAGGGGCATTTAGAGTACTACATTCTTTGAAAAAGGACTGGGCCATAATTTCAGCTAAAGCTGCCAGTCATAATAAGACATTATTCTGTGACGATTCCATTGATAGCTTCTTCAAAAATCATTGGTCATTTTACATCAGCGAGAGCATCTACAAAGCAAAACAATTCTGCCTTCTGCTCCCGGATATCTGCATACCTTATGATACCAGGTCCCGGGAAAAGCTAAAGACCCACTTCGGTTTAAGAGATATCAATTATTATCAATTTCTTGCTATGTTACGTCGAGAGTTCATAAAAAGTATGGAACAAAATCGAATTTCACTATCAATGATGCGTTCCTTCGATAAACCCCATAAACAATTACCCTTTAATTCAAATTTGATATCATTACGTCGGCCTGGAATCGAATATGGGACAGAATATGTTCCAGATGAGCGACAGATCAGTATTGTTATTGACAAATGTTTCTATCAACCAAAAAGTTGTGAATAAATTAACTTCAGGTTCTCTCATAACGATACACGATGACCGTTATTGGCACACCTCACAATAAACTTATTTTTTAAATTTTTTAAGGATGGCAAATCCGATTGAAACTAGCAAAAACATATCCTTATCCTTCATCCGCTGCAATCCACTCACAGATGAGGTATATATCGAAAAACATTTTTCTCAATACCATCTTCTGTCCTGCCCTTGGCTGGCGATTAAAGAATGAAAAGATACACGAAGAACTTTCTCCTGGCACGTTATTCCGGATGGAACAGGGCAAAGAGATTGGAAAACTTGCAAGGGAATTACATCCGGATGGGATTCCCATCAGTGAACCTGATTCTGTATCATCCGCACGGGTAACTCAGGAATACCTCAGGAACCCCAAAAAACGGGTGCTATTTGAAGGTACATTTCTCGCCGACAATTACGTGGCGAAGGCTGACATCATTTTACAGCATGGCAAGGGCTGGGACCTTATCGAAGTAAAATCGAGCGTTAAACAAAGTCAGGAACACATCGATGACATGGCTTACACCACCCTGGTTGCCCTGAAATCCGGCTTCAGGCCATCAAAAATCTTCCTGCAGATTCTCGATAAAAATTATCGGCTCGGACAACCTCTCAAGAACCTTTTTACAATGGTTGATTGTACGACAGACGTTTCTGAACGGGCTGATGAATTCTCCCGGGTGTTCGGAGAAGTAAACAGGATTGCCAGTCTTCCTGACGAACCAGAGGTCCGGTTAACGTTGAACTGTAAACAATGCGAGTATTTTGAACGTTGTGCGGGAGAAGAAATCAAAGAACATATTTTCCATGTCCCGAGACTCAGCCAGAAGAATACCGAGTCATTAATTGCAAAGGGTATTGTGTCCATCCACGACATTCCTCCCAACTTTCCCTTGACTGAATTACAGAAACAAATGGTCGAATGTATAAAATGCGGAACTGTTTCTGTAGATGGTGCGCTCCGGGAGAAACTCGAAGAGATCCGCTGGCCCGCATATTATCTCGATTTTGAGACGACCATGACAGCGATTCCGCTTTTTGCTGACCTTGCGCCCTATGACAAATTTCCGACACAATACTCTATCCATATCTGCGATCGTTGTGGGCATATCCTGGAACACCGGGATTACCTGGCTGATCCATCTCATGATTGTCGCCGTGAACTTACCGAGAGATTGATTAATGATCTGTCAGGGAAGGGATCTATTATCTCTTACAGCAGCTTTGAAAAGACCGTGATTACGGGATTATGCGTTACCTTTCCTGATCTCGAAGAAGAATTAAAGGGTTTACTGGAACGCCTGGTAGACCTCGAAAAATGTGTCAAATGTGTCCAGCACCCGCAGTTCCGGGGCAGGACTTCGATTAAGATAGTTCTCCCCGCCCTTGTCCCGGATCTTTCCTATGACGGGTATGAAATTGCTGACGGAGATACAGCAATGGTGACGTATGCATTAATGGCAAAGGGAATGATGGATGCGGAAGAGATGGAGCAGAAGAGAATTGCGTTGCTCAGGTATTGTATGCTTGATACGCATGCCATGGTCCGGTTACATGAGAAATTGTTTGAGCTGGTGAATGACCAGTGCTAACGAATGAGAAATAAGGGTCACAAATCCCGTTGAACATAAATTCTCTTCCGTCGTAGATCTAGTCTCCGTCGATAATTCCCACCCAATACACTTCCTGTTTACCAATCCAGTCCCATAACGTTTTTATTCAGCACATCAGTAAAAGCCACTTATCGCAGTTCCTGGAGCGGATCCGGATCCCATCGCCCCTTCAGTTCTTATTCTCCCGGAACTTCAAAATCTTACTCAGCTTTGGGGGTACTATAAAATCGTCCGTTTGGTAAAATACGCCCATTTCAGGGACTTTGCAAAAAGGGACACGTACAGGGCTCCTTTTCGCTGGTCAGATACCAATCGGAGCCCGTTGAGAACCCGGAATAACATCAAGTATTTTGTAAAGATCCGCGATTTTTGGGGTTTTTCTCATGCTGATAACACTAAGAAAATGGGAAGATTATTTTGTTCGCTCATAATATTTTTTAAGATTTTGAAGAGCCGTTTCAACAGCACTCAATCCTCCTTCTAGAAAAATAATCCCAAAAACAGCTTCCATTGAGGTACCTTTCGTTTCATCATTTTCCAGTGGAAGATTTGTAATAATCGGTGAATCATTTATCTTTAGCGAATCCCAGAACCGGGACAAAGGCTCATTTTCCACGAGTTTGTTTCTCTCATTATGCAAGAATTCGCTTAGGGGAATTTTTTGTGTTTCCTCCAAAGACCAGGTACTGGCCATGACCCCGGTTTCCAGAACAGCATCCCCTATGTATGCCAGTGTCTGTCTGTCTTCAGATACTTCTGTCATTTCCCCCAGATCCTGTGGATTCAATAATAGTATTCCACCCGGTTTGACCGGATTTGTCTGCGCTTCATTGAAGACCATCGCGATCTCTTTGTATAAAAAGACGAAAAAGAACAGATCCGGATTAAGAAATTCATGTCCCGTTGCCGTTTTTAGCCGGGGAATATAATCTTCCTTAATTCTTTCAAATCTCTTTTCAATGTTCGAAATATCTTTTATCGATTTTTGTGTTCGTCCCTCTTTTTTCAACGAAGTCATATTTTGTTTGATACGGTCCGCTTTTCCCAAAAAAGACCGTGCCATGATTGCGTGAAATTTCATGCTCAGCCTTCCTCCAGATACTACATCCTCTCATGGTTAAAGGATGAAAAAACCTTGGGTATTCTTTTTCTCTCACCAGCCTTTCCTCCCGCCAATGAGAAAATAACCCATGTCCTTTTCGTATTTTAACCCCGGGTCGTTCAAACAAACATCATATAATCAGCCATTGAGCATTTTTTCTGCCTCTTCTTTTGTTGTACTTTGCAAATGCCCGGCGTACCAGTCTTCTTTCGTTACTGATTGATCCAGAAACCATTTTTTGTTGTCTGGCATCCACCTCCAGTAAGACCCGTCAAATTTAACCAGGGATTTCGTGTCACCGGGGCATCCTTTGTCCAGTATGAAATAATGTGCGGTGACATCAATATATTCAGATTTCGGACTATCTACAATAATGTGCGTATTATTATCGGTTTTCTTCCTTGAGGTTCTCCAGGGAATTTTCATATATTTGATGTGAAATCAGTTAAGC
>Ga0187854_10001532_pt1 | contig 22480 bp, 19 predicted proteins | sample June2016WEW_6_15_FD_132445 | JGI IMG/M metagenome (GOLD analysis project Ga0187854, IMG submission 132445) | Peatland microbial communities from SPRUCE experiment site at the Marcell Experimental Forest, Minnesota, USA - June2016WEW_6_150 | ecosystem: Environmental > Terrestrial > Soil >...
AGAGAGGCAATAAGCTGGCCGCTCTTGACCTGGTCTCCCTCTTCGACCAGAAGCTTATCGATCTTTCCGGGAATTTTAAAAGCCAAATCTACCGTGGTTACCTCGATATTCCCGGAGACAGGGATGTCGTTCCCCTTTTTGTCCGAGTCCAGGAGGAAAAAGAAATAAAAAGTGAGCCCTCCAGCCACGAGGATGATTGGCAGAAGGATCATCCTTCTTCTTTTTTTCATGCCTTCATCTCCCATTCCCCCCTTGCCCAGAAATCCCTGAGCAACCTCCGTCTTATAAAATCAATTAACCCCTTCTTCTGTCAAGCCTTTTTTCCGATGATCCAATCCCGGCGGGAATATTTTGAGGTTTGTCCTTTGGGGGCCAAAGATGGTATGATCCGAATAAAAAACAGTTACCAAAAATGAGACTAAGAAGAGTTTTTATCCCGGCAATTCCATTCCTTTGCCTTTGGGGTTGCATGCCCCAGATCCCCCCGGAACCCAAACCCTTACGAGAACCATTGTACTTCGAGGAAAAACAACCCACCGAGTTCCTAGGGGATGATGCCGAAAGGAGTTCCCTGCAAATTGCCTTAGAAAGAAGTTTTACTTCCCTGGAAAAAAAACGATCTTCGTGCGCCTTCCCTGGTTCCTCATCAGAGAGGTTCACTGCCGAGAGTAGTTATCGTACCCTGGCCCTTTTCCAGCAAATATTATTGAGTACTTCGAATGAGATGGAGATGGACCGAAAGGTTCGAGAGAGGTTTAAGTTTTTAGAGGTAACGGTTGAAAATTACAAACATTCTATCCTGGTAACTGGATATTATGAACCGGTCCTGGCGGGAAGTTTTGAAGCAGGAGGAGAATACCGGTACCCCATCTATCAGAGGCCGGACGACCTTGTAGAGGTATCATCTAATAATGAGGGGACACCGGGTAGTCCGTCTCCCCGGAAGCTGGTCCGGATCGAAAACGGGCAAGCCGTTCCCTACTACTCGCGCCGGGAGATCGACACCGAAGGGGTGCTGCGGGGAGAAGGGCTGGAGCTCGTCTGGCTTAAAGACCCATGGGAGCGCTTTGTGCTTCATATCCAGGGTTCGGGACAGATTCGGCTGCCGGATGGGAGAACGATTCGGATCGGATTTGCGGCCTCCAACGGCTGGCCGTATCGTTCCATCGGAAGGTATTTAATCGATCAGGGATATTTATCCGAAAGAGAAGTAACCATGGAGCGAATCAGAGAATTCCTCCAACAGAATCCGGACCGGGCTGAGGAAGTCTACAATGCAAACGAAAGGTATATCTTCTTCCGGTCTCTTCCTGAATCCGAGGGACCCCTGGGGGCTCTCGGTGTTCCTTTGACCTCCGGCAGGTCCATCGCTACCGACCTGACCATTTTTCCCCCCGGAGCCCTGGCGTACCTCATTTCCCGGCAGCCGGTCTTTGATGAAGACGGAAGAATGACAGGCTGGCAACCGCTGGGAAGGTTCGTTTTCAACCAGGACACGGGGGGCGCCATAAGAGGCCCATCGCGAGTTGATCTCTTTTTCGGGAGCGGAGAGAAGGCCGGGATGGCTGCCGGCGAAATGAGAGAGGAAGGAAGGCTTTATTTTCTTTTGGCGAAATGAAGACAGCAAATACCGTAGGGGCGACCGGCCGGTCGCCCCTACAGATGGCGCGCACAGATAGGGTCTGGGATTCAAAGGTTGTTTGTAGGGGCGCACCGCGTGCGCCCTTATACATTGGTGAAAATAAATGGATAACCTAAGGCAAACGGATGTACTGATTGTTGGCGGTGGAGGCGCCGGGATGCGAGCCGCCATCGAGGCGGCCGCTCGTGGCTGCCGGGTTATCGTAACCAATAAAGGACCGGTTGGAAGGTCCGGGACTACCCCGATGGCCATGGAATCCTTTCAGGCGGTCTGCTCCCCGGGAGATTCCGAAGGCCTCCATTTCCGGGATACGGTGGAGGGGGGGCGTCATCTCGGGGATGAAAATTTGATTTCCGTTTTGGTACGGGATGCCGCTAAAAGGGCGGAGGATCTGGAGACCTACGGAGTGCGGTTCAAAAGAAAACCCGGCGGCGCCTTTGATCCCATGCATCATCCCGGCCAGACTTTGCCCCGAACCCTTTTCATCCAGGGGGGAGGGTTTGGAATGCTCGCCGGGCTGATCCGCGAAGCCGGAAAACACTCCGAGATTCAAATCCTGAATGACGTTCTAGTAACCAGGCTGATCGTTGACCGAGAAGGCATTATTTCAGGTGCAATATACCTGGATATGAAAGTGGGACGATGGAAAGCCATTCAGAGCAAAGCAGTGATTCTAGCTACGGGTGGCTATGAAGAACTTTGGGAATTCAACGATGCCTCCTGCACCGCCTGTGGAGATGGAGTCTTCCTGGCCTATGAAGCAGGGGCGCAACTCGTTGACCTGGAGATGCTCCAGTATTATCCAACCGTGGTCATCCATCCCCCTTCCATCCAGGGGACCCTCTTCCAGTATGAGCTGATCACGAACCCCGAGGTCTTAGGCGGCCGCCTCTTGAACGGAAACCAGGAACCTTTCTTCGAAGGGGTTCTTCTCCGGGACGCCATCGTCAGGGCCATCTGGAGAGAGATACGCGAAGGGAGGGGCACTCCCCATGGCGGCGTGTCCATCGACCTGGTCCATTCCTCCAAAACCCGCGAGGTGCTCACGCAGGCTCTTGAAAAATGGCAGCCCAACCAGTTTCACTACCTCAAAGATATGGGGGTTGACCTTCGGGAGGTTTTGGTTGAAGTGGCGCCCCATGCCCATTACACCCTGGGAGGGGTGGCCATCGACGAAGAAGCCCGAGCCACGGTCCCCGGTCTTTTTGTAGCCGGAGAGGCAGCCGGAAACCTTCACGGCGCCAATCGAGTTTCGGGTAATGCTTTAGCCGAAACTCAAGTTTTTGGGGCTATTGCCGGGGCGTCGGCGGCGAGCTTGGCTAAGAAGAGGGGATTCGATGAGGCCCGCGTTTTTTCGCCAGAAATGGAAACTGCCGAAAATCTGCTAAAAGCCTGGCAGGGGAGGGGGAGAGAGGGCATCCGTCCCCAAAAGATTCGGGAAAGATTGCGGAAGATAATGTGGCAGAAATGTGGAGTGGAAAGGGATGGTCAAGGCCTGCAACAGGGAAGGGAAGAGATTGAAAGATTAGAAAGAGAGGTCCTTTCTAATTTATTTGTCACGGATATTTCTCAGGGCATTCCTTACGGAGCCTACCCCCAAGAAATCCAGGAAGCACTCGAGGTAAAGATGATGATCTCTCTGGGGCACCTGGTTCTGAGCTCAGCCCTTTTCCGGAAGGAGACCCGGGGACACCACATGCGCACGGATTATCCCTTTTCTTTACAAGAACCAAAGCATACTCTCCTTTCCAAAGGAAGAGAGCCATGGGCAGGGGAGGTGAAAAGAGAGAGGCCAGGGCGATGGGAGACATAATCAGAGTTTCCATCCGCCGGGAAGATCCGCTGAGTGGACAGGACTCCTATTTGCGGACTTATGAGGTGGAAACCAAACGCGACATGACCGTCCTGGAGATCCTACAGGAAATTTACTCCCGCCTGGATCCAACCATCGCCTACCGCCGGTACCGGTGCGGGCGCAGGCTCTGCCGTTCCTGCGAAGTGAAACTGGACGGGAAGATCGTGCGGGGCTGCGCCACCCCCCTTCATCCGGGGAAAACCTACCTGCTCGAGCCGGCTCGCCAAGATTCTTTAATCCGCGACCTGGTATTTGACTTTGATACCCACTCAGAAGAAACCTGAGAAAACTAAATCTTATCCCTTCCGGTCACGTCGAGTCTGTCTTTCAGAATCCGGTCTTGGTAGCCCGTCATGCCGTCAGGCTATTCCGTTCCCTTCTCTTCCAGAACTTCCTTGAATACCTCATCCTTGATATGAAAACTATGTTCCGGGCCGGGGAACACGCCTTTTTCGACATCGTCCTTGAAATTCTGTAGGGCCTTCATGATTTCCTGAGAAAGGTTGGCGTATTTTTTTACAAATTTGGGGGTAAATTTATCAAATAGACCAACCATGTCATAGAGGTTCAAAGTCTGTCCATCCGTATATGGACCACTGCCGATTCCTGTTGCCGGGACCTTAATTTTTTGGCAGATGAACTCAGCCAGACGGTCTGGGACACATTCCAATGTCAGCATGAATATTCCGGCAGACTCCAGGGCCAGCGCGTCTTCAACGAGTTTACGGGCAGTTGCCGTATCGGTTCCCTGAACCTTGAAGCCCCCGAGCTTGGAGACGGTCTGGGGAGTGAGGCCAATATGGCCCATCACCGGAATCCCTGCATCCACAATAGCCTTTACAGTGGGGGCAAATTCTTTCCCTCCCTCCAATTTCACTGCATCCACCCCGCCATTCTTCATTAAGAGGCCGGCGTTATAAATGGCCTCTCTAATGTCGGTCTGGTAAGATAAAAAAGGAAGGTCGCCCACTACGAGGGCATATTTTACCGCCCGCATGACGATCTGGCAGTGGTAGATCATCTGCTCCATCGTAACGGGAACCGTTGAAGTCATTCCCCCCACGACCATTCCCACGGAATCACCTACCAGGATGGAATCGACTTCGGCACGGTCGGCCAACAACGCCATGGGGTAGTCATAACAGACCACCCGCACAATTTTTTTATCCTGCTGCTTTTTCATCAAAAGATCTTGCGGGGTAACTTTTTTGCGTTCCATTTTAAGGTCTCCCATCATCAGGGGTTCAATTCAGCCTTGGGCAGGCTCTCTTTAAAATCAGGGAATGCTCTTCACATTTAAAAGAGAAGGTTCGTGTTGGGGTAACAAAATATCGGCCATCCCGGCCACTTTGACCATACTCTCAAACGCTTGAAGAGGATTGGTGTGGATCCCAGAAGGGGTCACCGGGTAATAAGGTTTCATGTCCTCCCGGGGAACGAAGTTGTCCTGCACGCAGCAAAAACCACTGACGACCGCCTTCCCTTTTTTGGTATTCACGGACACTGCTTGAACCCCTGGACCGTGCCCAGGGGCAAAAATTAAATCAATTCCCGGAAAAAGATTGGGCACATCCCCTTTTACCAGCTGGAGACGATGCCATCCGCTCAACAGGTAAGGGTGATAGATTTCCCGCAAAACCGGGTGCGGGGACATGGTAAACTTCCATTCCTCTTCCTGTAAAAAAATGGTTGCCCTCTTGCATTTGGGAGTATTGCCGATATGGTCGTGGCCACAGTGGGTATGGATGATGTAGTCAATATCTTCCGGCTTTAGCCCCTGAGAGGCAAGAGCATCTTCAAAAGATTGAATGTCGGTGAAAGGGGCGGGGGAATGCTTCATGGCTTGGGCGGCACTGATCCCCGTATCGATCAGAATATTTTTATCGGCGCCTTTAATGTACCAAGCGAAATAGGGGATTTCAATCTTCTCCCCCATGAACATTCGGTAGGTCATCATGCTCTTGTCGAGTAAAATCTTCCCGAGGGGAAGAGGAATAAGGGTGTATTCTTTCATCGTGACTCTCCTTCCATCCGGCATTATTCATGCTGGAAAATAATCGGCTTTTGGGAGATTGCTCTTTTCCGGTTCAAGTTTGAATCGTCGAGATTTCTAATTGTCTGCCCGGCTCTCATTTTTCCCGCTTTATTTCTCTCTCCAGCTCTAACCAATCCCTCAAACTTACGCTCCATTTGCGGGCCCCTTCCATAAAACGAGGTTTATTTCGACCTTGGACCGGCTTCCCACCGAAATCAGGGAATGCTCTTCACATTAAGAAGAGAAGGTTCATGTTGGGGTAGCAAAATATCGGCGAGGCCGGCGACTCTCACCATACTTTCAAAGGCCTGAAGCGGATTGACATGAATCCCCGAAGGGGTCACCGGGTAATAAGGTTTCATGTCTTCGCGGGGAACGAAGTTGTCCTGCACGCAGCAGAAGCCGCTAATGACCGCCTTGCCCTTTTTGGTATTCACGGAGACCGCTTGAACCCCGGGACCGTGCCCTGGCGCAAAGATCAAATCGATTCCCGGGAAAAGGTCGGGCACATCTCCTTTTACCAGCTGGAGACGATGCCACCCGCTCAGCAAGTGCGGTTGGTAGATTTCTCGTAAAACCGGATGAGGGGACATCGCAAACTTCCACTCCTCTTCTTGCATGAAAATGGTGGCGTTCTTGCACTTGGCGGTATTACCCGTATGGTCATAAGCACCGTGGGTCTGAATAACATAGTCTATGTCTTCGGGCTTCAGCCCCTGCGAGGCAAGCGCATCCTCAAAGAGTTGAATGTCGGTGAAGCGCACCGGGGAACGGCTGGAATGGTACTTCATGGCATGGGTTGCGTCGATCCCAGTGTCGATGATGATATTTTTGTCCGCTCCTTTGACATACCAGGAAAAATAAGGGATATCAATTTTTTCCCCCATGTTCAGGCGGTAAGTCATCATGCTCTTGTCGAGTAGGATCTTCCCGATCGGAAGAGGTATAAGGGTATATTCTCTCATCATGGTTTTCCTTTCTCCCTGTGGTTCTTGCGCATAAACATAGCATTTCTCCGGCTACCTAAATATGATCCATCTCATCAGACCTCAGAAGACGCGACTGAACTCTGACCATTTCTCGACAATAGGAAGCCGCGGGGCTGAGCCCTTGAGGGCCGGCTCCCCGAGTGATAGCTAGTATCCCCTTTCCATCAAAAAGGTGGCTTGTCAAGCCCTCTCGTTTGGAAGTCTGTGGGGAAACGATACCAAATTGGGCGGTAGCTCTCGATATTCAAATTAATTGCGGCATCGATGACAAAAGGTTTCCCCGAAGTAAGAGCCTTTTTCAGAGTAGGCTTGATTTCCTCCGGTTTGTTAATCTTGGCCCCCTCCATACCCATAGAGTTGGCAAATTTTATGAAATCGGGGTTCCAGGGTTCTCCGGTTTTCTGGATCTTATAATCGCAGAGGGCCTCGCGGCCGTAGAACCGGATCATGGTTTCTCTTTCAATCTGGAGGGATTTATTGTTCAAAATGATCCACACGACCGGCAAGCCATACTCCACGGCCGTAGCGATGGAGGTTCCGGTCATCATGAAGCCCCCGTCCCCCACGAAAGCCAGTGCCGGATGATCTGGATTGGCGAATTTGGCTCCCAGGATGGCTGGAACCGTCCAACCCATACGGTGGAAATGTCCGCAGTGGGAGATGAATCGAGAGGAAGCCTGGAAGAAGGCTCCGCCAAAGGATAGAACGTGGCCGGTATCGAAGAAAACCGAAGTTTGAGGGTCCACTTCCTTGACGACTTCTCCAGCATCATTGCATATGCGGGCATAGTGCAGGGGAGAAAGGGTAGAATGTTTGAAGTCTTCCACCTCCTTTTCCCACTCTTTCTTCCAAGCCTTTATCTGCCTCACCCAGGGGGCGACTTTGGATTTCTTGAAATCCAGTCTTTTGAGTTCTTCCTGCAAAGCCTGCAGAGCGGTTTTCGCATCGGAAACGATGCCCACTTCAGTAGGGTAGACTCGGGAAATTTCGGTGGAATCGATATCGATATGGATCAATTTGGTCCGTGAAGGGATGTCATAAAGGGTCCAGGCTCCGGTGTCGAAATCGCTGAAATGGGTCCCGATGGCGATCAAAACGTCGCAATTCTTTGCAGCTTTGATCGCTTGGCCCGTGCCATTTCTTCCAACGACACCCGCGCTCAGCTCATGCTCTTCGGGGAACGACCCTTTTCCCAAAAATGTCGTCCCCACTGGTATGTCGAAGGCTTCGGCAAAACCTCTTAACTCGCCATGAGCCAAGGAGCTATGGATTCCGCTGCTTACGGCCACGAAAGGCTTTTCGGCCTTCAAGATCAATTTGGCCGCTTCCTTGATACCCGCCGGGTCCGGGCCGGGTTCAAATGCCTCCACCCATTGCCGTGGCTCGGGAATTTCCTTTATCTCGACCTCGGTATGCTGGATGTCGAAGGGGATCTGCACGACTACAGGGCCCGGTCTTCCCGTGGCCGCAACTTTGTAAGCCCTCATCAACATCTCCAAAGCGGTATCGGCGCGGTGAACAAGAACGGATTTTTTAGAAATGGGCCTTACCATCTGAAACCACTCTTCGGGGCCAAAACGATAGGCTTCTTCGATCCCTCCTCTCTCGTACCACTGGGTTGGACCTCCGCCGGCTAGAACCAACATCGCCGATGATTCATAAAAGGCATTGGCCAATGCCGAACAGATATTCATGTTCCCCGGGCCCACCGTAGTACAAACAACGGGCAGGGGAGGGGTCCGCTTCATTCGAAAATACCCATCCGCCATATGAGTCGCCTGATCTTCAGCCCTGGCACCGACTGCCTTGATCTTGGATTCGTGGACGATGGAATCCAGAAGGGCCCAGTTGCCGTGCCCATTGAAGGCGAATACATATTCAGTCCCCATCTTTTCCAGAAATTGAACGATCGCCGTAGCCACCCTCATCTTCGCCATCTCAATCTTTCTCCTTTCGCCAAATGAATTTCCTTTCAATCCCTGCGCCTTTTCAAATTCCGTGTCTTAAAGGATTCCGTTGCCTTTTGGATTGCCTTTTCAACGGGAATTCTCTCTATACTCGAGGCCCCAAGAAAGCCCACGGCATCCGTGTGCCGGTAAATATATTCTGTATCCTCCGGAGAAGAGATCGACCCCCCGTGGGCAAGACAGATGATCTCCCTCTTTGCTTCTTTGGCCGCTCGCAAGATCTCTTGCACCCGCGGCACCGCCTCACTCAGAGCCACCGCTCTCTTTGAACCCAGGGCTCCCCCGGTCGTAAGGCCCAAATGAGCAATTAAGACATCCACATCGGCGTCGGCCATCGCCCGGGCCTCTTGAGAATTGAAGGTATAGGACATGGTAAAGAGGCCCATCTTCCGGGCCATCCGAATCATTTCTACCTCTCTTTCATACCCCATGCCCAAATCTTCCAGGCGCTGCCGGAAGTTGCCGTCGAGCGTGCCTACCGTGGGGAAATTTATTACCCCCGAAAATCCGGCTTCCCGGATTTGTTTTAAGAATACGGCCATCACCCGGGTCACATCCGTCCCGCAAACCCCCGCAATCACCGGAATGTTTTTCACCACCGGCAGGATGGAGCGTAGGCCCATCTCCAAGACAATTTCATTCGCATCGCCAAACGGCATGCTCCCTGCCGAAGACCCATGCCCGTTCATCCGGAACAACCCGGAATTGTAAACCACGATTAAATCGGCACCGCCGATCTCGGCAAATTTGGCGGTGATCCCGATCCCCGCCCCCGCCCCAACAATTGGCCGGCCGCTTTCAATCTCTCGGTGCAGCCTTTCAAGGATTTCCTCTCGGGTAAATTGCTTGAACAAGGCCACCTCCCTTAAACCCTTCCTTTAGCTCATCATATGAATAAACTGCTCGGCCACTTCCTCGGCGAACCGGTCGTCATTGATGTGGCAATCCAGCTTGATGACTTTGATGTCTTTACGGATATTATCCACCAAACCTTCGACAAAGGCCCCATCCGCCTCGGGATCATAAAAGGGGGCATCTTTTTCATCGATGGTCGAAAAACCTTTCAGGGGAATTATAACGAGCGTTCTTCCTCTGGCATGATTTAGTTTTTCCGCGATGATTTCTCCCAACTTCCGATTCTCGGCAGCTGTCGTCCTCATTAGAGTAACCACGGGGGTGTGGGCATAAAATTTTCTTCCATTAAATTTCACGGGCACCGTATCTCGGGGCCCAAAATTAACCATGTCCAACGCCCCGGGGCCGATCAATTGGGGAATACCCACCTCGCCGGCGGCCTCCAGGCGATGGGGGCCGGCGCCTCGAATGCCCCCGACGAGTTCATCCGCCCATTCTGTGGTCGTAATGTCGATCACCCCTTTGATGACCCCTTCGCGGATCATTTCTTCCATCGCTCTTCCGCCGGTCCCGCGAGCGTGGAATACGATGGCATCGTGATGTTTATATTTTTCTTCGATCCGTTTCTTTATTTTCATGACGCAGGGTGTCGTCAATCCAAACATGGTGATGCCGATCAAAGGCTTCTCGATCTCTGCGGCGAGTGGCTTTTTCCAAGAAGCTTGGACCATCGCACAAATGGCTGCCGCTGATTGGGAAAATATTTTTTTGGTGAACGAATTTAAACCCAGGATATCCGTGACCGAGTGGATCAGAGTGATATCCTTGTACCCGATATATCTGCTTACATCTCCCGATACCTGAGTGGAAACCATCACTTTAGGAATACCAAAGGGCAAATCTTTCATGGCCATGGTCGAAATATAGGTTCCCTGGCCGCCGCCCAGAGAGATGATCCCGTCCAGTTGCCCCTCTTCGTACAGCCGTCGAACGACCCTCGTAACGCCCTTAGCCATCACCTCCAGCGCGAAGGCTCGATCTTTCTTCTCCAACAGTTCTTTTCTGCTGAGTCCAGCCGCTTGGCAGACCTCCTCCCGCGGGATATCAGGTTTGAAATGGGGAGGGTCCATAAGGCCGGTATCGATGACGATCGTCTCCAACCTCGCCTCTTCTATCTTTTCTTTCAAAAACCAATGTTCAGATCCTTTGGTGTCCAGAGTTCCAATGATTACGATTTTTCTGGGCATCGGAATCCTCTTCGATCTCTCTTACAGTTCTCGCTGGCGGTTTCCCGGTGAATGAAGGGATTTTCCAAGCCTCTGTAAACCTGGCATCTCCAGGCTACTGGAGAGAAGATGCCCGAATAAGGGGATTGATACAGAGCTCTGGCAAAATAGGAGACTGCTGGCAATAACCTATCAGCAGGATCCGGTGAGTCCCCATTTTTTAGCGACCTCCAAGAAATGCCTTTTTCAAGTTTTGACTTTCCAACAGTTCCTTACTATTTCCTTCCATAACAATTCTGCCATTCTCCAAAACATAACCCCGGAGCGATATCTTCAGAGAGAGACGAACATTTTGTTCAACTAATAAGATGGTGACTCCCTGTTCCCCGATCTGTTTGATGGTTTTGAACAATACCTGTACCATGATGGGGCTAAGTCCCAGGGAAGGCTCGTCGAGCATGAGTAATTTAGGCCCAGCCATCAAACCCCTCCCGATCGCCACCATTTGTTGCTCTCCGCCACTGAGAGAGTTACATAACTGGTCCCTCTTTTCGTAGGCAGCGGGGAAGAGCTCAAATACCCTTTTCAGCTTTGGTCCCCTTTCTCCCTGATTCTTTTGGCTATACGACCCGAGTTCCAGATTCTCTAAAACAGTCATGTAAGGGAAGAGCCTCCTCCCCTCCGGGATCAAAATCAGCCCCCGTTGAGCGATTTCATGTCCACTGAGCCGATCGATCCTTTCATCCTGGAAAAAGAGGGCCCCCGAGGAATTTTTCACCAGGCCGGAGATGGTCTTTAACAGGGTCGTTTTCCCGGCCCCATTCGATCCCACGAGGGAGACGAATTCTCCCTTCTCCACCCCTAAAGAAGCCCCCCGGATGCATTGGATTGCTCCGTAAAAAACGTCAACCGTCTGAACTTTAAGCAAGGGAAAAATCCTCCCCCAGATAGGATTCAATGACCTTTTCATTGTTCATGATTTCTTCAGGAGTCCCCTCCGCGATCTTCTCCCCAAAGTTTATGACGATGATTCTTTGAGAAATTTGCATGATGGCGGCCATGATATGTTCTACGATGAATAAGGTCACCCCCCTCTGGTTGCACTCCCTTAAAATAGAGATCAACTCCTGGATTTCGGTCTCGTTTAAACCGGCCATTACCTCATCCAGCATCATGAAGATTGGCTGGGTAGCCAGGGTCCGGGCGATCTCCAACCTCTTCAAAAAAGGCAAAGGCAGGCTTTCGGCCAGGGTGTCGCGCAGATCGGCTAATTTTAGAAACTCTAAGATTTTGCTGGCCTGGTCTTGGGCTTCCTGTTTATCATTCGTGCGGGCAAAAGCGCCGATCATGACATTTTGTAGGACCGTAGCCGATCGAATCGGTTTGGGGATTTGGAAAGTCCGACCCATCCTTTTGCGGATAATTTTGTGGGGTGATTTCAACCGGCTGATATCTTCCTGGTTAAAGAGGATCCGGCCCGAAGTGGGCTCCATAAAACCTGAAAGGAGATTAAAGAGGGTCGTCTTTCCCGCCCCATTGGGACCGATGAGGCCCACGATCTCTCCCGGGGCGACCTGAAAACTGATATCATTGACCGCCCGCAGCCCGCCAAAATATTTGTTGAGCTTTTCGACTTCCAGAATCATCCCTTTGCTGGAACCCCCTTTGGTCTTTTTTGCACCAAATCTGAAATCCAGCGCATGATCCCTTTGGGAAGCAGGATCACGATCAAGATCACCATGATTCCATAGATCATGGCATGGATGCCGGGCGTTTTTCCCCCCAAAAGATCCCGGATGAATTCTCCCAGGGGGACCAACACAAAGGCGCCAAAGGCCGGACCCAAAAAGGTCCCGATTCCTCCGATGATCGACATAATGGCGATTTGAATGGAAATCCCAAAAAGAGAAAACGCCACCTCGGGTTCGATCAGGGTTATGTACTGGGCATAGAGGCTCCCCCCTACGCTCGTGAGAAAGCTGCTGATGAGGAGAGCCGCGAGCTTACATTTGGCCGTATCGATCGCCATCGCCTCGGCGGCATCTTCATCATCTTTGATCGCCTTCAGATAAAATCCCATCTTGGAATTCTCGATAGAATAGGAAAGGAAGATGATTCCGAGCAAAAAGATCAAAGTGATGTAGTAATACCCCAGCTTGCTTTCGAACATCATATTGTAAAAAGAGGGGCGGAAGGGAATCATGAGTCCCAGCGAGCCCCTGGTGAGTCCTCTCCAGTAGATGGAAACCTGCATGATGACCTCGCCAAAGGCTAAAGTGGCAAGAGCGAAAAAGATCCCCTTCAGCTTGAAACAGGGATAGAAGATGAGGACCGAAACCAGCGCGGAGAGTAGCCCTCCGGCCACCATCCCCAGCCATGGAGTCACCCCCAATTTGAGGAAGAGAAGCGTGGAGGTATATGCGCCGATCCCGAAAAACGCGGCGTGTCCCAGCGAGAACTGCCCGGCATAGCCCGCGATGATATTCCAGGCTCCGCTGATCGCGCCGTAGAGGAAGATCAGAATAAAGACGTGCAAAAAGTAGGGGTTGTGGACAAAAAGGGGAATTCCCCCCAGGAATAGAACCCCGACAATTGCCCAAACCGTTTTCCCGGACATGGTTCCCCTTGTCACGTTCCTATACGTTCTGAACCCTTTCCCAACCCCAGAATTCCCGTAGGCTTAATCAGCAGAATCAGGATGAACGCGGAGAAATAAATCGTTTCCTTCAGGGCGGTCGTCAAAAAATAACCGCTGAAGACTTCGAGAATCCCAATAATAAACCCGCCCAATATACACCCGATCATGTTGCCCAGCCCGCCCAAGAAAATCACCACAACGGCAGCCAACATAAAATATCCGCCCACCGAGGGAAAGGCATAATACATGGGGATCAGAATAACCCCCGCAAGCCCCGCCAGTGCCGTCCCGACCCCCACGGCATAGATATACATGCGTTTGGAATCTATACCCATCAATTCCGCTGCTTCCCGGTCCTGGGCTACGGCCCGTAAGGCCTTTCCGATCATCGTCCTTTTCATAAGAATATACAAAACCAGGGCGCTTAAAATAGAAACGATAAAAGCCACCAATCTTGGATAGGAAACATTAATCGGCCCGATTCTGAAGATCATGTTGTTAATCGCCGTATGAACCGTTCGGTAATCCGCCCCCCAGAGAAAGAGAGCTAAATTTTCCAGGAAGATGGAAAACCCCAGCGTGGCGATCAAGACCATATCCATGATGGCCCCCGGGATCGGTTGGACAATAAATCTTTGGATGAAGACCCCCAGAAAGAAGGAGACGAGAATAATAAGCGGCGCCGAAACATAAGGATGAATCTCAAAGATCTTAAAGAGCCAAAAGGCCAGATACATGGCCAACATCACGGCAGCGCCCTGGGCCAAGTTCATGATGCGGACGACCCCCAGAATAACGGTCAGGCCCAGAGCGATGAGTGCATATATTCCTCCCAATAATATCCCTGAGGCCAAAATTGCCAGGTATCTATCAACCATCTCGGCTCGATCTCCTTGGGGTTGGGGATGGAAAATTTTGGGGTTGAATTGGGGCGAGCGGAAATTGTCGGGGAGGCCTTCCACTCGCCCTCCGAAAGCAACTGGGGTGTCGTTTACTTTCTGAAAACCCCTTCGGTGATGGCCGCCCCGGGAGGGTAAACGGCCCCCAAGGTCATATCTTTCTGCCACATAAATAGCACCGCGGGGGATCTCGTATTTTGGCCGGTGGTCGGATCAAATTTGACGCCCCAACCGGCTTCTGTACCCCCGAGCGGGATGTCGATCGTCATGGCCGCCTGACGAATGGCTAAGGGGTCCATTTTTCCGGCCTTTTCAATAGAATCGAATAATACTTTGGCCCCCATGTAACAAACGACCGAATGCCCTGCATGGGGTTTTTCTTTAAACATCTTGAAATAGCGGGTTTCAAAGTTTTCAATTCCCGGGGTAAATTTCCGGTTCATCCCGTAATAGGGAAAAACCGTCACATAAACCCCAACCGCATCTTCTTTGACCGCGTTAACGAAATCCAATAATCCGTGCCCGCCGCTCGAGCCAAACTGCGCTTTCACTTTTAACCCCAATTCTTTCATCTGCCGGGATAATAATATCGCGTCCGTCAGATAACAAGCTGAAATCAGGATATCGGTCTGTTTATCCTTTAGTTTCAAGACCAATGGGGATAAGTCAGTCGCCTTGGCGCTGTAGGCTTCGTAATGGACCACATTGAGTCCTTTCTTTTTACAGTCATTCATAATGAACTGAGATATGGAGGTACCCATGAGCGAATCTTCGTGGATGACCGCAACCTTCAGATCCTGGGGCTTCACGCCGATCTTTCCGGATTTGGCGCTTTCGGCGATAAAGTCGACAATCGCTCCTCCCATCCCGGAGGTGAGCATGGCGGTCCGGAGCAAATACTTGAATCCTCTTTCGGTGAGCTCGTCGGAGACCGACGTGAATTCGAAATACAAGGTTTTGTATTTCTCCGCTACCGCGCTGGCGGCATAGCCTCCGGAACTCCAATACGTTCCACAGATGACTTTTACCTTTTCCCGGTTGATTAGACTCTCAGCATTGGAGACGGCGGCGTCCACATTGGGAGCATCGGTATCCACGTAAACGATCTTCTGCCCCTTGATTCCCCCTTTTTCGTTCCTTTCCAGCCTGGCCACCTCGGCCCCCCTCCAGCTTTCGATTCCCAGGTCTGCCAAGAAGCCACTCCGGGGAAATATGGTCCCAATGCGGATCGGTTCACTGAACCCGAAAACGACCGATTGGGAGGCCAAAAGGGTGAAGACCAATGTCAGAACCATTCCCCATCCAAGAACTTTCCCTCTTCCTTCCATCTTTCTTTCCTCCTTTCTCCCGATTCGTCTGGTCAATTATCTGCGTCTTTCCTCCGCCTGGCCAGATTTTAACTTGTCCCCTCGCCAGGGCAGCGAAGATGTTGTGGCGAGATCCTATGACCTTTTTTCTCGAATAACGGCCGGTGGCTTATCTTCTCGAAAGCAAAATGGAACAATTGGGTCTATGAGGAAGCAATGCCGGGATCCCGATCTCTAATATTTTCAAAAATCAGGTGTTCCTGCCCCTTGGCCTCCAGAGTTCCCAGGATGACAATCTTTTTGGGGATTCTATATTTCCCGGCCAATCTCCCACCCTTCGGCAATGGCCTCCACCGCAGTCCTTGGCTGCTTTGCGTCTCCGATAATAAAGGAGGGAATTCCGCCAACTTTTTCCCGCAATCCACTTTCGGACTCGACGCCCATTGCCAATACGATATGGTCCATACCCCGCAGGGTCTCCTCTCGGCCCCCCTGGAGATATTTCACTCCATCCGGCAAAACTTCAACCACTTTGGCGCGCACGATGATCTGGACTCCCTTGCCTTTCAGCCGCTGGATCAAGAGACTTCGGGCCACGCTCTTCTCGTCCAAGGCCACGTTTTCCATCATCTCCACGATCGTGACCCGGTTGCCTTTGGGGGTTAGGTCGTCCATCGGATGGGCGATGAAATCGGCCACCTCACAGCCCACTTTTCCGCCCCCCACAACAACCACCTGCGGCCCCACCACGGTTCGGCCGGCCAAGACATCCCAGGCGGTCGCCACATGTTTCTGACCGATCCCGGGGATGTCCTTCGGGATCCAGGGAAATGCACCGGTTGCCATGACGACCGCTTCTGGACGGAAGGAATTCAGGACGGCAGAGTTGACCTCTTTGTTCAATTCCACTTTCACCCCGGCTTTTTCTACCTGATGGGCCATATACTGGATGAGGCAGGTATATTCCTGTTTCATGGGAGGGAAGGAAGCCAGTAAAAGCTGACCCCCCAGCTTGGAAGTCCTTTCCATCAGGGTAACCCGATGACCCCGCAGGGCGGCCACGCGCGCCGCTTCCATTCCGGCGGGACCCCCGCCGATTACCAAAACCTTTTTAGCAGCCGCGGCGGGCGGCAGGGGCATCTCTTCTTCCCGCCCTGCGGCCGGATTTATTAGACAGCTGATCTTTTGTTCCATTTGCACGAATACCAGGCACATGGAATCTCCCACACACGGCGCAATCTCATCCCAAGCCCCCCGGGCCGCCTTATTGGGAAGTTCCGGGTCGGCCACCAGCGCCCTTCCCATGGCCACCATGTCGGCTTTCCCGTTCTTCAACAGATTTTCGGCTACCCAGGGGTGGTGAATGCGGCCCACACAAATGACGGGAACATCGACTTCCCTTTTGATTTGTTCGGCCAAGGCCGCATTCGGGGCCTCCGGCGTTCCGGTAGGAGGAATAGCCACCCAGAAGTTATTTCCCGTCCCCGCGGAAACTTGAATGGCGTCCACCCCCGCCTCCACCAAGAGGGGCGCGATGTATTTGCTTTCTTCAATGGTCTGTCCCCCGGGTAAAAATTCGTCCCCGGAAATTCGAATCAATATGGGAAACCCCGCGCCCACTCTGGATCGGATGCGGCGGATCACTTCCAAGGGGAGTCTCAATCTCCCCTCCAGGGAACCCCCATAAGCGTCGGTCCTCTTATTGTAAAGCGGAGAAAGGAAGCTGCCCAACAGGTGATGCATATGGGCACAATGGAGGTGAACGGCATCGCATTCGGCTTCTTGGGCGCGCCGGGCCGCTTCGGCGAATTGTTCGATAATCCCCTCGATTTCCTCCCCCGTCAGCTCCCGGGGTACTTCCCGGTAGCGGCGAGAGGGAATGGGCGAAGCGGCGACGGGCTGTCGGCCGGAGAATGCGGAAGGAGCGTTGAAGCTGGGATGCACGAGTTGAGGGGCGATCTTGGCCCCGTGAGAATGAACCTCTTGAGTCAATTTTTTCCAGCTCGGAATGAGGCGATCCTCATCAAGACGCAGGCCGTTTTTATGATAAAGGGCCAAGGAGGTAATCGTCGTATCATCGGTGAGGATCAGACCAACCCCTCCCCGGGATCGAGCCGCATAGTAACGGATCATCGACGGGGTCGGCTCTCCCTGCTGGTTGCCCAAGTTGGTACCCATGGGCGCCATCACCAGGCGGTTCTTGACTTCCATAGCTCCGATCCGGATCGGCCTGAACAAATATTCCAGTTTCGGCATGGAAATGCCTCCCGCTCGGGTCAGGGGATCAATTCATCCATCGCTAGAAGAAACGGGGGAAATATCTCTTCCTGGCGAGGGTAGCTTTTGGCTTCATTCATTCCTCGCCTGGAAATGTATAAAAGATGAAACCGAAGAAAGTGGGGTTCCTGTTTTGAAACAGATGCTCAGCCGAACTCACGGTGAAGAATCCAACTCCATTTTGCCTAAAAGAAACCTCAAAAAATTCCGCGGGTGACTGGATCTAAGGACGCAAACCCCAATTCTTGTCCTTGGCCCGAAAGGGCTCTCTTAAGAAAGGTAAAAACTCATCCGGGTCCCTCTTCCGGCCTTAAGCCAAAAAAAAGACTCTATTGCCTCGGGACGGTTACAGAAAAAAAGATCGTTTCGCGGATTATGAAAAAAAATTCTCATTTCCGCGAACCATTTGTGGGGAATTCTTATCTCAATTACTATCCCGTGTCAAGCCTTTTTTTGGCGGGGGTTGGAAAAGGGTTTCCTTGCGATCATCAATCCTCTTCGGAAAATGCCCACTCCCGTAAGAGCAATATAAACAGAGCCGAACGGGCGAGGAGTTGAATCGAGTGAAGGGCCTGGGCAAAAAGATCTTGACAGGAGAAATTGAAAAGATTAAATTTCTCTTACATTTTTGCCCACCGATGAAATTATTTCTACAATTTTGATGAATAACCTATTTCAGGAAAGAGTCCAGCGTAGGCATTCCCATCTGACCCGGAGCCAGGTAGCCCTGGCCCAATATATTTTACAGCATGACGAAGAAGTGCCCTTCCTTTCCTCCGCAAAGTTAGCCAGCCGGGTCCAGGTCAGCGACGCTACCGTTACTCGTTTTTGTTTAGCCCTCGGGTATCGGGGATATGCGGACCTCCAGAAGGACCTGCAGAAATGGCTCCAGATGAGACTGGCGCCTTCTGAACGTTTGGAGAAGATTCCCCGAAATAAAGGGGAAGATTTTTACCTGGAGATCTTTAGCCGGGATATTCAGAACCTGAAGGAAACCAGTATAGGGCTCCAGCCGGAGCAGCTGCGGGAGGTGATTCAAGCCCTGAATCGCGGGCGGAGAGTTTTTATCGTCGGTTTGCGCAGCTCCTTCGGGTTGGCCACCCTAGCCCATTCCCACTTCAGCGGGATCCGGAACGGGGTGACTCTGGTGGAGTCTTCCCGGGGCATGATGCCAGACCTGTTGGCCGATATTGGGCCCCGGGATGTGATGCTGGCGATCAGCTTTCCCCGCTATACCCGGGAGACGCTGGAGGTGGCCCGGTATGCCAAGGGACGGGGTTGCCGGGTCATTGGCATCACGGAAAGTATCCTCTCCCCGCTGGCCCGGATTTCCGATTTAGTCATTCAGGCCAAGATTGACGGCCTTGGATTCATCAACTCGTATACGAGTGCGGTGGCGATCATCAATTGTTTATCGGCGGGGCTTTCCATGGCCAATCCCAAAATGTCGCTTCGGACTCTGAAGACGATCGAGTCGGAGCTGCAAAAGTGGAAAATCTGGGATGCCCAGAGAGTGTGAGGAAAAGCATTAAAGGCTGTGTCAATATCATCCCTATGAGAAAGGAGATGGGAAAATGAGGTTCACCTTTACCGAAGAACAAAACAGGTTTCGCCAGGAGGTTCGAGACTTTCTTCAGACCGAGATCAAAGCGGGAACCTTTGTGGCGAAGAGTGGGGGGCTGGCAGAAGGAAGCAGCCAGGAGTTTTCCAGCAAAATGGCCAAGCGGGGCTGGATCGGGATGACCTGGCCCAAACAATACGGAGGGCAGGGGCGGAGCTATGTGGACAAGGTGATTCTGAACGAAGAGATTTTCAAAGTCCAGGCTCCGGTAGCCTATCATTTTCTGGCGGACCGGCAAATCGGGCCCTCCATCATCCATTTTGGGTCCGAATGGCAAAAGGAGCATTTCTTGCCTCGGTTCGTCCGGGCCGACGGTAACATGAAATTCTGCCTTCTGTTCAGCGAACCCAATGCCGGGTCAGATCTGGTGAACGTTGCCACTTCCGCCACCAAGGATGGAGATTCTTTCATCATCCGGGGGCAGAAAGTTTGGACCTCGGGCGGCCATCAGGCGGAATACGGCTGGCTCCTCGCCCGGACCTGTTTCGACCCCAAGGTACCCCGGCATGAGTCCTGTTCCCAGTTTATCCTTGACTTACGCCTTCCCGGGGTGACCGTCCGGCCCATTATCAACATAGCCGGAAGGCACACTTTCAACGAGGTATTTTTCGATGAGGTGCGCGTAGAAAAAAGATTTATGGTGGGCCAGGAAAATGAGGCCTTCAAGCAGATCATGGCCCAGATGGATTATGAGAGGTCGGGAGTCGAGAGACTCCTGCAAAATTACCCGATTTATGAAAAGCTCGTGGGGCACATAAAGAAGATGGACAAGAAAAAGGTCGGAGAAGAGTTTTATGCCTGGGTCCGGGATTCCATGGCCCAACTGGAAATCGAGTTCCATATCGGCCGGCTCTTGGTTTACTACACGGCCTGGACGATCGACCAGGGCCGAAAACCCTCGAAGGAAGCGGCGCTGGCCAAGGCTTACTGTAACCAATATGAACAGCGCCTCAATGACCTGGCTACCCGGATCCTGGGACCCTCGAGTCTCCTGCGCGAGGGCACTCCCTGGGCCGCCTTCGACGGGGAACTGGCGGAATGCTACCTCTGGTCACCCAGTTATACCCTCCAGGGAGGCAGCGTGGAGGTATTGAAGAACATCGTGGCGCAGCGCGGACTCAATATGCCCAGAAAGTAACATTTCCCTTTAACATTCTTCCAAGAAAAGGAGTAGCCAAAATGGATTTCACTTTGAGTGAAGAAACAAAAATGTTGAAAAGCAATGCCGAAAAATTTATGAAGGAGAAAAGTCCGAGCTCTTTCGTGAAAAATGTCCTGAAAGAGGAGAAAGGATTTTCCGAGTCGATCTGGAAGGAGATGGCGGATTTAGGGTGGCTGGGATTGATCCATGGCGATCAATATGGGGGAAGCGGGGGAGACTTTTTTGACCTGTTTGTCCTCTTCGAAGAGATGGGCAAAGCCGTTTTCCCGAGTCCTTTTTTCTGCAGTGCGGTTTCTGCCGGCCTGCTCATCAACGAAGCCGGGGATGAGCGGGTAAAGAAAGAATACCTGCCGGGGATCGTTGAAGGAAAAAAGATCCTGACGGTCGGCCTCCGAAACGACCAGGGCCAGTATGACTCCCAGGATCCAGCGCTAGAAGCCCAGGAGGTTGGAGAGGGTTCCTACCGGATTAAGGGAAACCGCTTGCTCGTTCCTTATGCTCATGTGGCCGATGAGATTTTGGTGTTGGCCGGGGTCATGAAAGGTTCCAGATCTTCCGGGCCAACCCTTTTCAAAACGAAAAGCAAAGGGCCGGGGATCCAGGTAATCCCTCTCAACACCATCACCGGGGAAAAGTACTTTGCCGTTACGTACGCCGACTACCCGGCAAATCAAAAGGACATCCTTGGATCCCTTGGCCATGGTTCGGCGTATGTGGAACAGGTTATGCCCAAACTGGTTGCCCTCAAATGCGGCGAAATGGTCGGGGGATTATCCAAGGTGGTAGATATGACCGTCGATTACGTCAAGCAGAGGGTTCAGTTCGGGAAGCCCCTCGGGGTCTTGCAGGTGGTTCAGCATTACTGCGCGGACATGACCACGTTTTTGGATACCGCCAGGCTGATCGCCTACCAGGCCGCCTCCCTCATCAGTGCGGGCCTCCCCTGCGCCAAAGAGGTAGCCATGGCCAAAGCCTGGTGCAGCGACGCCTATAAAAAATGCACCCAAATTGCCCACCAGCTTCACGGCGGGATTGGTTTTACCGAAGAGCACGACCTGCACCTCTACTATAAACATGCCAAAGTGTCGGAATTGGACTTTGGAGATTCCTGGGTTCACCGCCAAACAGTGGCGGATGCGATGGGTTTTAGGGAATAGACGGATTTTATCATCGCGGTCCTCATCAAAATCGAAGGTCTTTGCGCCGCATGTTATAAGGGAGACGAGGAGAAAAGGATGGAAACCGTGGAAGTTCACAATTCTATGGCAGGGATTAAAGTTTTAGATTTCAGCCACGTTCAGTCAGGCCCGATTTGCACGGTTATGCTGGCGGATATGGGGGCGGAAGTCGTTAAAATCGAACCTTTTATCGGCGATCAGTTTCGGGAATCGATGGAAGGGGCCAATTTTTTCAATTTCAACCGCAACAAGCGGGCCATGGCTTTGAACCTGAAGACCCAAGAGGGAAAGGAAATCGTCCTCAAGTTGGCCAAGAAGTCTGACGTCCTGGTGGAGAATTTCCTGCCGGGTTCGATGGACAAACTGGGGTTGGGATACGAAGCGATCAGCCGTATCCATCCGAGCATCATCTATTGTTCCATCTCCGGATTCGGGCAGGACGGGCCCTTCCGGCACCGACCGGCTTATGAACCCGTCCTGCAGGCTATGTCGGGAATCATGGATTCCACGGGCGAAGCGGACCGGCCCCCCGTCAGAATCCGCCCGGCCATGATCGATTACTGCACGGGGGCGAACGCGGCTTTCGCCATTGCCGCCGCTTTATTGGAGCGGGGGAAGGCCGGACTGGGGCAGAGGATTGATATAGCTCTGCTGGATGTGGGCCTCTATGCCATGGCCCCCTATGTGACCCAGTTCAAAAGAAGGGGCGAAGTGCCCGAAAGAGCGGGTTCGGCCCAGCCCTCCGGGGGGGCGATCCAGAATTTCGAGACCCGGGACGGTTTAATCTATGTCGTGGCCGGAACGGACCACATGTTTAAGAACCTCTGCC
>Ga0187854_10001537_pt1 | contig 22418 bp, 24 predicted proteins | sample June2016WEW_6_15_FD_132445 | JGI IMG/M metagenome (GOLD analysis project Ga0187854, IMG submission 132445) | Peatland microbial communities from SPRUCE experiment site at the Marcell Experimental Forest, Minnesota, USA - June2016WEW_6_150 | ecosystem: Environmental > Terrestrial > Soil >...
AATGGATAGTCTTCGAGCGCTGGGACGACGCGGGGCTCGCGGACCTCCAGGCGCAGATCGAGGACGCGCGGGCGAACAAGCAGTTCCGCGCCCAGTTCCAGTACTCTCCTCTGCTCCCGACCGCCCCGTACGTGCAAAAGGAACGGGCGATCCTCGTTGAGAACCCCGACGCCGCGGTGGCGTGGGGAGATGCGGCCTTCCTGTCCGCTCTGCCGGCCACGGCGCATATCGAGCCGCCGGTCGCGGCCCAGGACGTCTATGGAAAGTATCTGAACAACGTGGTGCAGGTCCTGTTCTCTGAAAAGAACGCGGATCCGGCCGCGATCATGAAGGACGCGAACAAGAGGTTCCAGGCCGAGGTGCTGGACCCGCTCAACGCTGCCAGGTGAGAGTGTGATTGGACTCGGGTCCCCCCCGTCTCCGACAGGGGGGACCCTCTGAGAGGGGAATGCATGGATCTGGCGATAGGGAAGAAGGATGGCCTTCGGCCATGGAGCCGTGCGGGGTGGGGGAAGTACGGAATGGGGCTCCTGTTCCTGATTCCCGCCCTGCTCGTGTTCGCCGTATTTCAATGGTACCCGATACTGCAGAACTTCCTCCTCGCGTTTCAAAGCTACGTGCCGGGCTTTGACAAGGAGTGGGTGGGCCTGAAGAACATCGCCTATATCCTGCACGATCCCCGGCTGCCGAGGGCAATCCTCAATACGCTTGAGTTTGTCGGCATCTGCCTCGCAATCGGTTTTCTCGTTCCCATTGTCGTGGCCATCGCCATCATGGAGATCCGGCGGGGGCGCGGATTTTTCCGGCTCGCCATCTACATCCCGAACATGATTCCCGGGATCGCTCTCTACATCATATGGAGATGGGTCTTCAATCCTGATTTCGGTCTTCTCAACCAGGTCATCGGTCTCTTCGGGGCCCCGCCCCAGCAGTGGGTGCTTTCTTCCCGGCAGGTCCTGTTCTCATTGAGCCTCATGGCCACCTGGGCCAACTTCGGCGGGACTGCGGTTCTCTATATGGCAAGCCTCACCACGGTCAGCTCCGAGCTCTACGAGGCGGCCGAGCTGGAGGGGGCGGGTTTTTTCAGGCGCGTCCGCCACGTGACCATCCCCGGTATCTCGGGCACGATCAACCTTCTCCTGGTTCTCCAGCTCATTGCCACGTTCCAGGTCCTCCAGGAGCCATTCGTGATGACCGCCGGCGGTCCGAACAACTCCAGTCTCTCCGTGATGCTCCTCACCTACAACTATGCCTTCGAGGATATCGAGTTCGGCAGAGCGGGGGCGCTCGGCTCGCTCGCCTTCCTGGCCCTTCTCGGTCTGTCGTACGTGTACGTGAAACGGAGCGGCCTGGCAGGGGCGAAAGGAGCCTAGCAATGGAGGCGAGGACACGCGGGATCCTCTCGGGGCACGACTACAGGAGCCCGGGCTATGCGATCGCGTACGGGCTGTTCTTCGTCATCGCCGTGCTTCTGTCCGCGGTCATGGTGTACCCCTTTTTCTGGGTGTTCGTCTCGGCGGCCAAGGAGTCCAGCGAGATCGCCCGTATGCCTCCCACCTTCCTGCCTTCCACGTGGCGATGGGAGAGCTTCACGGAAGCGTGGAAGAGCTACCAGATACCCCGGATGTTCCTCAACACCGCAGTGGTGTACGTCGGCTACGTCGTGTCCCGCCTTCTCGTGATCACCCCGGCGGCCTACGCCCTGTCCCGGCTGCGGCTTCCTTTCCGGCGCGGCTTCTACATGCTCTTCCTGGCCACGCTGATCCTTCCCGAGGCCGCCTACCTCGTTCCCAAGTACCTGGTGATCCAGGAGCTTCCCCTCATCAGGATCAGCCTGTATGACACGTGGTGGGCGCTCTGGCTGCCGGCCGGAGCGAGCTCGTTGCAGCTCCTCCTGATGAAGGGCTTCTTCGACGAGATACCCCGGGAGATCTCGGAGGCGGGCAGGATCGACGGTGCATCGGAGATGCGCATTCTCAGGAACCTGATCTTTCCCAACGCGAAGCCGGTCATCGCGGTTGTGTGCATCTTCGCATTCATGGAGGTGTGGAACAACTTCTTCTGGCAGAGGCTCATCCTCCCCACGCAGGCCCGATGGACCACGGCCGTCATGCTCTGGTACAGGACTTTCGCCATCGGCGGGAATCCCCCCATGAACGTGCAGCTTGCCGGTATGTTCATCTGCATCATTCCCCCGCTCATGCTGTTTCTCCTTTTCCAGAAGTACATCACGCAGGGGGTCACGATGACGGGCTTGAAGGGCTAGCGGGACTCTCGACAGGCCGGTATGACGAAAACCCCAGACAGATACCTCGAGACACATCCATGGAAGATCGTCGAGGAGGGTTTCCACCCCGAAAGATCCCGGGTCTCCGAGTCGCTTTTCTCACTGGGAAACGAATACCAGGGGGTGCGGGGCTACTTCGATGAGGGATATTCAGGTGACGGCCTGCGGGGCTGCTACCTGGGGGGAATCTTCGAAGAGCACATCCTCAAGGAACCCCTGGATTACAGGGGAATCTCCAGTCGCATCCGATTCATGGTGAACACGGTGGACTGGCTGTCCATCCGTCTCGAGGTGGACGGCGAGACCCTGGACCTGGGCCGCTCTCGGTTTTCCGATTTTCGAAGGGAGCTGGATTTCTCCAGCGGCCTGCTTCGAAGGGAGCTGGTGTGGCACACGCAGTCGGGCGCCGACCTTCGGGTGGAATTTCTTCGGCTGTTGAGCATGCGCACGAAGGAGCTCGGCATGCAGCGTCTTTCCCTCACCTCTTTGAGGGGCCGGGCCGGGATATCAGTAACCCTTGGTCTGGATTTTTCCATGCTCCATGAGAGCTACCGTGAGTGTTTCTGGGAGTGCCACCGCAGATCCGCGGAAGACCGGGCCTGCGCGATGCTGGGGGTCAGCAGGAACGTCACGCAGAAGCTTTTTGCCGGATTCATTCCCCCTTCTCCGGCGGGGGGAATGACGCGCTACGTGGAGGGGGACCGATTCATCGGCTGCCGTCTGGAGATCGAGCTCGAGAAGGGGCGGGAACGGATCATCGACAAGGCCTGCATTCTTGCGGCGGACAGGGAACGCACAGAGAGCGAGGAGAAGACCTGGGAAAGGGGGGCGATGCTTCTGGCAGAAGCGGGGAGCTTCGACCAGGTCCGTCAGGACAACGCCGCGTACTGGAAGTCGATCTGGGATGCCTCGGACATCGTGATCGAGGGGGATCCCGAGGCTCAGCAGGGAATACGATTCTGCGTTTTCCAGCTTCACCAGACCTGCCGCGGGATCATGGACAGCTCGAACGTCGGCGCCAAGGGTCTTACGGGGGAAGCCTATAATGGGCATGTATTCTGGGACACGGAGACCTACTGCCTTCCTTATTACCTTTTCAACAATCCTCGCGCCGCGAAGTCCATGCTCGACTTCAGGCACAAGACGCTCCCCCAGGCCCAGGAGCGCGCGCGAGCTCGACTGCGCGGGCGCCTGTTTTCCGGTGGCCACGATCGACGGAAGCGAGAGCTGCACGCTGTGGCAGCACGCGAGTCTCCAGCTCCAGCCCACCACCGCCGTGGCGTACGCGATCAGCCATTATGCGTCCGTCGTGGGCGATTCCGATTTTCTCCACGGCAATGGCGTGGAGCTCCTGGTCCGGATATGCAGGTTCCTGGCGAGCCGTGCGCAGAGGTCGCCGCGCGGCGGCGGGTATGGCTACTACGGAGTCATGGGCCCCGACGAGTTTCATATGATGGTGAACAACAATTGCTACACCAACTACATGGCGAGACGCACGTTCCTCTACACGCGGGAGGTCCTGCAAAGCATGGAGCGGACATGCCCGGCAAGGAGGTCGGCGGTTCTGGCCGCCTTGGGATGCACGGACCAGGAAGTGTCCCACTGGGGGGAGATCGCGCAGCGCATGATCATTCCCTTTGATCCGAACACGGGCCTTTACGAGCAGCACGACGGCTATTTCGATCTCCCCCATATGGAGGTCGATTCAATCCCTGCCGAGCAGTTCCCGCTCTACGCCCATTGGTCCTATGACAGGATCTTCCGCTCCGACATGATCAAGCAGCCCGACGTCCTGATGCTCATGCTCCTCTGCAACGGGTCTTTCAGCGCCAGGGAGAAAAGCGTGAACTACGACTATTACAGTTCCCGCTGCATTCACGAGTCCTCCCTGTCTCCTTCGGTGCACTCCATTCTCGCCTCTGAGCTGGGCCGGCAGGATGACGCATTCGCGCTGTTCAGGTTCGCCACCCGCATCGACCTGGACAACTACAACAGGAATACCTCCGAGGGCCTCCACATGACCTCGATCGCCGCGGCGTGGATGAACATCGTCTATGGGTTCGGCGGCCTGCGTTCCGACGGCGCAGGGATCTCGCTGGATCCGCGCATTCCCGCACAGTGGACGGCATACCGGTTCCCGCTCACCTGCCGGGGCTCCGTGATCAGCGTCGAGGTGGACCATGCGCGCGCCCGCATCTCCCTGGTGAGCGGGCCGCCCGTCGAGATGGTCATCCGGCAAAGAGCCTGGAAGATCACGGCGGAAGGCGCGGAGATCAGAATGCCGCCAGGAGCGGCCGGCAGGATGGAGGCGCCGTGCAGCCCCTCAGCATGAACGCGCCGACCCCGCAGGAAGGCTGGCGCATCACCGAATCGGAGTGCACCGGCGAACGGACGATCGATCGGCTCGGTGCCGCGTTCCTCATGGGAAACGGCTGGCTCGGATACCGCGGGACCCTCGAAGAGGACACCCGGGACCGCATGACCGCGACGATCGTCTCGGGACTTTACGACAGGGCAGGGGACGGCTGGCGCGAGCCGGTCAATATGCCGAACTCCCTGCACGTCCAGACCGTGTATCGGGGAGAGCCGCTCGACGCCCGGACAGGGGAAATCGAGAGCCACCTGCAGACCCTCGATCTTTTTCGCGCGGCCCACGAGAGGCGCACGACCTTCACAACGGGGGACGGCAACTCCATTACGGTGAGCTCCCTGAGGTTCGCGAGTCTCTCTTCTCTCCATTTGATCTGTCTGCGCTACACCGTGGAAGCCGCACGGGACTGCACGCTTTCGATCCGGGCCTGCATCGATGGTGAGGTGTGGGACGTGAACGGCCCGCACCTGAAGGCTCACGATGCGTCGGATGAGGACGGCATTGCATCGCTAGCCTGCCGCACCGTGGAAGCAGCGCTGCGCGTCGCCGTCTCCCAGTGTGTGTCGGCTCCCTGGGGAAAACGACTTTTCAGCCGGGAAGAGGGCCGGGTGGTGCTGGATATCGAGGCCCCGTTTTCCGCCGGAAGCCCGCGGACGATCGAGGTGTACGCTGCCCTGTTCACCGGTCTCGATTGCCGGGATCCCCTTTCCGCCAGCCGGGACCTGTGCCGCACAGCCATGCGCAGGGGATTCGACGGGCTTTTCGACACGCACTGCGCGCTCTGGGCGGCGCGCTGGAAAAGCTGCGACGTGAAGATAGAGGGAGACCCCGAAGCGGAGCTTGCCCTTCGGTTCAACATGTACCACCTCCTTGCCGTCGCCCCCGCGCATGCGCAGACCGCTTCAATCCCGGCCAGGGGGCTCTCGGGACAGATGTACAAAGGGGCGATCTTCTGGGACACGGAGATCTTCATGCTGCCCTTCTTCACGCACGCGTTCCCGCTGATCGCGAGAAACCTCCTCATGTACCGCCGCTGCACGCTGGACGGTGCCCGCCGCAAGGCGCACGCATACGGCTTTCGCGGCGCGTTCTATGCCTGGGAGAGCCAGGACACCGGGGATGACGCCTGCACCCTGTTCAACGTGACCGACGTGTTCACCGGCCGTCCGATACGCACTTATTTCCGGGACAAGCAGATTCACATAAGCGCCGACGTGGTGTACGCCGTCTGGCGATATTTCTCCTCGACCGGTGACCATTCCCTCCTCCTGGACGGCGGGGCTGAGGTCGTCTTCGAATGCTGTCGCTTCCTCCTGAGCTGGCTCTACTTCAGCAGGGAAAAAGGACGATACGAGATCCTGGACGTGACCGGGCCCGACGAGTACCACGAGAGGGTCCATAACAATGCCTACACGAACTGGATGACCGCGGGCGCCTTCGACGTCTGCCTGGAGGTGTCCGCTATCCTGGCGAAGCGTTTTCCCGTGGAGTATGACGTCCTCATGGAGGCGCTGGGCTTTCACGAAGACCTGGAGGCCATCCGGGAGGCGCGCCGCCTCATTTTTCTTCCTGCTCCCGATCCTCGATCCTCGGTCGTTCCACAGTTCGACGGGTACTTCGACCTGGAGGACTCTTCCGTCGAGGAGGTTCTCCGGCGGAAGCTGCATCCCCACGAATACCTGGGGGGTGCCAACGGGCTTGCCTCCTCTACGCAGGTCATCAAGCAGGCGGACGTGATACTCGGACTTTCCCTCTGCGGGGAAAGGTATTCGCGTGAGGTGAAGACCGCCAACTGGGACTACTACGAGCCGCGCACCGAGCACGGATCAAGCCTCAGCGCATCCGCGTACGCCCTGGCGGCCGCGGAGATCGGCAGGACCGGGGAGGCGTATCGATACTTCATGAGGGCCGCAACCGCGGACCTGTACGGCGGAACGAAGAACCACGTCGGCACCTTGTACATCGGCGGAACGCATCCGGCGGCAAGCGGAGGAGCCTGGATGGCCGTGGTTTTCGGCCTTTGCGGGATCCATGTCACAGGGCGCACAGTCTCGATCGATCCCCGCATGCCTGACCACTGGGTCGAGGTGATCGTGCCGCTTGTGGTCCGCGGCCGAGCTTTGCTCATCACGCTCACCCACGAGCTGATCCAAGTCCAGGCGGGCTCCCCTTCGACGATCGAGATCGAGATCAAGGCCGGCGGCCGGATCTGCATTCTCCCTGAAAACGGCGAGCTGTCCATCCCGTTCCCCGTCCCTGGAAGACGCGCGTGATCACGGAGACGCGCGCCCCGGGGTGATTCGTCCTGCTGCAGGACGCTTTTCGGATCAATCCGCGGAAAAGGTTTCCAGTGTTTCAGTGATTGCCTCAGGCGCGGCAACCGCGACGAAGCGCTGGATGTCCTCCAGGTGAGAGCGCACGCGCTCGATCGCGATGCCCGCGGGGGCGTAGACCGTGAAAAGGAGGTCCTTCGTATCCGGGCCGATCGCAGTGCGGTTGTCGGGGCCGTAGATGATGCTGGAGATGATGCCTGTTGTGTCCGCAATCATCATGTCTCCCTGCTTGGGGACACGCTCCTCGCCGCCCATGCTGACGTAGCTTTCGGCGCCGGTTGCCACGGCGATCCGTACGGGAGGGACGACCCGGGCAAGATCGTGCCCCGCGGTCAGGAGCCCGTTCTTCAGCTCTGCCATTGACATGGCCTGTACGAGCGCGCTGAGGGAGGGGATTCTGCGGTCTTTCCATACCACTGACTCTATCTGGAGCTCGACGTGATAGGTTTTCCGAAAACCCTTGTAGTAGCTTCTGTAGGCCGCCATGACGGGCTCGGTCCTGAGGGCTTCCTTGCCTCCCGCGAAGAACCTCGCGCGGAGGTCCTGCTCGACCGTTTCCCTCAGTTTTTCAAGCTCCCCGTGCATCGGGGAATTGCGCGCGCCCCTCATGACGAGGACTCCGACCACTGCCCCGGGGAACTGCTTTCTCCAGCTCTCTGATATTTCCATCATCTCTGTCCTCCTGCGGGCCTCGTTTGCCCCCTATCATCATGCCTGCAATCACGGCTGCGCAGCCCGCGAGGTGCGGAAGCCGCAGGGGCTCGCCAAGCACAAGGGCGGAAAGCACGAGCGCGCTGACAGGCAGGGCAGCGGTGGCGATCCCTGTCCTGTTCGCGGGGATGCGCAGCGCTCCGTCGCCCCAGAGAATGTAGGCAATGACCGTGGCGAAGGCGCCGTAATAGATCACGGAAAGCCAGCCCAGGGCCGCGCAGAGACTCAGCTCCACCGAGAGAAACACGGGAATGCGGACGGAAAGAAGCTTCCCGACCACGACGCTGCTTCCGGCCAACGCCATGGCGAGCACGACCTCCCCCATACCGCGCGCCTCCCCGCGGAAATCCGCCCGTGATGCATCCGCGCTCATCGTGTCACCGCCTCGTCACGGTACTCCGTGACATTAACCCGGATTTCTCACACCTTTAATTGAAAAGGGCCTCCCGTTCCGGTATAAGTGTTTTGCCACAAACGCTTTACCACGAAACGGAGAGGCCGAGCGATGCAAACACACTGTAGCCCGAACCAACTCACCTTTCAAGCCTTCAATGGTCGTTCCGTCCGTAGTTCTTTCGATGGCGGTCACATCACCTCAGACTCTGGCGGCCTTCTTTTGCGTGAAGTCGAGGAAGGCCAGCGGTTCATTCAACGGTTCTCGCAGTACTTCACGGATTTGCGTAACCCCACGTTCATCGAGCACAGCGTCTATGAACTGGTCTCCCAGCGCACTTACGGGTTGTGTTTGGGAAACGAAGATCTCAACGATCATGATCTGCTTCGAGCCGATCCCCTCCTGGCCCTTCTTTGTGGCAAGCAGGATCTGGAGGGCAAGGCGCGAAGGAATGTACGAGATCGCGGCAAGCCCTTGGCGGGAAAGAGCACGCTCAACCGCCTTGAAACCGCCGGTAGCCTCCTGAGCGATCGGCCGCGCTACAAGAAGATCGTCGCTGAGATGAACGAGCTGGAGGAGTACTTCGTGGGTGCCTTTCTCCGCACGACGAAGAAGCCTCCCCGGCTTTTAATCCTGGACTTTGACGCCACCGACGACCCGCTGCACGGCAAACAGGAAGGGAGGTTCTTTCACGGCTACTACGACTGCTACTGCTATCTGCCGTTGTATGTGTTCTGCGGCGATCATCTTCTGTGGGCGCAGCTGAGGAAAGCCGATATCGACGCCAGTGACGGGGCCCTGGAGGTGCTGAAGCGCCTGGTGAAGCTGATCCGTCACAAATGGCCTTTGGTGAAGATCCTTATTCGGGCCGACAGTGGTTTCTGCCGAGATGCGTTGATGAGCTGGTGCGAGGCCAACGCGGTCAAATATCTCTTCGGAATGGCCAAAAACAGGCGTCTTTTGAAGCGCATCTCTCGTACGATGAAGAAAGCCAAGCGGGATTGGGCCTCCTCAGGCCGCGCGGCCAGACGCTTCATTCAGTTCTCTTATCGAACGCGGAACAGTTGGTCCTGCTCACGGCGGGTCGTGGCGAAAGCAGAGTACATGGACAAGGGAGAGAATCCACGCTTCGTGGTGACCAACCTTTCCGCTCAGGAGTACGAGGGGCAAGAGCTCTATGAGAATCTGTACTGCGCCCGCGGGGAGATGGAGAACCGCATCAAGGAGCAACAGCTATACTTGTTTGCCGACAGGACCAGTTCCGCGACGATGAGGGCCAACCAGCTACGCCTGTGGTTCTCCTCGTTGGCCTACGTGATTCTCAACGAGCTTCGCTGTGTCGGACTTCGGGGGACGCGAATGGCAGAAGCCACCTGCGCGAGCATGCGGCTGAAGCTGTTGAAAATAGGGGCACAGGTAAAGGTGAGCGTGCGGCGCGTGGTCTTCAGCATGGCCAGCGGTTATCCTGATCAGGATCTGTTCAGATTGGTTCTCTTGAATCTACAGCGGACCTATCATTTGCAGCGTTGACTGTGAGAGATCCGTTCGTCTGGCAAAGACTTAACCCTGGGGATAGGTCTGCTTTGACCTCTGCGGCGCGCTGTGAAAACCGATCGCGGCATCAAATGATCCAAGTTTTCGCACGGAAAAGCTCTGCGAATAGTCTGTAATTGCCTTTCACACGATGGATCGCGACCATGATTGCCAACGCGTCACATTTGGACAGCTGCAGCGGCCCGAGTGTGAGAAATGCGGGTTAGAGTCGCATTTGCGCTACCCTGAAGGGGCCATAGGGTAGCATAATAGAGACTCTATATCATTATCGCCCTGGTTCGTCTTTTCCTCCAAAGCCTTTCTCTATATCGAGTTAAGCCCAAAACATAGTCCCCGGTCCGTCTCGGCACAGGGATTGCATAACATCTGTTAAAAGATGAAAGCGGCATTTGCAATCTGGGACAGCAAAATCTCGCCGGTTTTCGACGTAACCCGACAGATCCACGTCGTGGACGCCGAGGCTGGCAAGATTCTTGGAGAGACGCAGGCATCCCTGTCGGGGGAAATGCCGACCCAGAAAGCTTTGCGCTTGGCTGAGTTGGGCGTTCAGACACTTGTCTGTGGTGCCATCTCTCGCCATACGCAGGTCATGGTCGAAGTGCGCGGCATTCGCGTGATTCCTTTTGTGACCGGAGAATTGCACGAGGTCATCAATGCCTGGTTGAGCGCTACGCTTGAAAACGAATTGTTCGCCATGCCGGGCTGTTACGGCAGGAAACACCGAAATGGCTTTCCGGGCTTTTGCCGAGGCGAACAGGAGGAATATCTCATGAAAGGGAGAAATCGAAATGGATATGGCCCACGTGGAGGGCAAGGCGGAGGCGGTCAGGGACGGAGCCGAAAAAGCGATCCTCTGGCGGGTGCCGCCATCGGCACATGCGTGTGTCCGAAATGTGGGCAGCGTGAACCGCACGAGCGCGGAGTGCCCTGCGTTCAGAAGAAGTGCCCAGGGTGCGGGACTGCAATGACCAGGGAATGAAAACGAGAGGAAGGAGATGAACATGCCAAGAAGAGATGGAACCGGGCCCCAGGGCAAAGGCTCAGGAACGGGGCGAGGTCTGGGAAACTGTGGAAGAAATGGCTCTCCGCGCTCAGCGGGTCAGGCCATGCCAGGCCAGGGACAGGGCGCTGGCAAAGGACGGAGACAGAATCGCAAACGCGGTCCCGGTGGAAATGCGAGTAGATAAGCAAGAAAACTCTTCATAGGAAGGAGAACGAACATGCCAAGAGGTGATGGAACTGGACTCATGGGAATGGGCGCAATGACAGGACGCGCAGCCGGCTACTGCGCGGGCTTTGGGATGCCCGGCTATGCGAATGCCATCCCCGGACGGGGTTTCGGGATGGGTTTCGGAAGGGGCTGGGGACTTGGTGGACCAGGCTTTGGCAGGGGAGGCCGCGGATGGCGACACTGGTTTCACGCCACCGGTCTGCCGGGCTGGATACGCTTCGGAGGATTTGCATCGCCGTATCAAAATCCCGATCCCGAGCTAGAGAAGCAGACGCTCAAGAACCAGGCCGAGGCGCTGCAATCGGAACTGGACTTCATCAAGAAGAGGTTGGGCGAGATCGAAACCGGTTCCACGGCGGAATGATCGCCATCAGAGCCGACAGTTGAAAAAAATCGGGATTATCATCTGCGCACGCTATCGGGATTGCGGCGGCGGCAAGTGCTTCCGTGCGCTTCGCGAAAGGCGGGGTGGATTTTCAATCTACCCCGCCGAAGCACCGGTGGAGATTGTCGGCTACTCGAGCTGCGGCGGCTGTCCTGGGGGGAACGTGGAATACGTGCCTGAGGAAATGAAAAAGAATGGCGTCGAGGTCATTCATCTGGCCACGGGGCTGGTGGTCGGCTATCCTCCCTGCCCGAACCTCAGGGATTTCAAGACCTTCATCGAGACGAAGTTCGGGATACCAGTGGTGATCGGCACCCATCCCATCCCGCTGAAATACTTTGAAGCCCAACGCAAGATGCCCTTCTGGGAGCAGTCCGCCATGCGCGAGCTCGCCGGCAGTCTGTTGGACGAGGCACCGGAAATCAAGGCAGCCTATGATTGAGTGGATGGACGAGGGTGGACAATCAACGTGAAAAGGATGGAGGATAGAACGAATTGGCTTCTGCTTCCCACCTTCACGTTTCTCCTGATCCCTTCCTTCGCGACGTCTCAGACCGTTTCACCGGCCGCAGACACCATCCCACTTGTCAGCATCAACGCGGCCGGCGATTCCTTCATGATGGGAGACGGCGAGCATGGTCCCAACGTTACGGAGACCATTTCCTACACCTTCAGCATGTCCAAATATTTGATCACTAATAGTCAGTTTGCCCTGTTCATCTTCGATGGCGGCTATGCGACCAAGAGCTACTGGACAACCAAAAGCTGGGCGTGGAAGGGAAATCTTGCCCAGCCCGCATACTGGACGGATTGCAGCTTCAATGGTCCCAGCCAACCAGTTGTAGGGGTAAGCTGGTATGAAGCGGTGGCGTACTGCAATTGGCTGTCAGTGAAGGAGGGTCTTGTCCCGGCATACGACGGCTCCGGCCGTGCGAACCTGAGCGCATCGGGCTACCGATTGCCAACGGAAGTGGAGTGGGAGTACGCGGCAGCCAAGGGCGCGCCTGGTCAGGCTGAGCGGACGTACCCCTGGGGCAACACGTGGGACTCAAAAAAGGCGGTGTGTCGCGTGTCACCAGCAAGCGCCTCGAAGACTGCGGATGTCGGCAGCAAGAGTCCAGAAGGAGATACCCCACAGGGGCTCAGCGACATGAGCGGGAACGTGTGGCAATGGTGCAGCGACAACGCTCAGAGCGATGCAAGCGTGGCGGGTTCCCCACCATTGGATCGGCATTACTTCCAGAGCGATTCTACGAGAAGTTATTTCGTTCTCTGCGGAGGGTCGTGGTACGTGTACTTCGAGCCCGGCTGCCGATCGGCGTTCCGAAAGTTCCACTGCGTCCCGGGCGCCCGGCATCACGTCATCGGGTTCCGCGTCGTGCGCCGCTGACGGCACATAACCCTCTCCATGGTCAGCAAGGGAGTCACCATGAAAATCGCTCGCGCGTGTTCTCTGGAACAAGTCGGCAGGACCTGCTGCCGTCGAAACGAGCGCTGCAGAACGCCGCCAAGCGGAGGCAAGGAATGAACGAACGTGGATCTCTCTGCGTGTATGGTCCCGTTCCCTCACGGCGATTGGGCCGCTCTTTGGGAATCGACCTCGTGCCGTTGAAGACATGCACGTATGACTGCGTCTATTGCCAGCTTGGAGGCACGACAAACAAAACCATCGAAAGGAAAGAGTACGTGACGGTGGAGGGAGTTCTCGGCGAGTTGGAAAGGAAATTGTCTGTTGGACCCGCGCCTGATTACATCAGCATCGCCGGGTCGGGAGAACCCACCCTGAATGCCCGCATCGGCGATTTCATCGGCACGATCAAGAACCTGACCCGCATACCCGTGGCTGTGCTCACCAATGGCTCGCTTTTATGGATGCCCGAAGTCCAGGAGGCGTTGATGGCGGCCGACCTTGTGCTTCCCTCGCTTGATGCTGGTGATGAGCAATTATTTCGATATGTAAACCGTCCGTACAAGGATATTTCATTTGAATGCATGGTCGAGGGCACTGCCGAGTTCACCAAACGTTTTCCGGGAGAGGTCTGGCTGGAGGTTTTTCTGCTCAAGGGCGTGACGGGTATGCCCTCTGAAGTGGAAAAGATCGCGGCTCTCGTTAAGCACATCGGACCCGCGCGGGTTCAACTGAACACCGTTTCCCGTCCGCCTGCCGAGGCGTTCGCCGATGCAGTTTCCCAGGAAAAAATGGAACAGCTCAGGAGGCTTCTGCCTGGTACAGTGGAGCTGATCAGCGAGAACGTCCCGGCCGAATTATCCACCCCATCGGTACCAGGGGCCACCGACGCGGATATCCTCGCGTTACTGAGCAGGCGTCCCTGCACCGCGAAAGATATTGCAGCGGGACTAGGATTGCACATACACGAGGTAATGAAGCGCGTTCCCGCATTGCTCGCAGCGGGAATTGTGGCGCACATGAGGCAAAACGGGCGGACCTTTTATTTTGCGAAGAGAATCTACTAATGACATTCACTTACGTACTTATCTACGCAATTCTGGGGAGTCTTGGCTCAGTGAGTGTGGCAGCTCTCATCCTGGCGTTGCCGGAAGCCCGGCTCGTTCGGTTGGTTCCTCATCTGGTCAGCTACGCGATAGGAACGCTTCTAGGCGCCGCTTTGCTTCGCATGATCCCGCACGCTTTGACGGCTATTCCGGCCCCTGCGGTGATGGTCACGTTGCTTGCGGGCCTTTTTGCCTTTTTTCTACTGGAAAGTCTTCTCTTATATCGTCATTGTCATGAGCTCAACTGCCCGCTTCATTCCGCCAGCGGCGAATTGATCTTGATCGGCGATGCTTTCCACAATCTGCTGGACGGCCTGGTCATCGCTTCCGCCTTTCTCACATCCGGTCCCGTCGGCATGATGGCCGGCCTGGCCGTGATCGCTCATGAAATACCGCAGGAGGTAGGCGACTTTGGGGTTTTATTGAACAGCGGATACGGACGGTGCAAGGCATACGTCTATAATATGCTGTCCAGTGTCACCACACTGGTGGGTGCTGTGGGCGGTTATTTCATCATGTCTGTGTTTCGTTTCGTGACGCCGTATGTGCTGTGCGTGTCCGCCGCCAGTTTCATTTATATCGCATTGGCAGACCTTGTTCCAGAACGAAGGCAACGGAAGAGCATGGGTGAAATAGTCCTGCAGTTGGCGCTTATCGCTGGGGGAGTCTTCACGATTATCGTTTTGACCGGGAGGCTCACCTGAAAGAACTCTCCGTTGACTTGGGAAACCTGGAACCTGGGGCAAAAGCAGTCGTTATCGCCATCCACGGCGGCATTGGAGCAACTGGAAGGCTGGATTCCATGGGCATCAGGCCTGGAGTTCTCCTGGAAAAGATTTCCGGGCAGCCATTTGGAGGACCGGTGGTGGTGCAAGTTGGCAACAACCGCATTGCATTAGGTTTTGGGATGGCGTGCAAGGTCCAGGTGGAGACGGGTCACCGGGAGAATGCCACATGAGATTGGTAATGGTCGGCAATCCCAATGTCGGTAAAAGCGCCATTTTCAGCCGGCTCACCGGAGCACACGTAATTGTCTCCAACTATCCGGGCACGACGGTTGAAGTCACCCGCGGCATGATGCGCTCCGCTGATCAGCGTATCGAGGTAGTGGATTTTCCCGGAATATACTCATTGGAGCCCACCTGCAAGGCAGAGGAGGTTGCAGCCACGGAGCTTGAGAAATTGACGCTCGCCGACGTCATTCTCAATGTTGTGGACTCGACCAACCTGGAACGCAATCTGGGCTTGACGCTGCAACTCATCAAGTTGCGCACACCGATGCTGGTGGCGTTGAACTTCTGGGACGAGGCCGAGCACACCGGCGTGAAAGTCGACGCGCCTTCACTGGAAGGGAGGCTTGGCGTCCCTTGCGTCCCGGTCGTGGGAATAACAGGTCAGGGTACAAAAACCTTGTCGGAAAGAATCCGTCAAGCGGCGATATCACCACTCGAATTCGATGATCGTCGCAAGTGGGATGAAGTCGGAGAAATATTGAGAACGGTTCAAAGACTTTCCCATCGGCATCATACATTGGGAGAGCGGCTGGGAGACGCCTCTCTGAAACCCTTTTCGGGCGCAGTCATCGCCATATCGGTGTTGGCGCTATCGTTCGCAGTGATACGTTGGGTGGGCGAAGGATTGATCGACTGCATTTTCGAGCCATTCTTCAACAGGGTTTGGAGCCCGCTGATGTTAGGGCTCTCGAAGATCCTGGGAAGTGGAGGGTGGCTGCACCACCTTCTCATAGGAACGCTGACGGACGGGAGAATAGACTATGGCGAGTCGTTCGGCCTCCTCACCACAGGGCTGTTTGTACCCTTTGCGGCCGTTCTTCCATATATGTTCGCGTTCTACTTGGTGCTCTCGATTCTTGAGGATTCCGGGTATCTCCCACGGCTGGCCGTGCTTGCTGACCGCCTCATGCACAGGGTCGGCCTTCATGGCATGGGAGTGGTTCCAATGCTGCTCGGGCTGGGATGCAACGTCCCGGCTGCCCTGTCGAGCCGAATCATGGAGAGTGATCGGGAGCGTTTCATATGCATCACGTTGACGACCGTTGCCGTGCCGTGCATGGCCCAGATCGCCATGATCATCGGTTTGGCTGGCCAGCATGGCCCACAAGCCCTCGCCATAATCTTTGCCACACTTTTTGTGGTATGGTGTGTGATCGGAATGCTTCTCAATAGATTTCTCAAGGGAGATAGTCCCGAGATCCTCATGGATGTGCCCCCCTACCGGATGCCCCATATCAGGTCATTGGCAAAGAAAGTGTGGATGCGCCTTGTGTGGTTCCTCCGCGAAGCCGTGCCATTTGTCCTCGGGGGCGTGCTCCTGGCCAATCTCCTTTATTCGGTTGGAGTGATTGATTTCATCGGCAGGGTGGCCGCGCCGGTGGTTACCGGGCTCATGGGACTGCCGCAGGAGTCCGTCGGTGGACTCATCATAGGATTTCTCCGTAAGGATGTGGCGGTCGGCATGCTCGCTCCGCTGCATCTGTCCTTCAGGCAGACCATCGTCGCTTGTGTGGTGCTGGCCGTTTACTTCCCCTGCGTTGCTACATTCACCATGATATTGAGAGAGCTGGGGCTCGTCCGGCTACTCATGGTTACGGCCATTATGGTCGCGACAGCGGTCGTGTCCGGAGGCATGCTCAACCTGGCCCTGCGGGTTGTGGTTGGTTGAAATGGCTAGAGAAAGCGAATGAGTGGACTCAGAACACAAAGGGAGGCACACACATGAAGGTCGTCATCATTGGAGGCGTGGCCGCGGGGCCGAAAGCTGCGGCCAAAATCACCCGCTTAATGCCAGATGCGGAGGTCACCATCCTTCAAAAGGGAGAGTTCCTTTCCTACGCCGGATGCGGCCTGCCGTATTATGTCTCGGGAGAGGTGAAGGAACAGAAAAACCTGATGGATACACCGGCGGGCGCCGTTCGGGATCCGGTATTCTTCCAGAACGTGAAGAATGTGAACGTGAAAAACCGGACGGAAGCTGTAGAAATTGACCGGCCCCGCAAACGTGTCAAGGCCCGGGTCCTTTCGTCGGGTCAGGAACTCTGGTTCGATTACGACCGTCTGGTCATCGCGACGGGCGCATTGCCGGTAGTTCCGAAGATTCCTGGCGTGGATAAGAAGGGCGTATTCACGCTGCACAGTGTGGAGGATGCGGAAGGCATCAAGGCTCTCATAGCCCAGGGCAAGGCACGCGACGTCGTCATCATCGGGGGCGGACTGATCGGCGTTGAAATGACTGAGGCGCTTGCCGAACACGGCTGCCGCGTGACGGTCGTCGAGATGCTGCCCCAGATCCTGACCATACTTGACCCGGATGTCGCCAGGCTCCTCCAGCAGTACATGGAGTCGAAAGGCGTCAGGATCCTGACCGGGACGAAAGCGCTCGCAATTGAAGGCGCCCCAGGGGCTGCCGGTCAAGCCGCTTTCGTGCAGACGGATGCGGGCCGCTTGCCGGTCGACATGGTGATCCTTGCCGTCGGCGTACGACCAGACATTGCTCTGGCAAGACAGGCGGGGCTGGCAATCGGCGAAAAGACGGGGGCCATTCGGGTTGACGACCACCTGCGCACTTCCGACCCGGATATCTATGCTGCGGGTGATTGCGTGGAGCTTCTTGATCGCCTCACCGGTCAGCCATGCTATGTCCCCCTGGGCAGTACCGCGAACAAGCAGGGTCGCGTGGTGGCAGTGAATATTTGCGGCGGCAATGAGAGCTTCCCGGGCGTTATTGGCAGCTCAGTGTGCAAGGTCTTCGACTACTGCGTGGCGCGGACCGGCCTCACGGAGAAAGCGGCCCGTGCGTTGGGATACGATCTTGTGACTGCGTATGCCCCTGGTCCTGACCGGGCTCATTACCTGTCTTCCGCGAAACCACTGTTGATGAAACTGATTGCAGACAAAGGCACGAGCCGCCTGCTCGGCGTGCAGGCCATCGGCCCAGGGGATGGTGCGAAACGCATTGACGTGGCAGCCACGGCCATCACCGCGGGAATGACCGTGGACGAGGTTGCAAATCTTGACTTGTCCTATGCCCCCCCGTACTCGCCGGCAATGGACAATCTGATCACGGCGGCCAATATCGCCCGCAATAAACGCGACGGGTTCATGGTGGGGATTACCGCTGAGGAAGTCCACTGCAAGATCGAAGCCGGAGAAGACTTCGTGTTCCTGGACGTGCGCTCGCCACAGGAGTATTCGGTCGTGCGCCTGCCCCGTTCCACCCACATCCCCCTTGGGGCGCTGCGAAAGCGACAGAGGGAACTGCCCAGGGACAAGGAAGTCATCGCGTTCTGCAAAATTTCGCTCCGCGGATATGAAGCTGCATTGATATTGAAAGCGGCGGGGTTCACGCAGGTCAAGGTGCTTGATGGCGGCATCATGATGTGGCCCTATGAAAAAGAGAGCTGACGGACCACTGAACTCACTTCACCAGGGGGAACCGCAAGACCAATGTGACGGCATCATTCGCCGTGCTGGCTGACCGTCCCGCTGATCATCTGGTCCATTCGTTCCGAGTGATGGAGCATCTCGAGTTCTTTGGTGCGGTCAGGGAGGACGGCACGGCAGACGGTGGCAGCCGAATTGCGGCTGAGGCGGTATCTGTATGTCGCGATAGCCGCAATCGTGGCGTTCATCGTCATCAAGAGGCTTCGAGCAAAGAAGGCTCCGTCCTCCGTGGTGAGCGAGAAGATACGATCGGGGGCGAAAATCATTGATGTTCGCACGCCTCAGGAATTCGCGGGCTCCTTGTACCCCAAGGCAAAGAACCGCTCGGTGTTTTGCCGTCCCGCATGGCCGATCTGCCGAAGGATAAGCCGATAGTGCTTTATTGCGCCTCGGGAGCGCGGAGCGCCCAGGCGGCGCGCATTCTCAAGCGGGCCGGATTCACCGACGTGATCAATGCGGGAAGTCTTGGGAGCATGCCGAGATAGGCGCGGAGAATCCGCGCTATCGGCAGTTGCGCATTACGGCCTTACACGTCATTCCGCAGGCAAGCCCAGAGTCCAGCAGCTCCCCGCGCGCGAATGCCAGGGCGGCGCCCCGGGCCACACCCGCGGCGCCGCGAACGACCGTGATTCCGTGAGCGGCGCAGATGTGGATGGCACCTTCGCCGATACACCCGACAACAAGCGCCTGCACGTGTATCGCTGCAAGACGCGATATCACGCTTGACCTGCATCCCGGACCTATCGAAGCCTCGAGTCTCTGCTCTGCCTGGAAAGCCCCGTCGGTCCCGATCGTAAAGACCGCAAGACGTTCACAGCGACCGAAGTGGGTTTCAACCTGGCCGCGCGAGGTCACCGGGACCGCGACAAGGAGCGGGACGAGCTCCTTCTGTTGAACCGCGAAGACTCCGCCCGCGATGCGGAGCTTTTTGCCGTTGAGCAAAGCGTCCGCCGTCTTGCGCCGAGCAGACTCGATGATCCTGCCGAAGGTCGGACGAGACACCCCCATCTGGTGCGCCGCTGCTTGCTGATACAGACCATCAAGATCCGCCAGCCGCAGAGCCTCCGCTTCGTCGAAGGTCAGGACCACGTCATCAGCAGCACCACCGGAGGCGCCGTACGGCCTGAATCCTCGCCGGGGCATCGCGGTGCCGAGGATTCTCGCCTTTGGTGGTCTGCTCATCAACGCTCCCCCGTCCTGTTCAGAGCACTTTTCTCATTCTGAATCTTCTTGGCGCCCAGGTTGCCGATCAGCCCGAGGACCCGAGTGTCGATGAGCTCATACCTGACATGCCCTCCGTCCCGGAGGCCTCGGACGATATCGCTGGAGCGGAGTATTCCGAGCTGTTGCGATGCGATGCAGGGCTTGAGGTCGAGCGATTCGGCAAGGGTCGATACCGTCGCCGGGCCTCGACCCAGAAACATGACGAGGTTCAGCCGTGTAGGATTGGCGAGGGCCTTGAGCACCTGAACTCGCCGGTCGACCGATTCGTCGTTGAGAGAAAGTGCCCGTTTCATACTTTCCTCCGTTCAGCGCGATTCGGCCATCTCGACAAAGGGAACGCGGCGGCCTTACTAGACGAACAGATTCAGAGTCGCAGAGTCCGCAGCATCGATATGGCGTGCGACCACCTGCACCATCTCATGCAGTCGACGCAGGCGAGCGGTCGGCGTCGCGCCGCCCACGACTCCTCCGATGATGACGTACTTAGGCGTCAGGTCGTTCCTTCCACTCGATCGCACGCGTGCCCGGGCTCGTTGTGACCCGCGCAGCCGTGACCCGAGTCTGCGAACCTCCCTTCGGCGAAGGCGAGCGCGGCCTTCTGTGCGTCCCCCGATGCGCCGCGTACGACCTCGATACCCTGAGCCGCGAGCACGCGCACCGCACCCTCGCCCATGTTGCCAGCGACGAGATGGGTGACTCCAGCACGGGCGAGGGTCCCGGCCACACCAGACTTACAGCCGCAGCCGTCGGCCGAGGGTATAGTCGCCTCGATTGCGAGCGACCCGTCAGCGGATACCGCGAACACAAGGAACTCTTTGCAGTGGCCGAAATGCTCATCTACGAGACCACCTTGCGAGGGAACAGCTATCTTCATTACCGTATCTCCTTCTTCCTTTGTTGAGACTCCGCCCTCTGTTTCACGGCTCCACTATTCTCCCTCGATCGTTCGGAGACCACGTCGAATCCTCTTCCTGCGAATACAGGCGGCCGCGAAAACTCCGTGTAGTTCGACCCCGAGGGCAGGTTTCAGGCGTAAGTCATCCATAAACCGTATTATGGTCTTTTGTTCATAATGATGGTGGGAAGGCCCTATGTCAAGAGATGGGGAAAGACGATGCGTCCAACGAGCAGACCCATCCAGCCGGGGAGTCCGGCAGCAACTATGTCCTGAGCGCGCTCATGGGGCACGCGCGGACGCATTTGCCGCAATCGATGCACTTAGCAGCGTTAACGACAGGCGCCGCATAGCCCCGCTGCGCAAGCGCCCCAACTGTGCAAACCCGCACGGCGGGACAGGGATGATTCTGGGGACAGCGAGCGGAAATGACCGAAACCGCCATTGATGCACCTCGATGATAGGAATTGGAATCTAATGTACTCGACTCGCTACGCTCGGTCGGTGACAAAAAACACATTCGAGCCAGGTCGGACGCTGATTGCCGTGCCCAGCAAATCCCGGGTGAATGCGCTCAACACTTTTCTGGGGAAGACGTGGCAAAGTCGTTTCCCTACATTTGTTGACATTCAGTCCAGCAGAATTAATGCCCACAGTATGTTGATATTTAAGACGGACCGATGTGGAGAGGAGGGACAGAAAGCCGTGCATAGTCTTCCACCGCCGTCCAAGAAGTCAGGTATCTCAACTATGTGCAGTTCTGATCTCGGACGGTTCGCTCTCGGTGCCACACCTCGGTAGCGCCGCTTTTTTTTCGCAGCAAAACATATTCCGATCCGTCGTTGCAGGATCGCCAACCATCCCGGGTGCCAGGGTTCACCGGGCACCCGATGGCGAGCTGTTTCAGATTTCGGGAAACGCCAGCCCCTTCGTGAGGATGACGTTTGAGTATTTCCGAGTCTCCCCCGTCGAGATGATCGCGAAACAACTCCTTGTGCGTTCCACGAATTTCATTCGCTCCAGTTTTTCCACGCCCCCGTACTCGGGCTCGTGCTTCCTGAAGATCGCGTCGATTTCCGTGTCCAGCTTCGGATCCATGGAGTCGCCCTTGACCACCGCCATCATGAAGGCGGGGTGCGGCGCAAAGAGCTTGGGCTCCAGCGGGAAGAAGTGCAGGATCGCATCCAGGAGCTCGGGGGTATTCACCCCGATCGCCCTGTAGAACCGTTTTACATTCGAGTATCCGGGGTAGTGGGCATCGACGAGAGCGACCTCGTCGCTGTGGCCCATCTGCATGAGGATCTTCATGATCTCAGGTGTCATGACCTTTGGCATGTTCTTCAGCATGTAGTGCCTCCTTGTGTACATGGCCCACGGTGGGCATATGTCTGATCGAACACGCACGCCAGCACTGTCAGATAGAAGATGTAGGAAAAATGCGATCTTTGTTACAAATAGCTCCAAATCATACCAACAAAAGCGGAGCCTCACCCAGCGTTGATTGACCCAACCTCTTGTAAGGAATACTATTAAGCAGCAGTGAGTTTCAGAGAGACGCGCACCGAAACGGCTCTGACGCGTTTTCCTAAACCGTAGGTCGGATGTTCGAGTCATCTCTGGGGCATACGTAACTCCATGATCTGCAAGGAGTTGCGCCAGATCGCTACCAGAACACTGGCGCGTTGGCACAAATTAGACATATCACAATCCTTTATCTATGTCATCTGTTTCTTACGCAACACTAGGATGTAGTCGTACAGGTCATCCGGATCGAGGGCGAGTCTTGCTGGCAGCTTCGTGACACTTCACGTGTTCCTGAGCGGGTTTTCTATGACAATGCCTGCCTCCCGTAGCTCTTCGTACCGCTTCCCACGGGCGAGAAGCGTTACATCGAAACCAGCACTGTGCAGTCCCGCAGCACAAATGGACCCATTTACTCCTGCTCCGATCACAAGGATCCTCGCGCCATCGGCCTTCATAATTCCTCCCCGACTATTGCCGTCCGTCAGGCGAACTGACCCAGGCTCGTCACGGGTAATGACCCACCTGAGCCGTACAT